>ERZ1034401.67-NODE-67-length-34521-cov-3.840829_pt1 | contig 34521 bp, 30 predicted proteins | sample MGYA00520601_ERZ1034401 | MGnify/ENA primary metagenome ERZ1034401 (study PRJEB33736, sample SAMEA104288476) | Azolla filiculoides | biome: Urban; feature: water surface; material: ditch water | place: Netherlands | collected 2014 ... | reverse complement strand
TCGCGGCTATCGCTGCACCATAGCGGCAGCGATAGCCACCATGATCTCCCCCTTGGTCGCCGCTCAGCACTTCATGCCCCGTGCCGAACAGCACGAATTCCAGCGCACCGATGCCCTGCATGGCGACGCTCTTGTCTTTCAGCGTCGCCATCTGCGTGACGCTGTCGTCCGGTTTGGCGAGCGCTGCATGAACCTGTTTCTGGCCGGTGCTCTTGCGGTCGGGAAAGAACAGCACACGCTCGAAGCGGTTGTCCTCGATCACCGGGCCGACGCGAACGATCTCGATCCGCGACCAGGCATCGATCGTGTCGTTGAAGGCGACGTGGGCAGCATCGACAGTGGCGGCCGACGGCGTGGCGCACACTGCTTCCATGCTGGCTCTCAGCGAACCTGCCGTCTCATGGAACCGGTGATAGCCGGGGCGAATGAAATCATCGACCGCCCGCGTCATCACGCTTGGCACCAGTGCTGTATTCAGCACGGCAGGCCCGGCATTGCTTTCCTGTGCCATCGCGCCGGAGGAAATCGACAGGGCAAGGACCAGGCTCGTCAGGGCAAAACGCATCAGAGAGACTCCAGGAATGTGATCAGCGCCTTCCGGTCATCGGGCGCCTGGGCTGCAAAGGCATCGCGGGCTTTCTGCGCTTCTCCGCCATGCCAGAGGATGGCTTCGGTCAGGTTTCGCGCCCTTCCGTCATGCAGGAAGAAATTATGCCCGCTGACGGTCTGGGTCAGACCGATACCCCAGAGCGGCGGCGTGCGCCACTCCTGTCCGCTGGCATCGCCAACCCGCTGCCCATCGGCAAGGCCGTCGCCCATGTCATGCAGCAGGAAATCGGAATAGGGCCAGATCAATTGGAAGGCCTGGGCCTTGTTGCCGGCATCGCGCCGCGTCACGTATTTGGGTGTATGGCAGGCAATGCAGCCACTTTGATAAAACAGCTGCTTGCCGCGCAGCACGTCCGGGCTTGAGACATCGCGCCGGATCGGCGGAGCCAGGTTTTCGGCGTAGAAGGTCACCAGGGCAAGCACCGGATCCGGTGCTTCCGTGTCGCCCAGCCGTGGCTGCGCCCCGGCAGGCAAAGACGTGCATGCGGTTTGCAGCGTCGTGCAATCGCCCCAATGCCTGGCCGTGTCCGGAGTGGAAATACCGATATCGCCGGCAAAGGCGCTGGCGCTCTGGTCACGCACAGAACCGTTCTGCGCCTTCCAGCCGAAGCGGCCGAGCACGATTTCGCCGGTGCGATGGTCGCGCGCCCGTGCCGCGCGTCCGGATATCCCATCGGCATCCTTGTCGTCAGGGTCGGCATGCGAGCGAATATCTTGTGGCGCGATGGCCTCGATCAGGCCGAGCCCGGTCATCGGATTGGCGATGCGTGGCGACAGCGTCGTTTGCGGGTCGAGCGGGCCATAGGCGAGGTCGGATACGGAATACTGAGGCTTGCGCAGCGAGACCGTCTTCCCGCCCGCTAGCACCACCCGCCGCTCTTCGTAGGAGATGACCATGCGGCCTTCGGCGGCAAGGCCGGGCACGGCCTGATCCTGCAACTGGGCGCCATAGACCGGGTCGGGGAAGCTGACGATATCGAGCGCATCGAGCCGCGCCTGCTCCTCGGCCGTGCGCGCCGGCCGCGCAAGCCGCAGGAACATCGACGTGGCATCCCTGTCAGCCTCGGGCGGATGACCCCGCCCGTCCTTCAGATGGCAACTCTGGCAGGCGCGCGCGTTGAACAGCGGGCCAAGGCCGTCAGAAGCCTGGGTCGACGAGGGCGACGACACCCAGAGCTTGCGGAAGAGGGCATTGCCGAGCTTGAAATCCTGCTCTTCGGCAAAGGTGATGTTTTCGCAAAACTGCGAAAAGGCATCGGCATTGGGCGAATGACGCGACGTTCCGGCACCGCCCGCCATGGCTTCGAAGGCTTCAGCCTCATCGAACGCTGTTGTCGGCGCTGTCACCTTCGCGACCCGCGCGCGATCCTTGTCCGTGAGATCGGGGCGGCTAGGCTGGTCGTCGGCCCTGGAGGAGGAAAGGGCCAGGCCAAGGGCCAAAACCAGGAACGCCAAACCTGTGCAGGCGGACGGATGCGGCCGCAGGGGCCGAAGAAACATGCTCATGTGAAGATCGGGCCACCCGATGGTCATCGGGCGGCCCGCCTTTGTGCTTATTGGAAGACAGCGTTAGGATTATCCAGGCTGTCGGAACCTTCAAGCTCGATCGCACCCAGATCCAGCGACGCAATGACGCGCTGGATGGTCTGGGTCTGGTCGATCAGGCCGTCGATGGCGGCCTGCACGGTGGCATTGCCCTCGGTATTGCCTTCGCCGATCATCTGGTCATAGGCCTCGACGGTTTCGGCGCGCTTTGCCATGGCATTCATCGCAGCAAGCGTCTTGTCGAGCTTGCCCTTCATTTCGGCATCGAGTGCTGCATCCTTGGCAACCACCAGTTCCGACAGCGACGGCCCGGTCAGCTTTGTGCCGTCGACGCGGGTGTATTCGCCGGTATAGGCCGATGCGATGCCGATGGCATCGTTCAGATGCGAGGCATGCGTGTTGTCGGAGAAGCAATCATGCTCTTCTTCCGGGTCATGCAGCAGAACGCCGAGCTTCATGCGCTCGCCGGCCAGTTCGCCGTAAGACAGTGAGCCCATGCCGGTGAGGATGGTCGAGAGGCCGGCCTTTTCGTCGGCCAGCACCGACTTCGTCGCTTCGCCGTCCGGCGCCCATGCGGTGACCATGTCCTGCAGGTCATTGACCAAAAGGGTCGAGGCAGATTTCAGATAGGCCGCGCGACGATCGCAATTGCCGTTGGTGCAGGCCTTGGTATTGAAGTCGGTAAACGGGCGGTTGCCGGCGCCAGGCCCGGTGCCGTTCAGGTCCTGGCCCCAAAGCAGGAATTCGATGGCGTGGTAGCCGCTGGCCACATTGGCCTCGACTTCGCCGGCTTCGTGCAGGGTGTCGGCAATCAGTTCTGGGGTAATTGTGGTCGCATCGACATCGGCGCCGTTGATCTTGATCTTCGGGTTGGCGATGACATTGGCGACGTAGAGTGCGTTGCCGTCGCTTTCCGTGCCGTAGCCGGCGTCGACATAGTCGATCAGGCCTTCATCGAGCGGCCAGGCGTTGACCTTGCCTTCCCAGTCGTCAACGATCGCATTGCCGAAACGATAGACTTCGGTCTGCTGATACGGCACGCGGGCCTTGATCCAGGCGGCGCGCGCAGCCTTCAGCGTTTCGTCGCTCGGGGTTGCGATCAGCGCGTCGATGGCGGCATCCAGGGCCTTGGCCGTGGTCAGTGCATCCTCGAACTTGGCATGGGCAAGCACGGTATAGTGCGTGAGCACCTCTGCCGATGACGGCGCGGCGAATGCCGGGCCGGTAAAGATGGCGGCGGAAGCGACCAGAAGCGCGACAGACGCGCCGATGATGGATTTCCGGATCATGGGGTTCTCCTTCGACGCCGAGGCGCCCTCTCGATAAAACGGACGCCTTGTCTTGGCCGAAAATCAAACTGGTGTCAAACAGTCGACTATGAGGCCGGACGACTGGACTTGACGCCTGTCAATCGGTGCCGGTCTTGCGGCGCATCCTGCAGAAGAAGAAGCCGTCGGTGTCCATGCTTGCGGGGCTCAGCGTGATGGTGCGGCCATCGGCGGAGCGTGGCTTCGGAGCCTTGTCGCCGAAAAGGCGCTTCCAGTCCTCCAGGGCCGAAACAATCTCGAATTGAGGATTGGTTTCGCAGAAGGCATGAACCTGCGCATCGTTTTCCGCCGGCAGCACGGAACAGGTGACGTAGAGCAGCGATCCGCCCGGCCTCACATAGGCAGAGGCTTCGGTCAGGGCCTCCTGCTGCTGGGTCACGCGTTCCTCGAGATTGCGCTGTGTCAGGCGCCATTTGGTGTCCGGGCGCCGGCGCCAGGTGCCGGTGCCGGTGCAGGGCGCATCGACCAGCACGCGGTCGAATTTCTCCTTGAGGCTGGTCAGCCCTTTGAGCGCATCGTGAACCTGCACATTGTGCGTGCCGGCGCGCTTCAGCCGCTCGATGATCGGCGCGAGGCGCTTGCGGTCGGCGTCATAGGCATGCACCTGACCCTTGTTGTTCATCGCGGCCGCCATGGCGAGCGTCTTGCCGCCGCCGCCGGCGCAGAAATCGAGGACCTGATCGCCCTCGCGTGCGTCGACCAGGTCGGCGACGATCTGCGATCCTTCATCCTGCACTTCGAACCAGCCCTTCTGGAAGCTGAGTTCGGCCGTGACATTGGGAAGGCGCGACGGACCTTCGCCGGCTGGTACACGCATGCCGAAGCGCGCGATCGGTGAGGCGACAGCCCCGGCACGATCCAGCGCCTTCAACACCTTGTCGCGATGGGCCTTCAAGGTATTGACGCGCAGGTCGAGTGTCGGACGTGTGGCAAGCGCCTGGGCTTCGCTCAGCCAGTCCTCACCGAAGGCGGCTGCGAAGGCGGGTTCCACCCAGTCGGGAATGTCGCCCTGGACATGCAGCGGAGCGTCGGCGAGATTGCGGCTGGCAAAAGCCTGGGCCTGGGATTCACTGAGTGGAGCAGGTGCAAAATTGTCGCCGTCGAATTCGGACGCCAATTGCTCGGCCGTGTAGCCCCACTGGCGCAGCAGTACGGCCCAGCCGAGGGCGTGCGCACTGTCGTCATCCATCAGGAAGGCATGGGAGAGTTTCATGCGCAGGGCGTCATAGACAATGTTGCCGATGGCGGCCCGGTCACCGGAACCGGCGAAACGATGCGACAGGCCCCAATCCTTCAGGGCATCGGCAACAGGACGGCGACGGGTTTCGATATCGCTCAAAACTTCGATCGCACCGGCAAGACGGCCGCCCAAGCGCATATTCATTCTCCTCTAAAAGAAGAGAGCGTGGTAACGGCGAACCGGAGGAAGAGCAAGCGCTTTGGCCTGCGATCCGGCATTTCGCCGTTACGGGTCTAGAAAGCGCGGATCAGCGGATGATTTCGTAGCAAACCTTGGCGTGACCGGAACGGATCATGCCGATGTTCTGGGCGGCGGCCTTCGACAGGTCGAGCACGCGGCCGCGGATGAACGGGCCTCGGTCGTTGACGCGGACCACGACGCTCTTGCCATTGTTGCGATTGGTCACCTTGATCTTGGTGCCGAAGCGCAGGCTCTTGTGAGCGGCGGTCATCTGCGACGGGTTCATACGTTCACCGGAAGCTGTCTTGGAGTGCAGGGCATACCAGGATGCGCCGCCACACGAAGAAGCGGCCTCTGCGCTGATCGGTGCGAAAGCACAGAGTGCAGCTATAGTTGCAACGGTGAAAATAGAACGCCGGTTATTCGTCAAGTTTCATTTCCCTAGTCGTTGACACGAGCAGATTATTGCTTGGAAACGGCTAAGCGGGGTGAAAAGTGGCAAAAACGTGCCCTTGAGTGATCACGTAATGTTACGTGACGTAACATGCGTGATTGATTCGCAGAAAATATTCACCTTAATGAAGTCTAAACGGGAAGAAAAAACCTATTGAATCCAGTTGGAACGGAGGAATCCCATTCCTCGAGTCGCCCGGAGATGCGCGATCACAAAATAAATGAAGAAAAATTCTTCCAGTTCGTCACATTTGCCGCCCTAATTGTGGCTGGCTTGTGGTGGAGGCCCAAACTGTAGGGTCTGCCGGGGGTGATCCAGATGCAGCCCGACCTTCTAAAACGGCTATCAGGCCGGTTTGTTCCAGCGACCCGAGGACAGTAGATCCTGCAGGGACTGGTAGTAATTCGGGAAGTGGAAATCAAATCCGAGCGCCTTGATCTTGGCGTTGGAAACCCGCTTGTTCTCGCCATAGAAGGACCGCGCCATGGGGGTGAGGTCCGCGGTTTCGAACGACTGCTCGGCCGGTGCTTCTACCCCCATTAGCCGGGCTGCCTCGCTCACCACATCCTGCGGCGGGCTCGGCATGTCGTCCGTGACATTGAAGACACCGGCTGTCCGGGGAACGGCCAGAAACGCTGTGGCCGATGCGATGTCCTCGACGCGGATGCGATTGAACACCTGGTCTTTCTTCACCAGCCGCCGCGCGGTTCCCTGTTCGAGATTGATGAAGGTGTTGCGGCCGGGGCCATAGATGCCCGATAGCCGCAGGATCGCAAGCGGCAGGCCGTCGCGCTGAGCGAGAGCCGTCCATGCCGTTTCGGCTTCGACGCGCTCGACCGAGCGCGCGGAGACCGGCTTGAGTGCTGTCTCCTCATTCACCCAGGCGCCGTCATGATCGCCGTAGACGCCGACGGTGGAGAGATAGCAGAGCCATTCAAGTTTGGGCATGGCGGCGCGCAAACCGGTTTCACCAAACAGACGGATCAGCGGATCGCCGTCGCGGCCCGGTGCGATCGACTGGACCAGATGGGTGACGCCGGCCAGCGCCTGCATCAGTTCGTCGGACAGAACCTGTCCATCATAGATATGGGGTTGAAGCCCGGCTGCGCGAAGCGCCTCGGCCTTCTCCGCGCTTCGGCTGGTGCCGCCAACCCAGATGTCCTGGATGGCACCCTGCGCGGCCATCTGGCGGCCGATCGCCTTGCCCGAGTAGCCGGCTCCGAAAATCATCATGCGCATGTATCAGCTCTCCATCATCCATTCAGCCCGGACTGTGCCGTCGACTTCCCGGGGCAAATGTTCCCCGCGAAGTGCGGCAAAGCGATCGGGCAAAACCAGCCGCGCCAGCGCCCAGACGGCCATGCCGCGCACATCGGCCGAGACATCGTCCAGTAGGCTTTCGCAGGCCGGAACAAGGGCTGCCGAACCGGAATTGCCGGCGGCGATCAGCACATTGCGCACGAAACGGTCTCGACCGATGCGTTTTACCGGTGAGCCGCTGAAATAGGTGCGAAACCCGCTGTCGTCCAGCGTCAGGAAGAAGGCAATGTCCGGCGCCTTCAGATCGTCGCGGGCTTTCAGCTTCATCTCGCGCGCTTCGGCGGCGAACTTGTTCCACGGACAGGCCGCCAGACAGTCGTCGCAGCCATAGATCCGGTTGCCGAAAGCTGGCCGGAGTGCCGCGTCGATGACGCCCTTGTGCTCGATCGTCAGGTAGGAAATGCAGCGCCGTGCATCGATCTGGTAGGGTGCGGGAAAGGCGTCGGTCGGGCAGGCGTCGAGACAGGCCCGGCAGGAGCCGCAATGGTCGCGCTCGCCCTCATCGATCTCAAGCTCTGCGGTGGTGAACAGGCTGCCGAGAAACAGCCAGGAGCCGAATTCGCGGCTGACCAGATTGGTGTGTTTGCCCTGCCAGCCCAGGCCCGCCGCGGCAGCCAACGGTTTCTCCATCACCGGGGCAGTGTCGACGAAGACCTTGACGTCGGCACCGGCTCTGGCGGCAAAGCGGGTGGCGATCTCCTTCAGCCGACCCTTGATGACGTCATGATAGTCGCGGTTGCGGGCATAGACCGAAATGGCAGCCTTGTCCGGCAGCGCCTGCAGCGCGCGCGGATCTTCATCTGGACCGTAGTTCATCCCGAACATCACGATGGAGCGGACGTCGGACCAGAGCACGCGCGGATCGCCGCGGCGCTCTTTCGTCTCTTCCATCCAGGCCATCGTGCCATGGCGCCCGGCATCCACGAATTGCTGAAGTCGCTCCGGCGCCTGGGGAATGGCATCCGGCAAGGTGATCCGACAGAGATCGAAACCTTGCGCCTCCGCCTCCTTGCGCAGGAAGCCGGTGAGATTGGTCCGCCGCTTGATGACCTTCGGATCGTTCTGCGGCTCGTCCATGGCCGGATCCGTCAGAAATCGAGATCGGCGTAATGCGAGACGGGGGTCAGGCCACGCAAGCGCTCGGTCAGCAGCGGGCGGAAGGAGGGGCGCGACTTCAGCCGCTGATACCATTCCTTGGCGACGGGGAATTCCGCCCAGTCGATTTCGCCGAGATAATCGAGAACGGATACGGCGGAGGCCGCCGCCAGATCGGCATAGCTCAACCGTTCGCCCGCAAGCCATTGCCGTGATCCGGCAAGCCAGCTCAGATATTTCATGTGCTGGCGAATATTGCCGCGGGCGGTGCGCAGGATCTTGGAATCCGGTGCGCCGCCACCAAGGCCGTTCGGAATGATCAGCTTGTGCACCCGTTCGCGCACCAGCGGCTTGGTGACGTCCTGCTCCATCTTCTGCAGGAACCATTCCGTCAATCGGCGGATTTCCGCGCGCTGGAACGGATCCTCGGCCAGCAGCCGCCGGTCGCGCTTCAAGACGCCATGGGTCTCGTCGAGGAATTCCGAAATCACCATTGGGCCGCAGAGCGCGCGCATATTGTCGTCAACATAGACGGGCAGAGTGCCGGATGGATTGAAGGCCAGAAATTCCCGACGCTTCTCCCATGTCTGTTCTTCGACGAGATCGACCTGGAAGCCGTATTCGGAGAGCACCAGACGGATGAACCGCGACGATGTGGACATGGAATGGTGGTAGAGGGTCGGCATTGTTACTCGAATTCTTGGAATTTCGCCTGCCGGTACGCCCGTGCGAGAGGCGACTGGTCATGACCTCGGCTTCCAAGCTATAGGAGCTTGGTTACCGCAATACAAGCAAATCGCTTCGCCATCCCGCCCTGAAAGAGTTTCCATGGAAGACCAATCCATCATCAGCGCCCTTGTGCTCGGACTTATCGAGGGTCTGACGGAATTCATTCCCGTTTCCTCGACGGCTCATGTTCTTCTCGCCGGCCATTTTCTCGGTTTCGAATCACCAGGCAATACCTTTGCCGTGCTGATCCAACTGGGCGCGATCCTGGCGATCCTCAGTGTCTATTTCACCAAGCTGCTCGGCATTGCGCTGTCGCTGCCGTCCAGCCCTGAAAGCCGCCGTTTCGTGATGGCCGTGCTGATCGGCTTCCTGCCGGCAGCCGTCATCGGTGCGCTGGCGCATGACTTCATCAAGACCGTGCTGTTCGAGACGCCGATGCTGATTTGTGTCGTTCTGATCCTCGGCGGGTTCGTGCTTTTGTGGATCGATCGCCAGCCTTTGACGCCGAAATATACCGACGTCACGCAATATCCGTTGTCGCTCGCCCTGAAGATCGGTTTTTGCCAGTGCGTGGCGATGATCCCTGGCACATCCCGCTCCGGCGCCACGATCGTCGGCGCGCTGCTGCTCGGTGCGGACAAGCGTTCGGCGGCAGAATTTTCGTTCTTTCTCGCCATGCCGACCATGGCCGGCGCCTTTGCGCTCGATCTCTACAAGAACCGCGATGCGCTGAGCTTCGACGACGGCACGATCATCGCGATCGGCTTTGTTGCGGCCTTTGTCACGGCGCTGCTGGTGGTAAGGTCGCTGCTGGATTTTGTCTCGAAGCGTGGCTATGCGCCGTTCGCCTGGTGGCGCATCGTGATCGGCAGCATCGGCCTTGTTGCCTTGCTTGTCGGCCGTTGAGCCGCGTCGTATCTGTCTGCAGGACACAAAAAAGGCCACCGACGGGGTGGCCTTTTTTGTTGTGTCTTATTCGGACGCCGTGATCGAGCTCGTGCTGCACGGATCGACGCCATAGGCCGGGGAGCAATTGCCCTTGCGCGCTGCCACTGTCGACGGTGCGAGGAACGAACCGGCGATGATCACCAATGCCGCACACGCAAAGAACAGTGCGATGGACTTGCCCATAAAATGCCTCATGAGGTGTAGAAGACTTGGGCTAGCGTTCATTCTCGCCCTGCCGTTGGGGCCGAGTCTTTACGCATTGCCATCGGAGGCATCAATAGAGGATCTTGCTTTATCCGCGGTTAACGCAGGTGTTTCCACGACTGCGTCATTTGTGCAACGTCGAAACAGTTGGCCGTGCAATGGGCCGCCCTCAGGCGGCCTTACCGGAACCGGTGAACTGTCCGTGCGGACGGAAATGCACCAGATAGGTCGGCAGGATGGAGGCGACCTTCACCGGCTGGATCCCCATGCCTTCCAGCGTTCGGCCTTCGGCCTTGGCACTGTCCGACACGACATTGTCGCGCTTCAGCAGCGTCACCTGGTCGCTGGTCAACGGCGGAGTGATCAACGGAATGGCGGACGCGATGCTGCCGATCATCGAGGCAATGCCGAAAGGCATGGGCACGAGTGCACGCTTGCGGCCGATCACCTCGAGCATGGTCTGCAGACACTGCTTGAAGGTCAGCACGTCGCGCCCACCGAGTTCGTAAATCTTGCCGGAGGCAATCTTGCCGTCGACCGAGAGCGCAACGGCTTCGGCGACATCTTCGACATAGACCGGCTGGAACTTGGTCTTGCCGCCGCCCACCAGCGGCAGGAAGGGTGAGATGCGAGCCATGGCGGCGAACTTGTTGAAGAAGCTGTCTTCCGGTCCAAAGACGATCGACGGGCGCAGGATCGTCGCATCGGGGATGATCGACTGGATCGCCGCTTCCGCACGGCCCTTGGTCGAGGCGTAGATGGACGAAGACTGCGCATCGGCGCCGATGGCAGAGATATGCGTCAGGCGGGCACCGGCTGCACGCGCCGCTTCGGCGACGGCACGGGCGCCGAATTCCTGCACGGCGTCAAAGCTGTTGCGGCCGTTTTCAAAAAGGATGCCGACGCAGTTGACCACATGATCGGCGCCCTGCACGGCCTTGTCGATCGATCCCCGGTAACGCAGGTTCGCCTGGACGAAGGAAATCTGGCCGACATTGCCGAGCGGCTGCAGGAAGCCGGCAAGGTCCGGACGGCGGACAGCGACACGGATGCGGTAGCCGCGACGTGCCAGAGCCCGAACGACATGCCGCCCCACGAAGCCCGAGCCTCCGAAGACGGTGACGAGCGGCGGAAGGTTCGACAAGGTCATGGTGGGTTCCCCTGGACTGAATTTGGACTGCATTTGAACTGCGATTGAACGGCATCGGCGCGCAAGACGCCCATGGATTGTGGCCTGTCTTAGCCGAATCGCAGCTCTAGCGAAAGGGCTGATCAGGCCCGCGCGGGCGAGACAAACAGCCTCAGATACCCGCAACCACCATCATGTCCGCATCGGCGACTTCCTGGCGGATTTTTGCGGCAATCTGGTATTCCGGTGAATTGTAGCAATCGACCGCCGCCTGATGCGACGGAAACTCGATGATCACGTTGCGCGGCCGGACATTGCCCTCCAGCTCGGTGACATCGCCGCCACGAGCGAGGAAGTTTGCGCCGTATTTTTCAAAGGCCGGCTTGGCAGCAGTGACATAGTCCTTGTAGCGCTCCGCGTCACGAATGGTGACATGCGCAATCCAGTAACCCTTGGCCATGTTTGTTCTCTCCCTTTTCCGATTGCGCAGCCGGTCAGCGAGCGGCTTGAAGTGCGGCGTCCATTTCCGCAAGGATTGCCGTTGCTGCAGCCTTCGGATCCGCAGCCCTGACGATCGGCCGGCCGACCACGAGATGGCTGGAGCCGGCTTTCAGTGCATCGGCCGGTGTCATCACCCGCTTCTGGTCACCCTTGTCGGCACCGGCGGGCCGGATGCCGGGTGTGACCAGCGCCATGTCCGGGCCGATGATCGAACGCACGGCAGCGGATTCTTCGGCCGAGCAGACGATGCCGCCCATGCCGGCGGCGCGCGCCTGTTCGGCGCGCTTCAGCACCAGCGTATGCGGATCATATTCGTAGCCGGCATCGACCAGATCCTGCTCGTCCATCGAGGTCAGCACCGTGACGCCGAGCAGGCAAAGATCCGAACCTTTGGCTGCCTCGACGGCGGCGCGCATTGCTTTCGGATAGGCGTGCAGAGTCAGCATCGACATGCCCATCTTGGCGATGTTTTCGACGCCGGAGGCGACCGTATTGTCGATGTCGAGCAGCTTCATGTCGAGAAAGATCTTCTTGCCGCTCTGGGCAAGGTCGCGGGCAAATTCCAGGCCGCCGGCAAAGACCAGCTGGTAGCCGATCTTGTAGAAGGAAACGCTGTCCCCGAGCTTGGCGACGATGGCCTCGGCCTCGGTTATGGTTGGGACGTCCAGTCCGACGATGAGACGGTCTCGTGCGCTCAAGGGGTTTACTCCTGTCAGATCTCCATGGCCGTCCAGTCGCACGGGACGAAAAGATCTGCAAGAGAGAAGAGACCGCTTTCATCGGTGCGGTCGACTGAAGTGGCAGGCAGGGCGAGCATAGTCTGGAAACGGACATGGGCGGGAAGATCCCGCCCATGTCATCGGCTTGGAAGGTGGTTCTAGGTCATTCCGCAGCGACGGAATGTTCAACGCCTGTGGCCGTCTGGCTGTTGGCCGGTTCCCGGTCATGCTGCACCAGCGGCCGGTTGCCGGCAAGCCTGCGCAGCAGCACATAGAAGACCGGCGTCATGAAGATGCCGAAGAAGGTCACGCCGATCATGCCGGAGAACACCGCGACACCCATCGCCGAGCGCATTTCCGCACCCGCACCGGTGGAGACGACCAGCGGCACGACACCCATGATGAAGGCCATCGACGTCATCAGGATCGGGCGCAGGCGCAACTTGCTGGCCTCGATCGCGGCCCGGACCGGCGTCCGTCCTTCAAACTCGAGTTCGCGGGCGAATTCGACGATCAGGATGGCGTTCTTCGCCGATAGTCCGACAAGCACTACCAGACCGATCTGGGTGAAGATGTTGTTGTCTCCCCCCGTCAGCCACACACCGGTCAATGCAGCGAGCACGCCCATCGGCACGATCATGATGATCGCGATCGGCAGGGTCAGGCTTTCATACTGGGCAGCCAGCACCAGATAGACAAGCAGCAGCGCCAGCGGGAAGACCACGATGCTGGAATTGCCGGCGAGGATCTGCTGGTAGGTCAGATCCGTCCATTCGAAGTCGATCCCGGCGGGCAGGGTTTCCGCCGCGATCTGTTCGATGGCCGCCTGGGCCTGGCCCGACGAGAAGCCCGGAGCCGGACCGCCGTTGATGTCGGCAGCCAGGAAGCCGTTGTAGCGCGTGGTGCGTTCCGGTCCGGTCGTGGCATCGACCTTCAGGAGCGCCGAAAGCGGGATCATCTGGCCCGACTGCGAGCGCACCTTCAACTGACTGATATCCTCCGCCTTGGCGCGGAACTTGGCATCGGCTTGTACACGCACGCTGTAGGTGCGGCCAAACGCGTTGAAGTCGTTGACATAGAGCGAACCGAGATAGATCTGCAGCGTTTCGAAGACATCCGAGACCGAAACACCGAGCTGTTCAGCCTTGGCACGATCGAGATCGGCGTAGAGCTGCGGCACGTTGATCTGGTAGCTCGAGAAGATCCCGGCCAGTTCCGGTGTCTGGTAGGCCTTGGCGATGAATGCCTTGGTGGCTTCATCCAGAGCCTGATTGCCAAGACCGGCACGGTCCTCGATCTGCAGCTTGAAGCCGCCCGTCGAGCCGAGGCCGTTGACCGGCGGCGGCGGGAACATGGCGATGAAGGCATCCTGGATGCCGGCATATTTCTGGTTCAGCGCCATGGCGATGGCACCGCCCGAAAGCTCCGGCGATCTGCGTTCCTCGAAATCGTCGAGAACCGCGAACACGATGCCGGCGTTGGAGCCGATGGTGAAGCCATTGATCGACAGGCCTGGGAAGGCGATCGCATGGGCGACGCCGGGCTGTTCCAGCGCGATGTCGCTCATCTTCTTGATCACCTCTTCCGTGCGGTCGAGGGTGGCACCGTCCGGCAACTGGGCAAAGCCGATCAGATACTGCTTGTCCTGCGCCGGCACGAAGCCGCCCGGTACTGCGGTGAAGGCCGTATAGGTCAAAGCCACCAGTCCGAGATAGACGATCATCACCAGCGACTTGCGCGACAACAGTCCGCCGATGCCACGGGCATAGCTGTTCGATGCCGCGCCGAAGGCCCGGTTGAAGCCGCGGAAGAACCAGCCGAAGATCCGGTCCATGAACCGGGTCAGCCAATCCTTCGGTGCGTGATGGTCCTTCAGGAGAAGCGCAGCGAGTGCCGGAGACAGGGTCAGCGAGTTGATCGCCGAGATGACCGTCGAGATCGCGATCGTCAGGGCGAACTGGCGGTAGAACTGGCCGGAGAGGCCGGAAATGAACGCCAGTGGCACGAAGACTGCGACCAGCACCAGCGCGATCGCGATGATCGGGCCGGACACTTCCTTCATCGCCTTGTAGGTCGCATCACGCGGACTGAGGCCGTTTTCGATGTTGCGCTCGACGTTTTCGACAACGACGATCGCGTCATCGACCACGATGCCGATGGCCAGCACGAGGCCGAACAGCGTCAATGCATTGATCGAGAAGCCGAAGGCATACATCACGGCGAAAGTGCCGATGATCGAGACCGGCACGGCGATCAGCGGGATGATCGAAGCGCGCCATGTCTGCAGGAAGATGATCACCACGAGCACGACGAGGGCAACGGCCTCGAGCAGCGTGTCGACAACCTTTTCGATCGAGGCGCGCACGAACTTGGTCGTGTCATAGGCGATTTCGTATTTCACCCCTGTCGGCATTGCCAGCTGCAACTCATCCATGGTGGCACGGACATTATCGGCAATCTCGATGGCGTTCGAGCCGGGCGCCTGGAGAACGGCCACGGCAACTGCAGGCTTGCCGTCAAGCAGCGAGCGCAGTGTATAATCGGCTGCACCAAGCTCGATGCGGGCGACATCGCGCAGACGCGTGATCTCGCCGTTTGCACCGCTCTTGACGATGATGTTTCCGAACTCTTCCGGTGTCTGTAGGCGGCCCTGAGCATTGACGTTGAGTTGCAGGTCGACGCCGGGCACGCTGGGCGAGGCACCGATGGTGCCGGCAGCGGCCTGGACGTTCTGGCCGCGAATGGCATCGGTGATGTCGCTGGCGGCGAGCGAATGCTCGGCCGCCTTCTGCGGATCGATCCATACGCGCATCGAGTAGTCGCCGGCGCCGAATACCTGTACCTGGCCGACACCCTGGATTCGGGCGAGCCTGTCCTTGACGTTGAGCGTCGCGTAATTGCGCAGATAGGTAATGTCGTAGTCATCCACGGTCGAGACGAGGTTGACCACCATGATGAAGTCGGGCGAACTCTTGACCGTGGTCACGCCGAGCGCACGCACTTCCGCCGGCAGGCGCGGTTCCGCCTGCGAGACGCGGTTCTGCACCAATTGCTGCGCCTTGTCGGCATCGGTTCCGAGCTTGAAGGTCACGGTCAGCGTCAGCACGCCGTCCGATGTCGCCTGGCTGGACATGTAGAGCATGTCCTCGACGCCGTTGACCTGCTCTTCGAGCGGGGTCGCCACGGTCTCGGCAATCACCGTCGGGTTTGCGCCCGGATAGACGGCGCGCACCACGATCGATGGTGGAACGACGTCGGGATATTCGGAGATCGGCAGGGATCGCATTCCGATCAGACCTGCGACCATGATCAGGATCGACAGCACGCCGGCAAAGACCGGCCGGTCGATAAAGAACCTGGAGATATTCATGTCAAAACCCTCTCTCTGGGGATGAACAAGAGGCGAAAAACAGCCCGTCCTGCAGCTGGATAGCTGCAGGCGGCCATGGCGGTGGATCAGAATGGACCGGCTGCCGGGGCTGCCGGGCGAAATCAGTTGTTGGCGACCTTGGCTTCGGCCTGCGGATCGACGACGACACCGGGGCGGATGCGCTGCAGGCCGTTGACGACAATGCGGTCACCGGCGGTCAGCCCCTTTTCGACAATCCGCATGCCATCGACCGAGAGGCCAAGCACGACCTGCCGGTAGGCAACGGTGTTGTTCGCATCGACGACGAAGACGAATTTCTTGTCCTGATCCGTGCCGATGGCCTTTTCGCTGATGAGAAGCTGGTTGTCGCTTTCCGGCTGACCCATGCGCACACGGACAAACTGGCCAGGGATCATCCTGCCATCGGGATTGTCGAAGACGGCCCGCACGCGGATCGTGCCGCTTGCGGCATTGACCTCGTTGTCGATCAACTGCAGCTTGCCGTGGATTGGGGTGCCGTCATCGGCAAGCGTGCCGATCTCAACCGGGATCCGCTCGATGGCCGGAAGACCGTTTTCCACCGGCAAGCTTGCCAGCGCCCGGCTGACGAGTTCTTCGCCCGCATCGAAGCTGGCATAGATCGGGTCGGACGACACAAGGGTCGTCAGAGGCGTGGAGGCGGAGCCTTCGGCGACCAGGTTGCCGGGTGTGATTTCCAGCTTGCCGACGCGGCCGCTGATCGGCGCGCGGATGTCGGTATAGTCCAGATTGAGTTGTGCGGAGGTCAGCTGTGCATTGGCCGACTGAAGGGCTGCCAGTGCCTCCTTGTGCGTGCTTTCACGCTGCGCCAGATCGCTCTGCGAAATGGTGTTGCGCGACGACAGGGTCTTGCCACGCTCAAGCTCGGTCAGCGCCAGATCGACGCGTGCCTGGGCCGATGCAACCTGGCCCTCGGCCTGGGAAACCAGAGCGGCATAGGGTGCTGGATCGATCGTGATCAGGCGGTCGCCGGCCTTGACCATGCTGCCTTCGCGAAAGTGAACGGACTGCACGGCACCGGCCACCCGCGACCGGAGTTCAACGCGGTCGACGGCTTCGAGCCGGCCGGAGAACTCCTGCCAGATGGTCACCTTGCGCGGCTCGACGGCGGTCACGGTGACCGGCACGGCAGGGGCCGCAGCAGTTGCTTCCGTGGACGCGGCATTGGCGGCGGTCGGCGGGGTGAAGTAGAACGCCGCACCTGTTACGGACGCAGCAACACTCATGCCGGCGCCCCACAGGGCCCAGCGTAGCTTCTTCGATGTCATCTTGGTCTCCTTGGCTCGAAACCGAGCCGGTGGTTCTGGTCTAAATGCTCATTTCAATGTTTTAAGTTTTCGACGAAACTTTTGAATTGGCTACAAAGGGGATTCAGCCAATCGCCACTTTCGTCGCTGTAGATGCCCGTCCATCCGGAGGAGGCCGGGAAACTGTGTTGTGTGACCGGCACGCCCGCTTTTTTCAGCCGGGTCGCGTAAGCCATTGCCTCGTCACGAAGCGGATCGTTGTCGGCCGTCAGCACCAAAGCCGGCGCCAGACCGGAGAGCCGGGTGCATTGGCAAAGGGCCGCATAGGGATGGGCAAAATTGCCCACCATCGAAAGATAGCGGCCCCAGCCGTCCGACCAGCGCTGCCGCATGCCGATCCGGTCGGCCTCGCGAAACGACACCGTCGCCATCCGCGGGTCGATCATCGGCGACAACAGGATCTGCCCGCTCAATTCGCCCGGGATGAGATCGCGCGCCTTGAGCGCAACCCCCGCAGCGACATTGCCTCCTGCCTCTTCGCCCACCACCAGAAGCAGCGATTTCGCGCTTCCGTAGGTCTTGCGCCGGCTGTTGAGACAGCTCAACGCGCTGAATGCCAGTTCCAACGCCTCTGGAAAGGCATTGTGCGACGGGCTGCTGTAGTCAGCCTCGACCACCACCGCGCCGGTATCCGCCAGCGCCCGTGCCACCGGCCGCTCATCGGCCCCGGGCTCGGAGCCGAGAAACGCGCCACCGCGCAGGTAAAGCACGAGCGGCGGTGCTTTCGGCAGATCCTCACCCTGGTAAACACGCACGCTCAATGGCGATGCCGATGGCCTGTTCGAGGCGATGTTTTCCCATTGCGCTGTCATTGAAATACCCATGGCGGCTCTCCATAAATGGAGGACGAAGCCGACGCTTGTCTGGGAATAAATATGATTGTCCCGAATAAACTGCACAAGTCAGCGAATTGTGATTATACTATTCCAAAATTAGGAATAATGGTGCGGCGCACAAGGAGGCTCATTTGGACCAGCTATCGGCGATGCGCGTTTTCGTCAGGGTAGTCGAGACGGGCAATTTTACCCGGGCGGCAAGTAGTCTCAGCATGCCGAAGACCTCGGTGACCAATCTCATACAGAGCCTTGAGGGGCATTTGCGGACCCGCCTGCTGAACCGCACCACGAGGCGGGTGATGGTGACGACGGAAGGTGCGCTCTACTACGAGCGCGCGACGCAGCTGCTTGGTGAACTCGAGGAGCTTGACGGCAGTTTTTCCAGCGCCCAGACCCAGCCATCCGGACGTCTTCGCGTTGAAATGGCGGGCGTTTTCGCCGATCTCGTCGTCATGCCGGCAATCTGCGATTTCTACATGCGATATCCCGATATCCGTCTGGATATCGGCGTCGGCGACCGTCTTGTCGATTACATCGCCGAGAATGTTGACTGTGCGCTCAGGGCCGGCACGCCGACCGACCAGTCGCTGGTGGCGCGCAAGGTCGGAGAGCTGGAGACGCACACCTATGCGGCACCGTTCTACGTCGAGAAGTTCGGTATGCCGCAACATCCGAGAGAGCTTGAATCCGAGCATTTCTGCGTCGGTTACCTGAACGCCCAGTCAGGTCGCGTCATGCCGATGGACTTTGACCGGGACGGCGAGGTGCTCGAGATTTCGCCCAATTACATTGTCTCGATCAATGACAGCCGCTCATACCTGAATGCTGCGATATCCGGTATGGGCGTGGTTCAGGTTCCGGAATTCATGGTCAAAAGCGCGGTGGAAAAGGGAGAACTTGTGCCCGTCCTGACCGAATGGCGGCGAGATCCGCTGCCGCTTTATGTCGTCTATCCGCAGACCCGGCATCTGAGCAACAAGGTGCGAGTCTTCGTCGACTGGCTCGCCAAGGAACTCCAGGCCGTCGGGCGCGAGCCGAACAGTGGCCGCGGCAAGGCGTGCTCCGTCTCTGCCTGATGGCGGGCCTACCGGGCGATGCCCGTTCGCATCCGCTCAGGAACTGCTTTCCAGCCGGTAGCGGCTGCCGGGATAGAGAAGGCGGACGGATGTGACGATCCGATCGGCCGACCATGTGCGCCGCCGGATCAACAGGCAGGGCTCAGAGCGCGCGATCGACAGATGTTTGCATTCCCACGGCTGCGGCAGCACCGCCTCGACGAACTGTTCGGTATGCGAGATCGGCGCGATACGGGTGAGGTAGGCATTGGGCGTTGTCGCCCGGAAATCCTGGCCGAGATAGTCAGGCGCGACGGCCGGATTGACGAAACGATCCTCAAGCTGGATCGGCACCTCGTCCTCGTGATGCAGGATGACCGAGTGAAATGCCGATAGTCCGACCTCTATGTTCATCGCCTCGGCAAGCTCGTGGCCGCAGACTTCGGTCTGGGCAAGGATGACCTCTGCCGTATGGATCGCGCCGCGCTCGGTGATCTCGTCGGCAATGTTGCGAACACCCATGAAAGGTGCGCTGCGCTTCTTGGTGGCGACGAAGGATCCGCGGCCTTGCACCCGTACGATTACGCCTTCGCTCGCCAGTTCCCGCAAGGCACGATTGGCCGTCATCCTGCTGACATTCAGGGTGTCGGCAATCTCGTTTTCAGACGGAACGCGATGATGGGGTGGCCATTCACCGGTTTCTATCCGCTTCTTGATATCCGCCTTCAGGCGTTCGTAGAGCGGAATGTCGCGCGCGGTCCCAGGCTGGTCGCCTGATTGGCCCGCAGCCTCGATCGTCCGGTCGCCTTCGGCCATGCTCGGTTCTCCACGTCGTTCCGTCATGTGCATACAAAATACGCATCGGAAATAAAGCACAAAGTTTTTGCGGGCCACTTGCCGCATTCGAAAAACTCTGCCATCTTCCCTATACAACTTGCTAAGGGCACGCAAATGACGGCGTCTCGTTCTCTCTTCTGTAAACAGATATTGCTGCCGCAGGGCTGGGTATCTGACGTCGTGTTGAGCATTGGCGACGATGGAAGCGTTGTAGCGATCGAGGCGGCTTCCGACGCTGCTTCTGATCTGGAGAGCGTCAGTGGTCCGGTTGTTCCGGCCCTGCAAAACCTGCATTCTCACGCATTTCAACGGGCTATGGCCGGTCTCGCCGAGCTGGCCGGGTCTACTGACGACAGTTTCTGGACCTGGCGCGACGCGATGTATCGGCTCGTCGGGCAAATGTCGCCGGATGATGTCGAGATTGTTGCGACTAAGTTGTATAGTGAACTACTGAAAGGTGGTTTCGGCAGGATCGTCGAGTTCCACTATTTCCATCATGCGGCCGGGGGGCGTCGCTACGCAAACGTGGCCGAGACATCGTTGCGGATCCTGCGTGCGGCTCAAGCATCCGGCATCGGCCTGACCCATCTGCCGGTCTTCTACGCGCATGCTGGTTTCGGCGGAATGGAGCCGGGAGAGGGGCAGCGACCCTTCATTCATGATGTTGACCAGTTTCTGAGCCTGCTCGATGCGCTGAAGCCTGAATGCGATGCCGCGGGCGCCACCCTTGGCTTGGCCATTCATTCGCTGCGGGCGGCCACGCCTGATGAAATGCGCGCGGTCCTTTCGGCCGAAAAGACCGGTGGCCCGATCCATATTCATGTCGCCGAACAGGAACGGGAAGTCGAGGACTGCCTGGCCTGGAGTGGCCGTCGGCCGGTTGAGTACCTGCTGGATGAAATGCCGGTGGACGAGCGCTGGTGCGCCATTCATGCCACGCATATGACACCGGATGAAACGGCGCGGCTGGCGCGTTCCGGTGCAGTTGCTGGCCTTTGCCCGGCGACTGAGGCCAATCTCGGCGACGGAATCTTCCCGGCAACCGATTATGTCGGCCATGGCGGAGCGTTCGGTATCGGTACCGACAGCCATGTTGCAACGACGGTTGCCGAAGAACTGCGCCTGCTCGAATATGGCCAAAGGCTGCGCGACCGCCGCCGCAACCGTCTGGCCAGCGGCCCAGGTGCATCCGTCGGCCGAACCCTGTTCGATGCTGCCTTGAGCGGTGGCGCACAGGCCGCCGGAATGCGGACCAGCGGCATCCGCGTCGGTGCCCGCGCCGATCTTGTGGTTCTCAACGGCGACAATCCGTTCATCGGCACGGCATCTGGCGATCAGGCTCTGGATCGCTGGCTGTTTGCCACCGGCAATGACGCCGTGCGCGATGTGATGGTGGGCGGCCGGTGGGTGGTTCGCGACGGTCGACATCACAACGAGGAAACGATTGATCGCGATTTCCGCGAGGTGCTTCTGCGGCTCGCTTAGTCTTGGAGCCGAATTTCATTCGTCAGCAAATTAAAAAGGGGAATTCCATGCTGAAGACCAAACTGAAATATACACTGCTTGCCACCGCCTTGATGCTTGGCGGTTCCGCCATGAGCGCCAATGCGGCATCCTATTGCGCCGACGGCAAGACCGTCACCTTTGCCGGCATCGACTGGGAAAGCGGCGCCCTGATCACGGAAGTGATGAAGACGATCCTGTCGAAAGGTTATGATTGCAAGGTGGATTCGATCCCCGGCAATTCGGTGACCCTGGAGCAGGCAACCGCCAACAATGACGTGCAGATCTTTGCCGAGGAATGGATCGGCCGTTCCGACGTCTGGAACAATGCCGCAGCCGCCGGTCAGGTGACGTCGGTCGGCAAGACCTTCGTCGGCGCAGCCGAAGGCTGGTTCGTGCCCGAATATCTCGTCAAGGGCGACGAAGCCCGCGGCATCAAGGCCGCAGCTCCGGACCTGAAGAGCGTTTCGCAGCTTTCCGATCCCAAGTTCGTCGAACTGTTCAAGGATCCGGAAGAGCCGTCCAAGGGCCGCTTCCTCAATTGCCCGTCCGGCTGGACCTGCGAAGGCGTCAACACTGCCAAGCTCGAGGCCTACAAGCTGACGGACACCTATGTGAATTTCCGTCCCGGCACAGGCACGGCGTTGGATGCGGCGATCAGCTCGGCCTATCTGCAGGGCGAGCCGGTGCTCTTCTACTACTGGAGCCCGACGGCCGTGATGGGCAAGTTTAAGCTGGTCCAGCTCGAAGAGCCGGCCTACGATGAGGCTTGCTGGAAGGAACTCACAAGCGCCACCGGCAAGCGTGAAGCCGGCTGCGCCTTCCCGGCGGTCGAGGTCGCCTATGGGGTCAACAGCACGTTTGCCAAGGAAGCGCCGGAGATCATCGAAATTCTCGGCAAGGCAACCTTCCCGCTGGACGATGTCAATGCCAGCCTCGCCTACATGGTCGACCAGAAGGCTGATGCTGTGGCTGCCGCAAACGAGTTCCTGAAGACCAAGGGCGACGTCTGGGGCGCATGGGTGTCCGCCGATGCCAAGGCCAAGATCGAGGCCTCGCTGAAATAAGCCGCATCAGGCCGCGCGTTCAGGCGCGCGGCCACATTCATGCGTGTCAGTGCCGAGAGTTTCGGCGCGGCGAGGGCGGGTTTGCCACTTCAAGGACTTGAGCCATGTTTCCCGAAAGCTTGCATATCTCCATCCGCGGACCGATCAACGACGCGGTTCAGGCGCTGGTGGTCAATTACGGCTTTGTCTTCAAGGCCATTTCGCAGACCATTCTGCAGGCCATTCTGTTCATCGAATGGATCGTGCGCGGCCTACCATGGTGGCTGATGATTATCGCCTTCATGGCACTGACATGGCAGGCGACGCGCAAGCCCCTGCTGGTCGCTACCGTCGCGGTCCTGCTCTTTGCCATTGGTGCGCTCGGCCTCTGGGACCTCGCCATGCAGACGCTGGCGCTGATGCTGATGGCGACGCTGATTTCGGTTGCGATCGGTGTGCCGGTCGGCATCTGGCTGGCCAAGAGCCGCCTGATGCGCAGCATCACGCTGCCAGTTCTCGATGTCATGCAGACAATGCCAAGCTTCGTCTATCTTATTCCCGCGATCATGCTGTTCGGCCTCGGCAAGGTGCCGGCGGTTCTGGCCACGATCGTCTATGCCGTCCCGCCGCTGATCCGCCTGACCGATCTCGGCATTCGCCAGGTCGACAGCGAGGTTGTCGAGGCGGCAACCGCTTTTGGCGGCAGCCCGCGTCAGATCCTGTTCGGGGTCGAGCTTCCACTGGCCACGCCAACGATCATGGCCGGCCTCAACCAGACGATCATGATGGCGCTTTCCATGGTCGTGGTCGCCTCGATGATCGGCGCCCGTGGTCTCGGCGAGCAGGTCTTGAACGGCATCCAGACGCTCGACGTCGGCAAGGGGCTTGAGGCCGGTCTCGGCATCGTCATCCTTGCCATCGTGCTCGATCGTATCACCCAGGGCTTCGGCCGCTCGAGCCAGGAGGATGGCCAGAATGGCTGAGATTGAAATCCGCAACGTCTTCAAGATCTTCGGCCGCAATTCGCAGGAAGCGTTGGTCATGGCGCGCGGCGGAGCCGAGAAGGGTGAAATTCTCGAGCGCACCGGGTGCAGCGTCGGTCTGAACGACATCAGCCTGAAGATCGGCGCATCGCGGATCTTCGTCATCATGGGCCTGTCCGGATCGGGCAAATCCACGCTGGTCCGCCATATCAACCGACTGATAGAGCCGACCAGTGGCCAGATCCTGGTCGATGGCGGGAACGTGCTGGACCTCAATGCAAAGGACCTGCGCGAATTCCGCACCCGCCGGGTCAGCATGGTATTCCAGAGCTTTGGCCTGATGCCGCATCGGACCGTGATGCAGAACGTTGTCTATGGCCAGCGGGTGCGCGGGCTGAGCAAGGCCGAGGCCTATCCGATCGGGATGAAATGGATCGAGACGGTCGGACTGCTCGGCTACGAGAACAAGTATCCGCATCAGCTCTCCGGCGGCATGAAGCAGCGTGTCGGTCTGGCACGTGCGCTGGCGGCCGACACTGATGTGATCCTGATGGACGAGGCCTTTTCGGCGCTCGATCCGCTGATCCGCAGCGACATGCAGGACCAGTTGCTGCAGCTGGAAAAGAACCTGTCGAAGACGATCGTCTTCATCACCCACGATCTCGATGAGGCGCTGCGTATCGGGGCCGAGATCGCAATCCTCAAGGACGGCCGCCTGGTCCAGGTCGGCACGCCGAGCCAGATCCTCAACACGCCGGCGGACGACTATGTCGCCCGCTTTGTCCAGCGCCGTGCCGGCGCGGAGGCGGCGCATCATGGCTGAACGGATCGTTCTTGATGCACCGCTGAGCTGGAAAGAGATTGCGGTGGTTGCTAAAGGCGCGGAGCTTGCGCTTTCCGAAGCCGCATGGACGCGGATCGCAAAGGCGCGGGCCATCGTCGATGCGCTGGTCGAGCGTGAGATCCGCGGCTATGGCATCAATACCGGCGTCGGCGCACTCTGTGACGTGATCATCAGCCGCGCGGATCAGCAGACCCTGTCGCGCAACATCATTCTCAGCCATGCCTGCGGCGTCGGTGAGCCGCTTGGCAAGGTGGAGACGCGCGCCGTGATGGCAGCGCAGATCGCCAATTTCGCCCACGGCTATTCCGGCGTCAGCAGGCCTGTGGTCGAGACGCTTCTGGCGCTCCTCAACGGCGATATGCTACCGGTGATCCCATCCAAGGGCTCGGTTGGCTATCTGACGCATGCCGCCGCCATTGGCCTGGTGCTGATCGGTGAAGGCGAATGCCGCCATGCCGGCGAAACGATTGCCGGGAGCATCGCGCTCAACCGTCTCGGACTTGCGCCCCTGGTCTTGCAGGCCAAGGAGGGCTTGAGCCTCGTCAATGGCACGCCCTGCGCCACCGGTCTCGGTGCCCTTGCTGTCGCGCGCCTGTCGCATCTCGCAGACTGGGCCGATGCCGCAGCGGCGATGACCTATGAAAACCTAGGCGCCCAGTCCGATCCTTTTGCCGAAATGCCGCTTGCCCTTCGCCAGTCGCCCGGCCTGCAGCAGGTCGGCCGCAATCTGCGCCACTGGCTTGCGGGTAGCGCGCTTCTGGCGCAATCGGCCGGTAGCCGCACGCAGGATCCCTTGAGCCTGCGCGCCGTACCGCAGATCCATGGTGCCGTACGCGATGCCCTCGTGCATGTCGCAGAGGTCGTCGATCGCGAACTTGCCAGCGTCACCGACAATCCGGTCGTTGCCGGTTCGCCGGAGGCACCGGAAGTGCATTCGCAGGCCCATGCCGTGGGGGCTGCACTTGGCCTCGCGCTGGACAGCCTCGCCACGGCCGCAGCAGAGCTCGCAGCGATTTCTGAGCGCCGGATCGACCGGCTGGTCAATCCGTTGGTCAGCGGCCTGCCGGCATTTCTGGCAGCCGGGAGCGGCGTCGCCTCCGGTTTCATGATCATCCAGTATACCGCTGCCGCGCTGGTTGCGGAGAACCGGCGTCTTGCCGCTCCTGCCAGCCTCGATGGCGGCATTACCTCGGCACTGCAGGAGGATATCCTGACCCATGCGACGCCGGCGGCCGACAAGGCGCAGGCGATCCTCGAAAACCTGCAGACGGTCCTTGCCATCGAAGTCATGGCAGCGGGCCAGGCCTACGACCTGCAGTCGGGTTCGGCGGGCAAGGCGTCTCGGACTGCAGCGCTTTATCAGCGGGTCCGCCAGAACGTGCCCTTCTACCGCGACGACCGGCCGCTCAACGCCGAAGTCGCCAAGGTTCGCACGATGATCGGTATCCAGTCGGCACCGATGGACGGAGAAGCACGATGAAAACGCTGCTGCGCAATGCAAGACTGGCAACACTGGCGCCCGACCTGCCGGGCCTCGGCACCATCGAGGACGGTGCCATCCTGATCGAAGACGGGCGTATTGCCTATGTCGGTCGTGAGGCCGACGCACCGGCAGGCGTCATTATCTCTGAAGTGGATTGCGAGGGGCGTTGGATCACGCCTGGCCTGATCGACTGCCACACGCATCTTGTCCATGCCGGCAATCGGGCCCGCGAGTTCGAGATGCGGCTTGCCGGCGCTTCCTACGAGGAAATCGCCCGCGCCGGTGGCGGCATCGTCTCATCGGTACGACAAGTGCGGGATGCCAGCGAGGCCGATCTGGTTGCCGAGACGCTGCCGCGCCTCGATGCGCTGATCGCCGAAGGGGTGACAACCGTCGAGGTAAAGTCCGGCTATGGCCTGACGGTCGAGGATGAATTGAAGATGCTGCGGGCGGCGCGGTCTGTGGGCAACCAACGTCCGGTGAACCTGACGACCACCTATCTCGGCGCCCATGCGACGCCGGTGGACTACAAGGGCCGCAACGGCGACTTCATTCGTGATGTCGTGCTGCCGGGACTTGCCGCTGCCCATGCCGAAGGACTTGTGGATGCCGTCGACGGCTTTTGCGAGGGGATTGCCTTCTCGCCGGATGAAATGCGCGTGGTCTTCGATGCGGCCAAGGCGCTGGGCCTGCCGGTCAAGCTGCATGCCGACCAGTTGTCCAATCTGCATGGGGCAGCGCTTGCCGCAGGTTATGGCGCGCTGTCGGCCGACCATCTCGAGTATACCGATGACGAGGGGGCCGCGGCCATGACGGAGGCCGGTACTGTCGCCGTTCTCCTGCCGGGCGCCTATTACTTCATTCGCGAAACGAAGAAGCCGCCGGTCGATCTTTTCCGCAAGCATGCGACGAAGATGGCGCTCGCCACCGATTGCAATCCCGGTACCTCGCCGCTCACTTCGCTGCTTTTGACGATGAACATGGGCGCGACGCTGTTTCACCTGACGGTGGAGGAATGCCTGGCGGGCGTGACACGCGAGGCCGCCCGTGCGCTCGGACGGCTGGATACGATCGGCACGATCGAGACCGGCAAGCAGGCCGATCTCGCCATCTGGAACATCGAGAGCCCGGCCGAGCTGGTCTATCGCATCGGTTTCAATCCGCTGCATCGGCGGATCTGGAACGGGGACATTACGGGAGGAAACCACCCATGACCATTACACTGCATCCCGGCCGCGTTTCGCTCGCAGAACTTGCAGAGATCTATTGGAACGGCGAGACCGTCGTGCTCGACCGCAGCTTCGACGCGGGCATCGAGCACGCAGCCGCGCGCATCGCCGCCATCGCTGCTGGCAACGAGGCGGTCTATGGCATCAATACCGGTTTCGGCAAACTCGCCTCGATCCGGATCGATGCGGCCGACACCGCGACACTGCAGCGCAATCTGATCCTGTCGCATTGCTGCGGCGTCGGCCAGCCGATGCCTGACAACATTGTCCGCCTGATCATGGCGCTCAAGCTCGTATCGCTCGGCCGTGGCGCCTCCGGTGTCCGGCTCGACCTGGTGCGCCTGATCGAGGGCATGCTGGACAAGGGCGTCACGCCGCTGATCCCGGAAAAGGGCTCAGTCGGGGCGTCGGGCGATCTGGCACCGCTGGCGCATATGGCCGCCGTGATGATGGGCGAGGCGGAAGCCTTTTATCAGGGTGAACGCCTGCCGGGTGGCGTGGCACTGGAGCGTGCGGGCCTGGAGCCGGTCGTGCTGGCCGCCAAGGAAGGACTGGCGCTGATCAACGGCACGCAGGCCTCGACGGCGCTGGCTCTGGCCGGCCTGTTCCGCGCCCATCGTGCGGCCCAGGCGGCCCTGATCACCGGTGCGCTCTCCACCGACGCGGCCATGGGCTCATCCGCGCCGTTCACCGCCGACATCCACACGCTGCGTGGACATAAGGGCCAGATCGACACGGCAGCCTCGCTGCGCGGCCTGCTGGCCGGGTCTGTCATCCGCGAAAGCCATTTGCAGGGCGACGAGCGTGTGCAGGATCCCTATTGCATTCGCTGCCAGCCGCAGGTCGACGGCGCATGCCTCGACTTGCTGCGCATGGCCGGCCGCACGCTTGAGATCGAAGCCAATGCCGTCACCGACAATCCGCTTGTACTCTCCGACGACAGCGTCGTGTCCGGCGGTAATTTCCACGCCGAACCTGTGGCCTTTGCTGCTGACCAGATCGCCATTGCCGTCTGCGAGATTGGCGCCATTGCCCAGCGCCGCATCGCGCTTCTGGTTGATCCGGCGCTTTCCTATGGCCTGCCGGCGTTTCTTGCCCGCAAGCCGGGGCTGAATTCCGGCCTGATGATCGCGGAAGTCACGTCTGCGGCTCTCATGAGCGAAAACAAACAGATGTCGCATCCGGCCTCGGTGGATTCCACCCCGACATCGGCCAATCAGGAAGATCATGTCTCGATGGCCTGCCATGGCGCTCGCCGCCTGTTGCAGATGACGGAAAACCTGTTTTCGATCATCGGCATCGAGGCGCTGACGGCGGCACAGGGTGTGGATTTCCGCGCACCCTTGACCACCAGCCCCGAGTTGCAGAAGGCAATTTCCACCTTGCGCACCGTTGTCGCTACGCTGGATGAGGATCGCTTCATGGCGCCGGATCTGGCCGCAGCCAGCGCCCTGGTGGCGAATGGCTCGCTGGTTGCCAGCGTTTCGGATGGCTTGTTGCCGGGATTGGAGGGGTGAGCATGGGTGTGTTTGGTTTACCCCCCTCTGTCCTGCCGGACATCTCCCCCACACGGGGGGAGATCGACTCGCTGTACATCCCGCTGCTTTCCATAAATCTGGACGCTTGCGGCAACGATCTTCTCCCTCTCTCAGCTAATTTCAGCGATAGAACTGAGCTGGCGCCCCATCCGATCTCCCTCCTTGTGGGGGAGATGTCCGGCAGGACAGAGGGGGGTGTTGTCGGACGCATCGGAGGTTGGGTCCAATGACGTTCGAAACCACTCAGGGCACCTCGCCCATCATTCTCGCATTCCCACATACCGGCACCGAAGTCCCGTCCGAAATCTGGGCGCGCCTCAACGACAACGGCCGGTTGCTCGCCGATACCGACTGGCATATCCACCAGCTTTATGCAGGCCTCCTGCCCAATGTGACGACGGTGCGCGCCACCTTCCATCGTTATGTCATCGACGCCAATCGTGACCCGGCAGGAACGAGCCTGTATCCGGGCCAGAACACAACCGGCTTGGTGCCGGAGACGGATTTCGATGGGGCGCCGATCTGGGCCGAAGGCGAAGAGCCGTCGGAATCCGATATCGCCGATCGGTTGAAGACCTTTCATGCGCCTTATCACGCAGCCATTCTGGCCGAGATCGAACGGGTGAAGGCGATCCATGGCGTGGCTGTTCTCTACGACTGCCACTCGATCCGCTCGCTGATCCCCTTCCTGTTTGAAGGCCGCCTGCCGGATTTCAACATCGGCACCGATATGGGCCGCACCTGCGATCCGCGCATCGAGGCCGCCGCAGCCGATGTGGCGCGCGCCGCCGAAGGTTATACGGCGATCGTCAATGGCCGTTTCAAGGGCGGCTGGACCACCCGTCACTACGGACAGCCACAGAATGGCGTTCACGCCATCCAGATGGAACTGTCGCAGATTTCGCATCTGACCACCGAAGAGCCGCCCTTTGCCTATGACGACGAGAAGGCCGGGCAGCTGCGCATTCACCTGAACCAGATCCTGGCACGCATCGAAGCCGTTGCGGATCAACTGAAGACCAAGGGGAACTGAGATGACCAACCCACGCCACAACATCCGCGACGTGCGCTCGCCGCGCGGAACCGAGCTCAACGCCAAGAGCTGGATGACCGAAGCGCCGCTGCGCATGCTGATGAACAACCTCGATCCTGACGTTGCGGAAAATCCGCATGAACTGGTGGTCTATGGCGGCATCGGCCGTGCCGCCCGCACCTGGGAGGATTTCGACCGCATCGTCGCGACGCTGAAGACACTGACCGAGGAGGAAACGTTGATCGTGCAGTCCGGCAAGCCGGTCGGCGTGTTCCGCACCCACAAGGATGCACCCCGCGTTCTGATCGCCAATTCCAACCTCGTGCCGCATTGGGCGACCTGGGACCATTTCAACGAACTGGATAAGAAGGGTCTCGCCATGTACGGCCAGATGACCGCCGGTTCGTGGATCTATATCGGCACCCAGGGCATCGTTCAGGGCACCTACGAAACCTTCGTCGAGGCCGGTCGCCAGCACTATGGCGGCAACCTCAAGGGCAAATGGATCCTGACCGGTGGCCTCGGAGGCATGGGCGGCGCCCAGCCGCTCGCCGCCGTCATGGCCGGCGCCTGCTGCCTCGCCGTCGAAAGCGACGAGACCCGCATCGATTTCCGCCTGCGCACCCGTTACGTCGATGAAAAGGCAAAGACGCTCGACGAAGCGCTGGCGATGATCGACCGGTGGACCAAGGCCGGTGAAGCCAAGTCCGTTGGCCTGCTCGGCAATGCCGCAGAGATCTTCCCGGAACTGGTCAAGCGCATGCAGGCCGGCGGCCCGCGCCCCGACATCGTGACCGACCAGACCTCTGCCCATGATCCGCTCAACGGCTACCTGCCGATCGGCTGGACGGTTGCCGAACACAAGGCCAAGCGCGAGAGCGATCCGAAGGCCGTCGAAGTTGCCGCCCGCGCCTCGATGAAGCTGCATGTCGAAGCCATGGTCGCCTTCTGGGACGCTGGCGTGCCGACGCTCGACTATGGCAACAATATCCGCCAGGTCGCCAAGGAAGAGGGCCTCGAAAACGCCTTTGCTTTCCCGGGCTTCGTGCCGGCCTATATCCGCCCGCTGTTTTGCCGTGGCATCGGCCCGTTCCGCTGGGCGGCACTGTCCGGCGATCCGGAGGATATCTACAAGACCGATGCCAAGGTGAAGGAACTGACACCCGGCAACACGCATCTGCACAACTGGCTGGACATGGCGCGTGAGCGCATTGCCTTCCAGGGACTGCCGGCGCGCATCTGCTGGGTTGGTCTCGGCGATCGCCATCGCCTGGCGCTGGCCTTCAACGAGATGGTCAAGAATGGTGAGCTGAGCGCACCTGTTGTCATCGGCCGCGACCATCTGGACAGTGGCTCCGTTGCCTCGCCCAACCGCGAGACCGAAGCGATGAAGGACGGCTCGGACGCCGTCTCCGACTGGCCGCTGTTGAACGCGCTGCTCAATACCGCCTCGGGCGCCACCTGGGTGTCGCTGCATCACGGCGGCGGTGTCGGCATGGGCTTTTCCCAGCATTCAGGCGTGGTGATCTGCGCTGACGGCTCCGACGATGCCGCCAAGCGGCTAGAGCGCGTTCTGTGGAACGACCCGGCGACCGGCGTCATGCGCCATGCCGACGCGGGCTACGAGATCGCCCTTGATTGTGCCAAGGAAAAGGGCCTGCGCCTGCCGGGCATTCTCGGCAACTGAGCATATTGTGGCGCCGCGACTGCGGCGCCAGTTCCGTTTAAGAGGGATCGCAATGCCGTCGTCACCTGTCCTGCTGAAACCGTCCGACTATCGCCGCATGCCATGGAAAAACGGCCTGGGTGAAACGATCGAGATCGCCGTTTTTCCGCCGGATGCCGGCATCGGCGATTTCGACTGGCGGATCAGCATGGCGACCGTTGCAAGCGATGGTCCGTTCTCACTGTTTCCGGGCATCGAGCGCACGCTGTCGGTTCTGTCGGGCGACGGGCTCACACTGCACCGTGCGGATGGCACCAAGCAGGACTTGACGGTCGACAGCACGCCCTACGCTTTTCCGGCAGACGAACAGGTCAGCGCGACATTGCTCGATGGCGCGATCACCGATCTCAATGTCATGACCCGGCGCGGCCGGTTCGATCACGGCGTCGAAAGGCTTCTGCTCGACGGCAGCGTGGCGATGCCCGCCAGAGAAAATACCGTCATTGTTTTCTGTCTGAGGGGGCAGGTCAGACTCGGCGAGGGCGCCGGATCGGCGACGCTTGGCACCGGCGAGAGCCTGCTGTTCGGCGATGCCATGCCGTCCACCGTTCTCGTCGGGCATGGTGTCTTCTTCATCATCGACCTGATCGCCAGCCGCAGCGCCTGATCCGTGGCGCGGCGCACAGCCGCTTGCTAGTTCGAGGAGGCGTTGGCGCCAGCAAAGGCTGCAAATGCCGCGACAAAATCCGACAGCCGCTTGGCGATCGCCGCGTCGATCAGCTGGCTGTCTCCATCAAACACACTGCCCGCCTTGGGCACCATCAGGCGTTTATCGGAAAAGGTCCGCGCGCCGAGCGTGTGCAGCACGGTGAGCCAGGCATTCTGGCTGAGCTGGGTGCCGAAATTGCCGGGTGAGGCGCCGGCAATGGCGAAGGGCCTGCCGCCGAACACTTTGGCGATGTCTGTCGAGGGGCGCGACAGCCAGTCGATCGCATTCTTGAACACGCCGGGGATCGAGTTGTTGTATTCCGGGGTAAACAGAATGACACCGTCGGCCGCTGCGATCAGGGTCTTCAAGTCTTCGACCGCTGCGGGAATACCGTCCGAGGCTTCCAGATCGCCGTCATAGAGCGGAATGCCGCGAATGCTGCCCGCAACCAGGCTGTAGCCGTCGCCCTGATTGGCAATCGCCGCATTCAGGAGCGCAGTGTTGAACGAACCTCGACGAAGGCTGCCGGATATTCCAACCAGTTTCACCACGGGTGTCTCCCTGTCTGTTTCGGTCATTTGCGACGAAGCTAGAAGAAGTGAGCGCCCCCGGCAAGGCGCGCGACCCAAGGAGCATGACCATGGTTGGTGAGATCCGCGCTCGCGCGTTGATCATGCCATGTGGACCACAGAGCGGTCCGCATTACTCGTTCAGGACTGGTTCAGGGAGAAAAGGCTTGTGCGCGCGGAAATAGACCCGCAGCACCGGATGCGATCCGGACAATCGGCCATTGAGGCCTTTGGCGTCAGGCGGCGTCCGCCGCCCGCCCAGATGCCAAACGATTTTTTGGCATCTCTGTTTTCATCATTTGAAAGCCTGCGATCAGGCGCAGTCGGTCTTAGAGCTTCGAGGTGCCGGGAAAATTGCCGGGCTCAATGCCGAGCGTGCGCAGATCGCGGTCATGCGGGCGACGGTGGCCTTCAACGGCAGCGGCAGCGGCAGAAGCAGCGCCGAGGATGGCAAAAGCGCGACCGAAGAAATTCGAATGCTTGCTATTGCGGATAGACATGGGAGCAACTTTCTTTCTGGTTCATTAGACAGGCATAAAGTGGTCCTCCGCCCTCTGTTTTGCAATGCACAATAGATCAGGACAGCTATGCAAAAGAAGAAGGCCGAACTTGCGTCCGGCCTTCTCGTCGTCAATATTTTGCATGGGTTTCAGCTTAGTCTTCGTTCGCTGCCAGCTGTGCCAGAACCTGGCCGCGTCCGCGTGCGCGCAGCACAAGCGGTACGATCAGGGCCGCGGCGGCAATCGCAAGCAGGACGGCGGCAATCGGCGAGGTGAGCAACACGGTCCAGTCTCCCTGGCTGATCGCGAGAGCCCGGCGCAATTGCTGCTCGGCCAACGGACCGAGGATAAGGCCGACCACGACGGGCGCGATCGGATAGCCGAATACACGCATCACATATCCCATGACGCCGAAGGCCAGCAGCATGCCAAGTTCGAACACCGAAGGGTTGGCGCCGATCGTGCCGAGCGTGGCAAACAGCAGGATGCCGGCATAGAGCCAGGGCTTGGGGATCGTCAGCAGGCGAACCCAGAGGCCGATCAGCGGCAGGTTGAGCACCAGCAGCATGAAGTTGGCGATCAGTAGGCTGGCGATCAGACCCCAGACCAGCTGAGGGTTGGTAACGAAGAGCAGAGGGCCGGGCTGCAGGCCATACTGCTGGAAGCCGGCGAGCATGATCGCGGCCGTGGCCGTGGTCGGCAGGCCAAGCGTCAGCAGCGGAACCAGCGTGCCGGCAGCCGATGCGTTGTTGGCGGCCTCGGGACCGGCCACACCTTCAATGGCGCCGTTGCCGAACTCTTCCGGATGCTTGGTCAGGCGCTTTTCGGCCGCATAGGACAGGAACGTCCCGATCTCGGCGCCGCCGGCCGGCATCGCGCCGATCGGGAAGCCGATAAAGGTGCCACGAAGCCACGGCTTCCACGAGCGCGCCCAGTCTTTCTTGGTCATCCAGAGCGAGCCCTTGACGGCCTCGATCGTTTCCGGCCCGCGGTTGCCCTGGGCTGCGATGAACAGCGTCTCGCCGATGGCAAACATCGCCACGGCCAGTGTCGTCACCTCGATGCCGTCGAGAAGGTCGGGAACGCCGAAGCTGAGGCGCGTTTGGCCGGTCAACTGGTCGATGCCGATCATCGCCAGCGCAAAGCCGATGAACAGCGAGGTGAGACCGCGCAAGGTGCTGTCGCCGAAGGCTGACGAGACGGTGATGAAGGCGAGTACCATCAGCGCGAAATATTCGCGCGGTCCGAAGACAAGTGCCAGCTTGACGATATAGGGGGCGATGAAGGCGAGGCCGATGGTGGCGATCAGGCCGGCGACGAAAGAGCCTATGGCCGCTGTCGCCAGCGCGGGTCCCCCGCGCCCCGCGCGCGCCATCTTGTTGCCCTCGAGTGCCGTCACGATCGAGGCGCTTTCGCCGGGCGTGTTGAGGAGGATCGAGGTTGTCGAACCGCCATACATGCCGCCGTAATAGATGCCGGCGAACATGATCAGCGAGCCGGCCGGATCGAGCTTGTAGGTTACCGGCAGCAGCAGCGCGACGGTCAGGGCAGGGCCGATGCCCGGAAGCACGCCGACCGCGGTGCCGAGCGTCACGCCGATCAGGGCATAGAACAGGTTGATCGGCTGAAACGCGATCACCAGTCCCTGCAGGAGGAATTCAAAGGTGCTCATGGCAGTCGACCCTCAGATAAACAGGCGTTCGATCGGTCCAGCCGGCAGCGAGAGCTGCAGCAGCCGGGCGAAAATCAGCCAGACAACAAAGGACAGTACGATGCCGACGGGTATGGAAATCCACAGCTTGCGCCGCCCGAAAGCATAGGCGGTGGCGGCAAACAGCAGTCCCGTGGCGATCGAGAAACCAGCGGTCTTGAGCAGCAGCATCTGCGCAGCCAACCCGCCGATGATCCAGATGACCGGACCAATTTCCTGGTGCTCCCGTTCGGGAAAGTCCCGACGCATTGCGGCAAAGACG
>ERZ1034401.65-NODE-65-length-36053-cov-3.668565_pt1 | contig 36053 bp, 31 predicted proteins | sample MGYA00520601_ERZ1034401 | MGnify/ENA primary metagenome ERZ1034401 (study PRJEB33736, sample SAMEA104288476) | Azolla filiculoides | biome: Urban; feature: water surface; material: ditch water | place: Netherlands | collected 2014 ... | reverse complement strand
TAAAATCGGCCGCGCTCAGGTCGGCGACGTCGACATCTTCAATGGTCAGCTGTGCATGGAAGCCGAGCCGGATCACCACATCGTCACCCGACTGGTGCAGGTGGCCCGACAGGTCGGCAAATCGCGACACGCCGGCGTATCCGGAGAAATCGAGCCGGTCGCGGCCATCCGAAAAATCGGCAACGGTGTCGGTGCCGAAGCCTTTGGCGAAGACGAAGATGTCAGCACCGCCGCCACCGGTCAGGATGTTGTCGCCGGCATTTCCGGTGATGACATTGGCCAGCCGGTTGCCGGTGGCGGCGTAATCGCCTTTGCCCAGCAAGGTCAGGTTCTCGCAATGGGCGCCAAGCGTCCAGCTGTAGCGGGATTGCACGGTGTCGGTGCCCTGCCCGGCGCGTTCGGCAATGTCGAGCGCCGTGCCGACCACAAGAACGAGCACCATAATCACGAACATCAGCAGGATCGGGCGGTCGATCAACGGCTCGATGTAACCCGTGATTTCCGCCGGAATGTTGGCGGCCGTGATCAACCAGGCGGAAACCAGAGCCGCGCAGACCAGGAACATGACCACAGCCGTGGTTTTTGCAGCCTGAAGGATCACACGCGGAAGCTCACGCGGGCTCAATTCACGATAAATGAACATGCCGACGAACAAGGCATAGGCAGCGGCAACGACAGCCGCTTCCGTCGGCGTCACGATACCGGCCTTGATCCCGCCCAGGATGATCACCGGCATGCCGAGCGCCCAGAGCGCACGGGTGGTCACCCGCATCCGTTCCTTCATCGGTGTGCGGGGAAGCGCCTGGACATTGTCCTTTCGAACGACAATCAGCCATGTCACGATGAGCGCGATGCCCATCAGCAAACCTGGCACGATGCCGGCCATGAACAGCTGCGTGATGGACACATTCGCCGACACACCAAAGACGATGAATGCCATTGACGGCGGAATGACCGGCGCGATGATGCCGCCTGCCGCAATGAGGCCGGCAGAACGGGGCACATTATAGCCGGCCTTGGCCATCATCGGGATGAGGATGGCGGCAAGGGCCGCAGTGTCTGCAGCAGCCGATCCCGAAATGCTGGCCATGATGATGGCAGCCATGATGGCGACGATGCCGAGACCGCCACGGATATGACCGACACAGGCAATGGCGAAATCGATGATGCGGCGAGACAGGCCACCGGCATTCATCAGTTCGCCTGCAAGAATGAAGAAGGGAATTGCCAGAAGCGTGAAGGTATCGGCACCGGCGATCATGTTCTGCGCAATGATCTGCGAATTGAACATGCCCATGAACCACATGAGCATGACACCGCAGAACATCAGCGAGAAGGCAACCGGCACGCCGATGGCCATGGCTCCGACGAGCGAAGCGATAAAAACAAGCAAAGTCATTGGCTACGCTCCGCCATTTGTTCGGCAGTCAGGTTTTCACCGGCAAAGGCGGCAATTTCTTCCTCTGTCACGCGTCCCGTCAGCAATCGGATCAGGCGTTCCACCGCAATGATCACGACGCCTGCACCGGTAAAGAAGCCAATGCCATAGACCCAGATCATCGAAATCTTGGTGACCGGCGCATCCATGCTTGCATTGATCGGCGCCTGGTTCCAGGTGCCCCAGAAGAAGATGGCCGACACGCCGATGATGATGATGTTCGACAGGATCATGCAGACAATTCGGCCCTGGCGGCCGAGCATCATGACCAGTGTTTCCACGCCGACATGCCCATGCTCGCGAAAGGCGACCACTGCCCCGATGAAGGTCAGCCAGACGAAGAAGTAGCGCGACAGCTCGTCCGACACGTTCAGGCCGGAATTCATGCCGTAGCGTAACAGCACGTTGACGAAAACCATGATCGCCATGCCTGAGAGCAGGAGGATCAGCAGTATTTCAAGGAAGCGGTAGAAAAGATCTATTGCCTTCTGCATATCCCTCACGCCTTTTCCAGGAGACCACGACTGGCCAGGTTGCGAATGAGTGCGCTCACGCCGAAAGTCCATTCCGGGCAGGCATCGCTGCGCTCAACCCAGTTTACCAGGCGACCGAGCTTGCTCGTCGAGATTTCGACCCTGTCACCGACCTCATGGGTGAAGCCAAGGCCAACGCCGCGCCGGTCCTTGACCGGGGCAAACATCGTGCCGAGAAAAAGCACTGCCCCATCCGGATACTGATGATTGCGGTTCATGAGTTGCGATGCAAGGTTTTCCGGCGAGCGGCTGATGGCTTCCATCGGGCTCTCGCCGATCATTTCGAAACCGTCATCACCGGAAACCCGAAGTGCGACCCGGACACGGCGCAGGTCATCCATCGTGAAGGCATCATCAAAGAGCCGGATGAAGGGACCAATCGAGCAGGATGCATTGTTGTCCTTGGCCTTGCCGAGCAGCAGGGCTGAACGCCCCTCCACATCACGTAGGTTCACGTCATTGCCGAGCGTGGCGCCGACGATCGTTCCGTCGGAACGTAAGGCCAGAACAACTTCAGGCTCGGGGTTGTTCCATTGCGAAATCGGATGAATGCCGACAAGCGCGCCGCAGCCCACGGACGACATCGGCTGGGACTTGGTAAAGATCTCGGCGTCCGGGCCAATACCGACTTCCAGATATTGCGACCACAGGCCCATGTCCTGCAGCAGAGCCTTGACCTTGGCCGCCTGTTCGGAGCCGGCGACAAGTCCGCGCAGACTGTCACCGAGAACGGGGGCAAGCTTGCCACGGATCGCCTGGGCCCTGAGCGGATCGCCCTTGGCCTGCTCTTCGATTACGCGCTCCAGCATGCTGTCGGCAAAGGTCACGCCGGCAGCCTTGACTGCCTGCAGGTCGATCGGCGCCAGGACCATGCCTTTTTCGCCGGACAGGAAGTCATCGAGGCTACCAAGGTCTACCAGCCCGGACGCCCGGGAAGCCTCGCGCAGGAGACCCGCAAGGTTGTCTTTTTCAAGCAGTGCCGACATGGTGGCGGCAATCGTCGTCAGATCCAGAAGGCGACCGCCGGAGACCATGACCGGGCATGGACCAGCGTTGGCCTTCGACCAGACGCGACCGACCAGAAGAGCATCGGAAGCGTCATCGGGCAAGACGGTCTCGGCACGCAGTACACGTTCGGAATTCAAATGCAGTCCTCCACGCTATCCAGCGCAAGCGCGCCCTCCAGCACCACTTGCCCTATTGTCAGGATGTCTGACAACGCTCCTCATGCGTTTTTAAAGCGACTTGCCCGGCCTGTCCAGACCCTAAGGCGCAAAGCCCGCCAAAAACCTGTATGCCGCACATATCGACCGGTCGGCCCGTCCGTAGGGCTCAGAAAATTTCCAGCGTCAGGTCGAGTCGGCCGGCGGCCCCCATCAGGTGATCGTGCATTGCTGCGCGCGCTTTCGCGGGATCGCGCGTGACCACGGCATCGCGGATGGCCACATGCTCGGCGATCGTGGTCTCGACGATTTCTTCGAGAACGGCGGCAGCGCGAGCTGCATTGATCGCAAGACTAATGCGCTCGGCGATGAAACCGATGAACAACGGAAAATACTCGTTGTGGGTAGCAGCGGCCAGCGTCCGGTGAAAAATCAGGTCGGCAACGATGCCTTGGTCCGTCCATTTGTCGGCACCGGTCATCTGCGCCAGCGAGTCGTCCAGTTTCTTCAGATCGGCGTCATCGTGATGGACGGCAGCAAGACCCGCCGCCTCGATTTCCAACGGGATGCGCAGTTGGAACAGGCTGCGAAAGCTGTCGCGATGATGCAGATCGGTTTGCTCGATACGGATGGAACCACGCCCCATGCCTTCGGTGACGAATGCACCTACACCCTGACGCGTATCGACAAGGCCCTCGTTGCGCAACTGGGCGATTGCCTCGCGAACAACGGAGCGGCTGACGCCGAATGTCTTGGCCAGGATATGCTCGGTCGGCAGCTTTTCTCCGGGCTTGATCCGCCCTTCGGCAATCTCCTTGCCGATATGGCCGGCGATGCGCGCCGGAAGATGTTCGATCCGTCTGATCTGGCTGAAATCCGCCGTCATGTTGGTGTCCGTCCCTGATGATGCCAGACTATTCTACGATATGCCGGGGAAATTCAATTGGCAGCCCGGGTTCATCACCATCGACGGATCGATGGCCTGCTTCAGGGCTGACAGCAAGGCGCGATGCGAGGGATCCAGGCGCTCTTCGAAATCGGCGCGCTTCAGGCGGCCGATACCGTGTTCGGCGCTGATGCTGCCATGATATTCGTCCAGAACCCGGTTCACCACCGTCTTCGCCTCGTAGATCTTGGCTGCGATCTCGGCCGGTGAACTGCCGGCTGGTGGCAGGACATTCAGATGCACATTGCCATCGCCGACATGGCCATAGGACACGCTGGTGCAATCAGGAAGCGCTTCCGATACCGCCTGTTCCGCATCGCGGACGAAATCCGCGAGACGCGAAAGCGGCACGGATATGTCGGTACGCATATGCTGTCCACGTTTGGCCTGCCCCTCGTTCATGCCCTCACGGAACAGCCAGAGATTGCGCGCCTGCGCCTGCGATGCCGCGATAACGCCGTCAACGACGAGACCGTCTTCCATGACGCCACCGAGAAAACGCTCCATCAGGTCTGCGATATCGACGAGGCCCGATCCGGAAATCTCCATCAGCACATAGGCTGGATAGTCACCGGCAATCGGCATGGCCAGATCCGGGATCGCTTCCCGCGCCAGAACAAAGGCCAGCGGCGGCATGAACTCGAAGGCCGACATCAGGTCGCAGCAATCGCGGCGGGCGCGTCGGTAAAGCGTGATGGCGTCGTCGAGCGAATTCAGCCCGAGCAGGGCCGTTGCCACCTGGTCGGGGAAAGGCATCAACTTGATCGAAACGGCGGTGATGATGCCAAGCGTGCCTTCGGCGCCGATGAAGATCTGCTTCAGGTCGACGCCACGATTGTCCTTGCGCAGGGTCGACAAGCCGTTGAAGATACTGCCGTCCGGCAGGACGACCTCCAGACCAAGCACCAGTTCGCGGGTCATGCCATAGCGCAGCACATTGATGCCGCCGGCATTGGTCGAGACATTTCCGCCGATCCGGCAAGACCCCTGTGCGCCGAGCGCCAGCGGGAAATACATGTCCTTTTCGGCGACCGCGTCCTTGACCTCCGACAATATGCAGCCCGCCTCGACAACTGCCGAAAAATCATCCGCATCGATGTTGCGGATCGCGTTCATGCGCTCGAGGCTGAGAACCACCTGGCTTGCTGGCTGATCGGGCACGCCACCAAGCACCAGACCGGTATTTCCACCCTGAGGGACAATCGACAGTTTGAGCTCCCGGCAGATCAGAACGGCAGCAGCAACCTCTGCGGTTGAGCGCGGGCGCAACACGGCGATCGCGCCGCTGGCGACATCGCCGTGCCAGTCCCGGCAAAAACGCATCATCTCGTCCGGCTGCGTCAGCACCACGTCGCTGGTTAGTGCTGCACTGAGGGATGCCTGCAATTGCGCGGATGTGCTTATGGCCTCGGCCTTCATTGTCTTGCCTTCCATCGGACTGCCCCATGCAAACCTTCGATCCCCACCGTTTCCGAGCCGGGCGTGTATTTTGCAGGCAAACAAACTATTCTATTTTCAAGCGAAGCATATAAGGTTATCAGACAACCTTACAATCGAAATTTTATCTGTCTTTCGTCGAGTCGTCTCGACGAGATCTCAGAATTGAAACAGGGAGGAGAGACCTGATGCATATCCTGATCATCGGTGCCGCCGGCATGGTCGGCCGCAAACTTGCCGCCAGACTGACTGCGGATGGACAACTCGGCGGCAAGCCGATCACCGAAATGACATTGGTCGATGTCGTGACCCCTCAGGGGCCTGAAGGCTTTGCTGGAAAGGTCAATGCCAAAGAGGCTGACCTTTCCTCGCCTGGCGAAGCCGAAGCACTCGTGGCTACCCGGCCCGATGCAATTTTCCACTTGGCCGCGATTGTATCCGGCGAGGCCGAACTCGATTTCGAGAAGGGTTACCGGATCAATCTCGACGGCACGCGCTATCTGTTCGATGCCATCCGCCTGGCCAATGGCGCAGACGGCTACAAGCCGCGCGTCGTCTTCACCTCGTCGATCGCCGTTGTCGGCGCGCCCCTGCCCTATCCGATCCCGGACGAGTATCACACGACGCCGCTGACCAGCTACGGCACCCAGAAGGCGATCTGCGAACTGCTTCTGTCCGACTACAGCCGCCGCGGCTTTTTCGACGGCATCGCCATCCGCCTGCCGACGATCTGCATTCGTCCCGGCACGCCGAACAAGGCAGCCTCCGGCTTCTTCTCCAATATTCTCCGCGAGCCGCTGGTCGGCAAGCAAGCAATTCTGCCGGTGTCCGACGACGTTCGCCATTGGCACACGTCTCCACGTTCCGCCGTTGGCTTCCTCATCCATGGGGCGACCATCGATCTGGAAAAGGTCGGCCCGCGTCGGGCTCTTTCCATGCCGGGGCTTAGCGCGACGGTTGGCGAACAGATCGAAGCGCTGCGCCGCGTCGCGGGTGACAAGGCAGTTGCACTGATCCGCCGCGAGCCGGATGAGATGATCATCAAGATGGTCGCCGGCTGGGCTCCCGGCTTTGAGGCGAAGCGCGCGAAAGCGCTTGGCTTTACCGCCGAAACCTCCTTTGATGAGATCATCCGCGTGCACATCGAGGATGAACTGGGAGGAAAACTGTGAGCGAAGCTGATCGGGGCAAAAGCCATCCGCGCCGGATTGCCTTTCTCGGAGCCGGGCTGATGGGCGCACCGATGGTGCGACGGCTGCTGGCCGCCGGCCATCAGGTCACGGTCTGGAACCGTGATCGTTCCAAGGCGGATGCCCTCGTCTCCGACGGCGCTATCGTCGCTGCGACGGCTGCTGACGCTGTCAAAGGTTGCGACATCGTTTTCACCATGCTGAGCGACGGCAAAGCCGTCGATCAGGTCTTGTTTGATGGCGGCGTCGCCGGTGCCCTTGCTGAAGGCGCCGTTGTCGTCGACAGCAGTTCCATCTCGCCGCCGATTGCCAAGGATCACGCAGCGCGCCTGAAGGCGCTCGGCATCGCGCATGTCGATGCGCCCGTCTCGGGCGGCGTAGTCGGCGCAGAGGCGGGAACGCTCGCCATCATGGCCGGCGGTGACGCCGATGTGATCGAGGGGCTTGCGGACGTGTTTGCCGCGCTCGGCCGGGTAACCCATGTCGGACCCTCCGGCGCGGGCCAGATCTGCAAGCTCGCCAACCAGCAGATCGTCGCCATTACCATTGGCGCTGTTGCCGAAGCGATGATCCTTGTCGAAGCCGGCGGGGCAAGCCGCGAAAAATTCCGCGATGCCATTCGCGGAGGATTTGCCGAAAGCCGGATCCTGGAACTGCATGGATCGCGCATGGTCAAACGTAATTTCACCCCCGGTGGACCGTCGAAGCTGCAGTTGAAGGACCTGGACGCGGTCAAGGCCATGGCCGATCGGTTTTCACTGGAACTTCCACTAACCGAACAGGTGCGCCGCGAATTCGCCGATTTCGTCACGGGTGGCGGCGGCGACACGGACCACAGCGGCTTGTTGCTGCATCTGGAAGCGATGAATGCCGCCAAAGGCGGGGAGGAAAACAATGGCTGAGGACAACAAGACGTCACGCCGCCTGCGCTCGCAGGACTGGTTCGACAACCCCGATCATCTCGACATGACCGCGCTCTATCTCGAGCGCTTCATGAACTACGGCACAACCCCGGAAGAACTGCGCTCCGGCAAGCCGATCATCGGCATTGCCCAGTCGGGTAGCGACATCAATCCCTGCAACCGCCACCATATTGAGCTTGCCAAGCGCATCCGCGACGGCATTCGCGATGCCGGCGGCATTCCGATCGAATTCCCGACCCATCCTCTGTTTGAAAACTGCAAGCGACCGACAGCCGCGCTCGACCGCAACCTTGCCTATCTCGGACTGGTCGAGATCCTCTACGGTTATCCGCTCGACGGTGTGGTGCTGACCACCGGCTGCGACAAGACCACGCCTTCGGCTCTGATGGCAGCCTCCACCGTCGATATCCCGGCAATCGTCTTTTCCGGCGGCCCTATGCTCGACGGCTGGCATGACGGAGACCTAGTCGGATCCGGCACCGTCATCTGGCGGTCACGGCGCAAATACGCGGCCGGCGAGATCACCCGCGAGGAATTCCTCCAGTCGGCGCTCGATTCGGCACCTTCGATCGGCCATTGCAACACGATGGGTACGGCTTCGACGATGAATGCCATGGCCGAAGCGCTTGGCATGTCGCTGACCGGCTGCGCAGCCATTCCGGCTGCCTATCGCGAACGCGGCCAGATGGCCTATCGCACCGGACGTCGTGCGGTCGAACTGGTGCAGCAGGACATCAAGCCGTCGGATATTCTGACGCGCGAGGCGTTCCTCAATGCAATCCGGGTCAATTCTGCGATCGGCGGCTCAACCAATGCGCAGCCGCATCTGGCCGCCATGGCCAAGCATGCCGGCGTCGATCTGTATCCGGACGACTGGCAGACCCACGGCTTCGATATTCCGCTGCTCGCCAATGTGCAGCCGGCGGGTGCCTATCTCGGCGAGCGTTTCCACCGGGCCGGCGGCGTTCCGGCGATCATGTGGGAGCTCCTGCAGGTCGGTAAACTTGAAGGCAACTGTCCGACGGTGACCGGCAAGACCATGGCGGAAAACCTGGAGGGGCGGCAATCCACCGATCGCGAGGTCATCCTGCCTTTCGATGCGCCGCTGAAAGAGCGCGCCGGCTTCCTGGTGCTAAAGGGCAATTTGTTCGATTTCGCCATCATGAAGATGAGCGTCATCTCGGCCGGCTTCCGCGAAAGGTACCTCAGTGAACCGGGCAAGGAAGGCGTTTTCGACGGCAAGGCCGTGGTCTTCGATGGCTCCGAAGATTATCACAAGCGCATCAACGATCCGGACCTGAACATCGACGAGCGCACGATCCTGGTCATCCGTGGTGCCGGACCGCTCGGCTGGCCGGGCTCTGCCGAGGTGGTCAACATGCAGCCGCCGGATCACCTGATCAAGAAGGGTATCCTCAGCCTGCCGACGATCGGCGACGGTCGCCAGTCCGGCACGGCCGATAGCCCGTCGATCCTCAACGCCTCGCCCGAAAGTGCCGCCGGCGGTGGTCTTGCCTATATCCGCAGCGGCGACATCATCCGCATCGATTTCAACCAGGGGCGCTGCGATATGCTCGTCGAACAGGATGAGATCGATCGCCGCAAGGCAGATGGCCTTCCTGCCGTTCCAGCCGACGCCACGCCCTGGCAGATGCTCTACCGGCGCACCGTTACACAGCTCTCAGATGGTGCCGTCATCGAAGGCGCCCCTGCGTTCCGCAAGCTTGCTGAAAAGCTGCCGCGCCACAACCACTAAACTTCGAAACATCCTGTACAGCAAGGGCAATGACCGCATTGCCCTTGCTGTACCGCTTTGCCGGATTCGGGCAGTGCCATTTTGGTTGCACGGCAGTCACGCGTTCTCCGTCAGGACGATGCCTCGTGAGGCAAAGTATTCCTCCAATGCCTCTATCGACTGGCTGTTGTCGGCAAGAGCAATCCAGGTATCCGGCCGGAGCAGATAAAGTGCGTCTCGCGCCAGGCCAAGCTTTTCGTGCGCATCCGTCCATGCAAAGGTATGCAGCGGAAGGCCATGGCCGGTGGTCCATTTCCGCAGCGCGACCGATGGCTCTCCGTAGACATGAACCTGAAATCCGATTTCGGCCAGCGGAGCATAGTTATCCGCTTCACGCACCCACGGTAGACGGTCCCCGCCTTCGATACTCCCGGCCTTCCCCTGGCTCAGTGGGCTCTGGTCGTAACTCAGCGTGGTCTGGGAGATCATCCGGAAGATCATCTCGCGGATACTACCAATCCTGTAGGCGGCGCTCGCCAGCGTCGGTGCGATACGAGTTCTGACAAAGTCTGCAAAACCGCCTTGCGCGGTGACGAAGGTAAAGATCCGGTCCGTCGTATCGACCAGTTTGAGCGCAAAGCTGCGTCGCTCGGCGTCATAGCTGTCGAGCAGACTGTCTGGCGCCCTGCCATTCAGGACCGCAGCCAGCTTCCAGGCAAGGTTGATCGCGTCCAGTACGCCGGTGTTCATGCCCTGCCCACCTGCGGGGCTGTGGACGTGCGCAGCGTCGCCAAGCAGAAAAATGCGGCCGTGCCGGAACCGGTCGGTGACGCGGTGGTGAACGCGATAGGTTGAAAACCAGTCGACCTGTCTGATGGTAAGACACATGCTCTCGATCGCCCGATGGCCGACATCTTCGAAGGTGAGAGATTCCGGATGTTCGGTCCGCTCGTCGCGCACGGTGCCAATTAACCGGTATCGGCCACCGCCGTAAGGAAGCACCACGACGAAGTCGTCCGTGTCCAGCGAAATGTGAGCCTGATTTTCTCCGTCCACGGCACCGAGCGCGACGTCGGCGACATAGAAGACCTGTTTGTAGGTGCCGCCCTCGAACTGGTTGCCGACGGCATGACGGACTGGAGACCGCGCGCCGTCGCACCCGGCGACATAGCGGGCTCCATAGATACGTTCCATGCCGTCCTTCGTTCTGACGCGGACCTCGACCTGCTCCACCTTGTCTTCGAGCCCGAGCATCTCGGTTTGGCGCTCGACCTCGACGCCGAGGGACCGGAGATGGTCGACGAGCAGCCGTTCGTGGTGATCCTGCGGATACATCAGGATGTACGGAAAGGGCGTCACGTCTGCCCCGGCGTCGCCGATGACGATTTGCGCCTTTTTCTCGCCCCGCGCCCACAGGTTCATGCTCAGCGTTTTCAGTCCGGCGTCAGAAACCTTGTCGGCAATGCCCAGCTGTCGGTAGAGTTCCAGTGTGCGGGCCTGCACGGCAATGGCGCGTGAGGTCTCGCCAGGACCTGTGCTCTTGTCGATGATGCGGACTCGGATGCCTTGCTTCGTCAGCCAGAGCGCCAAAACCAAGCCGGTCGGCCCCGCCCCCACGATGAGTACGTCATCCATGACTATGATCCCTTCTTCATAATCGCATCGGAGCAGCACTTCAGGAAATGACCCTTGTGTCATTGATGTCAAGGTCGCCTCGATCTCGCCCCTCAGGCGGTAAAACCGCGCGTGAGACTGTGGCGGCGAGCAGCCCCCTCACAGTCGGCGGATGGTTCCGTGCTGAAGTTAAGTTGCCGAAGATCGACCAACCAATCGAAAGAAGACGGTTCGCGCAAAAGTTTGAGTTGACCGCTTTCTACAGCAAGGCGACACTTCAATCTGCAGCAAGGCGGGAGGCAATACGATGGACAAGCCAGACCGGTGGCGCCCTATGGCAAGCGCCCCGAGAGACGGTAGCCGGATCCTCGTCACAATCCGTTCATCCGAACAGGGTCCGGCGGAAGTTGACGTCGCATACTGGTCACATGACGACCGGTTCGGCACCGAAGGCTGGCGTGCCTCCGATTCCTCTCCCGGCCGGATCATTGAATATGCTGAACCGGAATTGAAATGCTGGATGCCGATGCCCTCGGCCGATTTCAGCCGCGCCTCCGCGCCCCTACCCTGGCAGGGTGACGATGCCCAGCAGCTTGACGGGTCGGGAATTTAGCCAATCGCTCCGCAACCCTCTCATCAGGGTAAGCGATGGATCTGCACCTCCGGGACGGCAGCCTTGGCCAACTCGCAGAGATGCCAGTGGTGGGTGAGATAGATCACCTGGCCAATATTCGACATCTCGCCCAGAAGTCGGAAGACCTCGGTCGAGCGGGGATCGTCGAAGCTCTCCATGATGTCGTCGGCAACGAATGGTACGGCGGGACGAACGGCGGCAAACTCCTCGTAGCCTGCCAGGCGCAGCGCCAGATAGAGCTGGAACTGCGTGCCTGTCGACATGGTCTCTGCCAGTTTCGATCCGCCGTCATGTGCAACGCCGATCAGGATCTCCCTGTCCTTGTCGAACTGTGTGGCGAGGCCCGAATAGTTTCCACCTGTAATCAGGCGGAAGGCTTCGGACGCCCGGTTCATCATTGCGCTGCGATGTTTTTCGCGGTAGCTATGCAGGGCCCGTTCGGCCGCAAAAACCCCTGCCTTCAATGTCAGATAACGTCCGGCAAGCTCCTCGATTTCGAGGAAGATTGTCCGCCGTTTGGCCTCGATACGCGCCACGGTGTCGTCACCGCCGACCGCGTCGAGCTTATCCGTGGCGCGGGTCATCTCGGCATAGAGGTCTCGCGCCCGGTCTGTAAGATCCTCGATGCGAGCTGCAAGCTCGGCGGCTTCATGCTCCACGCCGTGGATGTCGGTGTCCGACAGGCGCATTTCAGCCTCCGCAAAGCTGGATGCTCTGAGGCTCTGGGCTATCTGCTCCCTTAGCCCGCTGATACGGGCTTCCATCCTTTCGCGTTCCTTGGCTTGGTCCAGAAAACCAGCAACGGCGGTCAGTGAATCGGTGCCGAAATAGGCTGTCAGTTCGGTCTTGCGCGCAGTGTGCACGGCAAGGTCCGTAACAAGACCAGCCCGCTGCGCCCTCAAGTTTGAAAGCTCGACTTGCTTGTCGTGCACGATCTGCTGATTCCGCAGTGCGGTTTTGTGGCGTTCGAGCAATCGAGCGGCCGCCGACAATGGATCATCCGCTGAACCACCATCATCGAATTGGCTCAGCAAGGCGGCGACTTCGGTTCGAAACTGCGCCTGGTCTCGCTCCATGGCGCTGACACGCTGCGCCATATCCAGGCGTTCCCTCAATATACCGGGGAGTTTCGCCAGAACCTGCAGCATGTCCCGGATCACGGCGACGGAACCGGCCTTGTCGGAGAGCCAGGTGTGGCCAAGCGCCTCGCGCCAGCCGGCCTGCCAGGCCTCAGCCTTTGCCTGCGCTTGGCGCCAGTCACGCTCGCGTTCCGTCAATTCGCGCGAAAGGTCCGTGACCGACGTCTCGTGGCGCGCCCTCGCATCCGAATCCGCCCTGTGTCGGACCAGTAGCTCGTTTGTTGCCGCAACCAGCACATCAAGAGGTGCGTCACGCAATTTCTTTTCGTCGATCGCTGTCGGCGAGGCTTGGCCCAATCCGGCCAGAAGCTCGGACTGATATCGATCGAGCTCCGCACGGATGTCCGCAATTGCCGCGTCGGCCCGGTGCAGATCGTCTTGTGCAGACAACGCGTCGAGGCGCCGGCCCATCCAGCTCTCCAGCGTCGCCAGCCGCTCCAGCGCATCATCTTGGGTGATCAGCCTATCCGGCAGGAAGGCTGCAACCGTCTGTGCCAGTGCCGCATATTCGGACTGCGCCTCATCGAGCAACTGCGCCTGTCTTTCGATGGCGGCCGTGTTTTCAGCCGACCTTTGTTGCAACTGGCGAAGACCGGCCAGGTCGTGGGCATGGGCCAGGCGGCTGGCAGCCACCATGTCGTCCCGGCGCATCAGCGCCTCAAATGACGTTGCCGTCTCTCTGTCGAGCGCGCCGACATGCACCTGCCAGGCATTGTCACGCTCCCTGCGCAGAGCGTTCGCCTCGCTGTCGTCGATCGTGCCGCTGGCCATCAAAGACGCAAGGCCAGCCTCTATCGCGACCCGGTCGGTGACGAGGTCGCGGTGACGATTGCGGTGATCCGCCATGCGGCGGTCGATCGCGGTCGCCTGGGACCGCCAGATCTCGATCTGCCGAATGTCCACCGACCGTGTCGCGGCCAAGGCGTCAAGGTCGCCAGACCAAGGCGCCAGCAGCGCCAGCCGACCATCAAGGTTGCGCTGCTGCTGTCGGCGCGCACGCTCCTCGACAGAAAGCCTAGAGACAAGGTTCGAGCCAGTCAGCCGGGCCAGCGCCGTATCAAGCCGCGCCAGTGCTTCTGCGTCTATGACCCCAGTTTTATCGCCTGCATCGGCCGCTTCCCTACGCAGGCTGTCGAGTGTATTGCGGGTCCGTTCAAACTCACGTTCCGCCGCCGCCAGTTCCGCATCGACGCCAGAGCGCCTTTCGATGAGGTCGCCAATGATTGCCGTGCTGGTGGCAGGCAGCACCAGGGCCTGCGGATTGTCGTCACCCGGCCGTTCGAGATCGGTGAGCAATCGTGCCAGCATGCCTTCCTGCTCGGCCAGGACCAGCCGGCGCTTGGGCAGATCCCCTTGGGCCGCGCGAAACCGCGCACTGCCGTCGGCAAGCAATTCCATGTGGCTTGCAATCGAGAGGCTCTTCTCATCGACCACGATGCTGTCGATCTCGACCGCGACCTGATCGATGTTGCGGTCCTTCTCCTGCAACAAAGCCTGCAGGCGTGTTTCGTCGCGCGAAAGCTGCGGCAGCAATGCAAACCATTCGGCAGGCGGGCGCGGCAGATCCGCCTGCATGGCCGGGTCGTCGAGAAGCCGCGCCAGCTCTGAGGCAAGCGGCAGCGCGGTAAGGATGCGCGTCAGTTCCGTGTGCCTGGTCCTTGCTTCGGCAAGTTCGCCCGCCGCACCATCATAGGCCGCCTTTGCCTGCAGGTAGCTCGCCGTCAGCGCAGCATGGGCTGCGGCAAAGGTATCGGTCGCGTTGCGCTCGGCCTTCAACGTCTCCAGCGAGCGTTTCAGCTCGGCAAGCTTGGTGCTGGACGATCGCTTTTTATAGAACGAAGTGGCTTCTTCCGCAGCAGAAGACAGGACCTTGCTCAGGCCTGCCAGACCGGAGCTGGCAGAAAACAACAGCTCACCCAGTTCGCCCTTGCTCTGCATGATGGCATTTCCGCCGTCCTTCAGCGACTGGTCATCGAGCGAAAACATCGTGCGATAGGCCTCACGACTGATGCCGCCCAGCGCGCCGGATACAAGTGCGTCGTTGACCGGCGCGCCGCGGGCGTCGATGAGGCTGCCGCTGCGCTGCTTCAGCCGGACCAGTTCATGGGTGGCCCCATCGATCTCCAGCTCGGCACCGATGCGCATCGCGCCGTAGGGGTGCAGGAAGTTATAGGGCGTTTGCGGATGCATCCCGAACAAAAGATCGAGGAACGCGGTGAACGTCGTCGACTTGCCGGCTTCGTTGAGGCCGTAGACAATGTGAAAATCCGGCCGTCCGGCGACAGCCTTGCCGAAGTCGATGACGCAGTCGGTGAATTTACCGTAGCGCGTGAGATCAAGGCGATTGAGGCGCATCAGCTGTCGTCCCGCTCGGCAGCGCTCATGCGCGCAGAAATGTCTTCGGTTCCCCTGACAAGCAGTCCGTCGATGAAACGGTCAAAGCCGGATTGATCGTCGCCGGCAAAATGCCGGCTCTCCGGCGGCAGGTCAGCCAGAAGATCGCGGACCATGTCGCTGATCTCGTCGCGAAAATCGGAGCGACCGAGGATATCGTCGCGCATCAACTGCCGAAGTTCGCTTACCGGGTCGGCGGTTGTGCCGCGTGTTGCGGCCGGCGGCTGCACCTCCACTTCCAACTTTTCGATCCAGGTATTGCCGATCCGCTCGCTGCGCTGTTCGGCTTCCGCCTGCATCAGGTCGATATCGCGGCGGATCTTCCAGGCGAGCGCCGTCTCCCCCGTCAGCCGCAATCGCGCAACCAGGTGCGGTGAAGCGGTGCGCTCGCGCTGTGCAAGCAGCGCCGCTTCGATTGCCGCCGCCGCGTCGCGCCATTCGACGACACCGCCGAGGTGAACACTGACCCGCTCGAACTGCGCAACGCTGGTCAGGCGCTCCTCGACGGCAATCGAACGATCGTCGGCGATGGTGACAAGCGATATAGTTTTCGCGCCCGCTTCATTGATATCGCGGCCCTGCGGCATGCCCGGCATGATGACCGTGCGCGCACCCTGATGATGGGTGCGTTGATGGATATGGCCAAGCGCCCAGTAGTCGAAGCCGGCGGCATGCAGATCGGCGACGTTGCAGGGTGCATAGACATCGTGTCCCGGTGCACCGGCAAGACTGGTATGCATGATACCGATATTCACCGCGTCCGGCACGGGCGACTTATAGCGGGGCAAAAGCCCGTCCGGCGCCTGGGGCTTTGAAAAACTCATCCCGTGCATTGCAACCGAAAGGCCCTTGCCGGCGGACTCGACCACCTCGGCGCGCGCGCCAAAGATCTTGACGCTCGGCGGCAGCACCAGTTCCTGCGTAATTCTGGACAAGGCGTCGTGGTTGCCGCGGATGACATAGACGGCGATGCCTGCCTCGTGCAGGCGCTGCAACTGGCTGGCTAGAAACCGCGCGGTCTTCATCGAGGTCTGATCGCCATCGTAGAGATCACCGGCAATCACCAGGGCATCGACCTGTTCTTCAAGGCAGAGATCGACAATGGCAACCAGTGCCTGGCGTGTCGAACCCCCGATGAGTTCCGCCAACTCGCTGTTGCGCAGCGCCAACGAGCGCAGCGGTGAGTCAAGATGGATGTCTGCTGTATGAACGAAGCGAAATGGCATGAAGCAACCCGGAACAGAATCTGTTCACTATAGGGTAAAGCCGCAGCCTTCTGCTAGCGCCGTGCGGGCATGAAAAGGACCGGGAAGCACCGCGTTGGATGTCAGCGGCGATTTACTTCGCGTGCAATTTCGACGAGAACCGCACTGTCGGAATGCTTAGACCTGCATTTGTGCCGCCGAGCCTAGGCATGCAATGTGCCGGTGGCTGCAGGCACACCGACAATATCGTTAATTGACGCGCATTGACCTGGGCAGGCTGCATGATCGAACATACCTCGCTGATCCTCGCAATTGCTCTCGTATGCGCATTTTTTGTCGGTCTTTCCAAGGGTGGCCTGCCTTCTGTCGGGACCCTCGCCGTTCCGCTGCTCGCGCTTGTCATATCGCCGGTAACGGCGGCTGCACTGCTGCTGCCGATCTATATCGCGAGCGACATGGTCGGGCTCTATCTCTACCGCCGCAGCTATTCCGGGCGAAACCTTGCCATACTGGTGCCGGCATCCCTGCTGGGCGTGGTGATCGGCTGGACGTTCAGCGCCTATCTGTCGAGCATGTTCATCGGCATGATCGTCGGCCTCGTCGGCGTCATGTTCTGCCTCAATGCCTGGTTTGGCGCGCGCTACCGGAAAGTGGCGAAAGAGGCGAATGTTCCAGCAGGCATCTTCTGGGGCACCTTGACCGGGCTGACCAGCTTCGTGTCCCACTCGGGCGGCCCGCCCTATCAGATGTATGTCCTGCCGCAACGCCTCGAAAAGATGAAATTCGCCGGCACCTCGACGATTCTGTTTGCCATCATCAACGCCGCCAAAGTCATCCCCTATTGGGAACTGCAGCAGTTTTCCAATTTTGACAGCACTCTGGTTCTTTGGTTGTTGCCCGCAGCGATCATCGGCACAGTTGTCGGAAAGAGACTGACACAGATCCTCCCCGAAAAGCTGTTTTTCCGAATTGTCGAGATAACCCTGCTTCTGCTGTCGTTGAAGCTCATTGCCGATTACATCTTCAGCATCTGATCGCTTGTCAGCGACACTGACAGCCGGTTGCACTCACGCCGATGGCAGCACGCGTATGGCCGCTTCGGTCATTCCTTCGAACATGGCCGAGAGATCAAGCCAACCATGTGGCCTGCGGCCACTGACATTGGCCGGCCATCCGCACAGGCCGTCACGCTCGACATAGCCGACGCAGCGAGGCGCTGCCTCGTCGAGAAAGAACAAAACCGCCAATCGCCCGGGCTCAAGCGCTTCAATCGGATGCCAATTCACTTATATTTCCTCAATTATGAGGGGTTATTTATAAGTGATCTCCTTGCCTCAACCTTACGGCCGTCGGTGCCATGCCGTTGCAATGCCCGTGAAGCGCTGATCTTCCCCCTCGAAAGACAGCCGCGTCTGCGCGCAACAAACCGTCTGTTGCGACGCAGAGGGCTTGGGCTCGGGGCTTCGCAAAGGCGCGCGCTGACAAAATGGTATGTTGAGACAGGATACTGCAAAGGCCTGGAGCCTGCCCCTCATTGCACATTCCGGAGGGATGACGTTGCAATATGAAAAAAGCGCGGATGCAGTCGGCTCATGCAGCAACCCTTCCGTTTCCGTTTCAAGCCGTTGAGCAAGCCACGCCTTTGAAACAGAAGGGGTCGAATTTCGGCGCAGTTGCACAGGCTGCTGTGTCAAGCAGCCCATGTTTGGGCAAAGTCAGGTCATTTGTTCTTCAGCAGCCAGATCTTGCCGGCCATGGTAATTTCCTGCCTCAACTGGCCTTCACCTTCATCCGCACCGACCTCACTCAGGAGACCGAAATCCCGCAACTGAACCACAGTTGTCGTGGTGGCAAACCGGATCTTGCGGGCTCGCTCCTTGAAACGATCTGTTTTGGCATAGGTGATCGTGGCATTCAAATGCGTCCACTTGTTGCCTTCCTGAGGATAGAGATCGCCTTCGAGGGCGAGCTTCAGGCCGCGTATCTGCACGGGGGTCATCGTGATCGGCATCGTATCAATCTTGTCGGTTGCGGTGGTCAAAATCAGGTCCTAGCATGCTGGGAATGGGGAGAATTTAAAGGCGGCCCTTGGCCATCTGTGTTTTTGATTAGCACGATGTAGACCTTGGCCACAACGAGCGGGGGCAACTTGGGCTTCCGGGATGGTAAATGCGTTGATTTAAGACGAAGAAATCGCATTAATTCACAATGCGCCTGAACGCGCTACTGCGCCAAAATCCAGATTCCGCGTCAATTTGACAAGCTTCATGCGCCAAAGGGCAAAATTTTCTTGATTGCGGCACGACATCGGTCCGCGTTCGGGTCGCTTTTCCCTTGCGAGGAAGGCTCGCCAGCCCCTGCCCTCAGTCCGCCTTCAACCAGTCTGCGAGCTCCGCTTCCGCCCGCTCCAGCGACGAATAGTTCAAAAGTTTGCGCAAAAGAGCAACGGTCACGGCGCGGGCGCGCAGATTGAACCGGCTGTCGTCATGGTCGTCGGCCGCCATCTGGTAGACATCCAGCTTCTCGTACAGATGCTGCAGCCGGTTCTGCACGCTACGCAGGGACAGGCTGCGCCGCCTTGCAATCGCCCGGTCGGTCAGCCCCAGCGCGATATCGACCAGGATCTCGTATTCCGTGTCGCTGAAACCGTTCACCTGGCCAAGGCTCTTCTGCTGCATGCCCCGCACCTCGCGGTCGATAACACATTGCGCTTCGACGAAAATGCTCCGCAGCGCCAGCCTCAACCGTTCGTCGGATGCCGATTTCAGCACATAGCCATAGGCCGCTCCATCCGGCACGATACGCGAGACCCCCCGCACATAGGCCTCGTCCGAATAGTTGGACCAGAACAGGATCCGGGTATCGGGCCGCTCTTTCCAGATGGTGCGCGCCGCTTCGATCCCGTTGCGGGCCTGCATCTGCAGATCCATCACCACATGGGCGGACTTGTTGTCGCGGGCGAGCTTCTCGCCGGCAGTACCGTTGTCAGCCTCGATCACAGTGTCGCATTCCGGCAGGGCGGCGCAGACCGCCTCATGCAGGTAGGACCGGTGCAGCGGATCATCCTCGACGATCAGCACTTTCATTGGACATCTCCAGCGATTTTCGGTTTTGCCGGGCCGACCGGCAATTGCACGCGCACGACCGTGCCCTTGCCTTCCCGGCAGGGACCCAAGGTGAATTTGGCGGATATCAGCCGGGCCCGCGTCATCATGTTGTCGATGCCGCCGCCGCTGCGGCGCTGCGGCCGGGTCATGCCGCGGCCATCGTCAGAGACTTCGATCACGACACCCAGGGCCTGGCTGCGCAACCGCACCAAAATATGGCCCGCCTGCGCGTGACGCGCGGCATTGTTGATCGCCTCCTGGGTGATCCGAAAGAGGGCGATGCGAAGTGTCTTGTCGAGCGTGTCGATCAGCCCGTCGGTCTCGTCCACCAGTTCCCAGCGCGTCTCGCCGCCGGTATCGCGCAGCGACCGGTCGAGATGGTTTTCCACCGCCTGGGCAAAACCAAAGAGCTGCAGCACGGAGGGCTTGGCCTCCTCGATGATCTCGCGCAGATCCTGCATGCAGTGCTGCAGGCTGCGGGCGAGCGGCTCCAGCGCGTCGCCCGGGATCTCCTCTTCGTTGATCAACCGGTCGAGGCGGCGCGAAAGTCGCGTCAGATCAGCGAGCGTCTGGTCGTGCAGGTCCATGCCGATACGCTGGCGCTCCCTTTCGAGGGCCTCGGTCAGGTTCAGCGCACCCAGCCGCAAGCCTTCTTCCCGGGCGCGGGCTTCCGCCTCGACGATGGCCGACTGCTTGGCCTGATCGGCCGCGCGAAGGGCGAAGAAATAGGGCGACAGCAGGTCGGCGACGGAGCATGCATTGGCCACGTCCTCGGCGGAATAGAACGCAACCTGGTGGGACGAACAGGACAGGGCGCCAATGACCTCGCCCTCGACCTTCAACGGCACGTGGATGCGGCTTCTGAGATTGTGCTCGAAAATCGGCCGGGTGAAGGCATCTTCGAAATGAAACCGGTGGTCCACCCGGGCATCCGGCGTGATCATCTGGTCGACCTCGCCCCACAGCAGCGACCGGATCGGACTGTTGCAGATCGGCGCTGGCGCATGCTCGCCCCAGGCGGTGTCGAGGCCCGTTTCATAGGCGGTGTGATACTTGCCGTTGACCATAGTGATGCAGACATCGAGATGGTCGTGGGGAATGATATGTGATACCTCCGCGCCGACAGCCTTGATGGCCGAGCGGAAATCCAGCTGCCCGGCCAACAGGCGCGAGATGCCCAGGTAATGATCGAGCAGCGCCGAGGGCGCTATCTTCAACATGCCGTTCCTCTCCTCCACGACAGCCCGCTCCCGACAGGCGCCGTCCTCACATTCCATAAGATAGAAGCCGTGCCGGCCGCGTCTTGCAGGATCCCGCATCTTCTTGCGTATTTCCCGCAATCACACTGCAGCGGCAAACCTATACAAGCTCTGCATTCTATACCATCCTCACTGGCGTCGAGAGGAGGTGCTCGGCGAGGGAGTTCAGTTTCGTCCGCCAGACTGCGGGCGGCTTGAAAAGAGGAAACCGGCCGCCTCAAGGTCGGACAAGAGGGAGAGAGACCATGAAGAAATCCAGAATGCTTCTGGCAACGGCTGCACTTTGCCTTGCCATGACGCCCATGGCCGCGCAGGCGGATACCTCGGGCAAGAAGATCGCGCTGTCCAACAACTATGCCGGCAACTCCTGGCGACAGGCCATGCTGACGAGCTGGGAAAAGGTGACGGGCGCTGCCGTCAAGGATGGCAAGGTGGCCGCCGCCGATGCCTTCACCACGGCCGAAAACCAGGCAACCGAGCAGGCCGCGCAGATCCAGAACATGATTCTGCAGGGTTATGATGCCATCGTCGTCAACGCGGCCTCGCCGACGGCGCTCAACGGTGCCATCAAGGAAGCCTGTGACGCGGGCATCACCGTCGTCTCTTTCGACGGTATCGTCACCGAACCCTGCGCCTGGCGCATCGCCGTCGACTTCAAGGAAATGGGTCGCAGCCAGGTTGAATATCTGTCGGGCAAACTGCCGGACGGCGGCAACCTGCTCGAGATCCGCGGCCTCGCCGGTGTCTTTGTCGACGACGAGATTTCGGCCGGCATCCACGAAGGTGTGAAGCAGTTCCCGCAGTTCAAGATCGCCGGTTCGGTTCATGGCGACTGGGCGCAGGACGTGGCGCAGAAGGCCGTCGCCGGCATTCTGCCAAGCCTGCCGGACATCGTCGGCGTGGTCACCCAGGGCGGTGACGGCTACGGTGCGGCCCAGGCCATCGCCGCTGCCAATCGCAAGATGCCGATCATCGTCATGGGCAATCGCGAAGACGAGTTGAAGTGGTGGAAGGAACAGAAGGACGCCAATGGCTACGAGACCATGTCGGTCTCCATCGCGCCCGGCGTCTCGACGCTCGCCTTCTGGGTTGCCCAGCAGATCCTCGACGGCAAGGACGTCAAGAAAGACCTCGTCGTGCCGTTCCTGCGCATCGACCAGGACAATCTCGAAGCCAATCTGGCCAATACCCAGGCCGGCGGCGTCGCCAATGTCGAATACGCATTGGAAGATGCCCAGAAGGTGATCGAGGGCGCGAAGTAAGCCCCCTGAAGAACCCCTCCCTGTTCCGTCCGGCGGTGCGCCGGGCGGGGCAGGCGGTCATATCGACCTGCGTTTTGGCCAGTCGCGCCTGCAGCGTCATTTTGCAATGGGATCAAGATACATGACACAGGCCGGTTCGACGCAAACGGTCGTCAGCGTCTCCGAAGCCAAGGTGGTTTTCGGCGCGGTCAAGGCGCTGGACGGCGTCACGCTTGCCATTCGCTCCGGTGAATGTGTGGGACTTGTCGGCCACAACGGCGCGGGCAAATCGACGATCGTCAATGTCATCAATGGCGGGCTTTCGCCGCATCAGGGCAGCGTCGTCTATGGTGAGGATCCGACGCTTGGCCACGGCATCAGTGCGGCCCGGCAAAGCGGTATACGGTGCGTGTTCCAGGAGCTTTCGCTCTGCCCCAACCTCACCGTGGTGGAAAATACCCGTGTCATGCACAAGCCGCTTTCCGGCTGGGGCTGGCGCCGGCGTGGCGCCGACATCATTGGCCGCAAGCTGGACGAGATCTTCCCCGGCCACGGCATCGACAGCGGCGAGAATGTCGGCAATCTGTCGATCGCTGAACGCCAGATGGTGGAAATCGCCATTACCTTTTGCGAGATCGGCCATCCGGTGCGGCTGGTCATTCTCGACGAGCCAACGTCATCATTGGACTCGCGGCTGGCCAGTCAACTGCTTGCCTATGTCCGCCGCTTCGTCGCGGCTGGCGGCTCCGTCATCTTCATTTCCCATATCCTTTCCGAAATCCTCGGCATCGCCGACCGCATCATCGTGATGAAGGACGGCCGGGTCGTGGCCGAGCGCGCCGCATCCGGATTTTCCGAACACAGCCTGATCGAGGCGATGGGCAGCGTGGTCAAGGAACACCGCGCGGCGCGGGTGCTGACGGACAAGAGAACTGGCCCGCCTGCCCTAGCCGCAGCACCTGTGCACGGACGCGGGCTAGCCTTTGAGGCATTTCCGGGCGAGATCGTCGGTTTCGCCGGCCTTGGCGGCCACGGCCAAACCGACATGCTGGTCAAGCTCTACCTGTCCTTGAGCGGTGACTGGTTCGGCAGGCGTGATCCGGCCGCAATGTTTGTTGCCGGCGACCGCGCGGTCAACGGCACCTTTCCGCTGTGGAGTATCTTGAAGAACATGAGCGTCGCGTTGCTGCCCGACCTTTCGCACCGTGGCCTGCTGGATGAAGCCCGCGAGCAGGTGCTCGGCCGGTCATGGCGGGAGAAGATAGAGATCCGCACGCCTGACATGGACAATAACATCCTGTCGCTGTCCGGCGGCAACCAGCAGAAGGTGCTGTTTGCCCGTGCCCTGGCAAGCCGTGCGCCGGTTGTCCTGATGGACGATCCCATGCGCGGCGTCGACATCGGCACCAAGCAGGAGGTCTACGGCATTCTCAGGACCGAAGCCGATCAGGGGCGCACCTTCATCTGGTACTCGACCGAAATGGACGAGGTCTGCCTTTGCGACCGGGTCTATGTGTTCAACAATGGCGCGATTGTCGCCGAGCTCAAGGGCAAGGCGGTGACGGAGGAAAACATCCTGGCCGCTTCCTTCACCGAGGTCGCAGCGTGAAAAAAATCTTCTCCCCCGATACGATCCGGCTCATCGTTCCGGCGCTGTCGCTGACGGTGCTGCTGATCGCCGTCTTCTATCTTCAGCCGCGCGCCATGAGCTATACGGGCCTCAACCTGCTCTTTAACCTCGCGGTGCCGATCGCGCTGGCCACCATCGCCCAGATGCTGATCATGACGGTCAACGATCTCGATCTCTCCATGGGCACCTTTGTCAGCTTCGTCGCCTGTGTCACCGCCACCTTCCTGCAGGCCTCTCCGCTTCTCGGCATCGTCATCCTGCTCGCGGCCATCGCCACCTACGCCGTTATCGGCGTGCTGATCCATCTGCGCGACCTGCCCTCGATCGTCGTCACGCTCGGCATGAGCTTTGTCTGGGGTGGGCTTGCGGTGCTGATCCTGCCGGCACCGGGCGGTCAGGCGCCCGAATGGATACGCGCCATCATGACGTCCAAGCCTCCGATCATGCCGATGGCGATCGTTGCCAGCATCCTGATCGCTGTGTTTTCGCATCTGCTGATCATGCGTTCGTCATTCGGCGTGGTGCTGCGCGGCGTCGGCGGCAATGCCCGCTCCGTCGAGCGCGCCGGCTGGTCGATCATCCGGGCGCGGGCTGCTGTCTATGCGCTGGCCGCCTTTTTCGCGATCCTGGCCGGCATTGCGCTGGTCGGACTGACCACCGCGGCCGATGCCAATATCGCCCTGCGCTACACGTTGCTGTCGATCGCCGGCGTCATCCTTGGCGGCGGCGAATTCGTCGGCGGCCGGGTGTCGCCGATCGGCGCGGTTATCGGCGCGCTGACGCTGACGCTGGCCGGCTCGTTCCTCTCCTTTCTCCGGATTTCGCCGGACTGGCAGATTGGCGCACAAGGCGCGATCCTGATCATCGTGCTGGCGCTGAGGCTGCTGCTCAACCGCTTTGAAGCAAGGAGGACGCGCCGATGACCGCCCTGATGCGCAAGCCCTGGATCTGGTCCTTCATTGCCACGGCCCTGGTGTTCCTGACGACCATCCTCGTCACCGGCGGAGCAAGCATGGCGGGCCTTGCCCAGGCGACGCTGACATTTGCCGCCTTCTCGGTCATCGTCGGCATCGGCCAGATGCTGGTGATCACGCTCGGCCCCGGCAATATCGATCTCTCCGTGCCTGCCACCATGACGCTGGCCGGCACGGTGGCGCTCAAGCTGATGGGTGTCGAAGACGGCATGGTCGTGCCGGGCCTGCTTGTCGCCATCGGCATCGGTGTCTTGATTGGAACGGGCAATTACGCCCTGATCAAGCTGCTGCGCATTCCGCCGATCATCGCGACCTTGTCGATGAGTTTCGTGGTGCAGTCGACCGCCATCTGGACCAATCGCGGCCTGCGCATCAAACCGCCGCCGGTGCTGGCGGATTTCACCACCTCGACCACGGCCGGCATCCCCAATGTCGCGATCATCGCGCTCATCCTCTCGGCCATTGTCTGGGTGCTCCTGCAAAAGACCGTCTATGGGCGCTGGATCGCCGCCATCGGCCAGAGCATTCGCGCCGCACGCATGGCCGGCATTCCCATCGACGGCGTCCGGTTCGTCACCTATGTACTCTGCGCAATCGTTGCCTCGATCTGCGGCTATCTGCTGGCGAGCTTTTCCGGCGGCGCGGCACTGAACATGGGATCGGAATACCTGTTGATGTCGATCGCCGTCGTGGTTATCGGCGGTACGGCGGTTGCCGGCGGCGATTCCAACGTGCCGGGCATCTGGGGCGCCTCGCTCTTCATGTTCCTGGTGGTCTCCATGCTCAACACCTATGGATTCGGCGCCGGTGTCCGGCTCATCCTGACAGGTCTCATCATCATCGCCGTCATCATGCTCGCCGGCGGGCGAACAGCCGGAAAACGTTAAGCAGGACAGGATCATGTCGCAAAACCCCAACTATGAGATTTTCGACCCGCGTTTCCGCGCGCTGGTCATCAGCAGCGCCGATCTGGAGGAACTGCATTCCGACTGCCGTTGGGCCGAGGGTCCCGTCTGGTTCGATGATGGCGGATATCTGCTGTTCAGCGACATCCCGAACCAGCGGATGCTGCGGTATGTCGAAGGTGGCGGGATCTCGGTGTTTCGCACCCCGTCGAATTTCACCAATGGCAATAGCCGCGACCGGCAGGGCCGGCTTGTCTCCTGCGAACATGGTCTGCGCCGGGTCACCCGCACCGAGGTCGACGGCACGATCACGGTGCTGGCAGACAGCTTCCACGGCAAACGTCTGAACTCGCCCAACGATGTCGTGGTGCGTTCGGACGGTTCTGTCTGGTTTACCGACCCGACCTACGGCATCCTGTCCGACTACGAGGGATACAAGGCAGAGCCCGAACAGAAGACACGCAACGTCTACCGGCTGGAGCCGGATACCGGCGTGATCGAGGTCATGGTCGATGATTTCCTGCAGCCGAACGGGCTCGCCTTTTCACCCGATGAAAGCCTGCTTTATGTTGCGGATTCCGGCGCAAGCCATGTAGAGGGCGCGCCACGCCATATCCGCGTTTTCGACGTGGTCGATGGGCGCAGGCTTGCCAACGGCCGTGTATTCGTTGCGATCGACAATGGCATTCCCGATGGCATCCGCCTCGACATGTCCGGCAATCTCTGGTCCAGCGCTGCAGATGGCGTGCATTGTTTTGCGCCCGACGGCACGCTGCTCGGCAAGATTCTGGTGCCGCAGACCGTCGCCAATCTGACCTTCGGTGGCCGGCGCCGCAACCGGCTGTTCATCACCGCGACAAAATCGCTCTACTCGATCTATGTCACGGCGACGGGTGCGCAAACGCCGTAAATCCAGCCGCGGGTTTGGTGGAGAGGCCCGAGATTGCCGCAGCGTGGCGACAGTCAGTCGATGGTCTCGTCGTCTGGCCCTGCAGCCCGGTCTTCGGCAGCCCGGACCTCGGTATCTTGCATCTCGGCATCCCGGCTCTTGCCATCGTCGAGCTGGGCCGCTCGCCGCTCTGCCGTATCCCGACGCAGGAGATCGAGAAGTCTCCAGCGCATCTCGGGCATCGTGATCGAACCGGCAATCCACAGTTCGAGCAGATCGCGAAACTGCGGATGCGTGTCGATCGGCCTGCCACGATCCCTGCATCGGGCGATGATGCGTTCCGCTATTTCCCGGCGCGAGTCCATGAGCGACAGTCGTCCTTGTATCAAAATGGAGGCGGTTGATATCAATGGCGAACAGCCAGCGCCACCGACAATCCTAATATTTGAACAATTGCCACAGCTTGTTTCGCCCGACTGACCCATGGTCGGTCTGCAGGCGCGGTGAGTGTTCGTTCCGGCCGCCAACAGCGATGCCCGTGTGTCCGAACATCGCATGGGCGCCGACATTTGACGGCACACGGGCTGTCATTGTTGCCATCTCGACGTGCGGCATTCAATTCCTCCAAAAGGACGAAGCTCCTTTCTTCGACGCATGCCTGCGGACAGACCAAAGGAACCAGCGCGCCTCCCTTGCGAGGGTCGACAACGCATTCCCGTCCGCCTTTGTTTCCTCATGAATTGACAATGGGTTCGAAATGCGACCCGCCGATCCTTGGGTCCGGCCCAAAGCCTGCGTCACCACGACAGGACGGTCGAGTCTACGCGACCGCGCCCAGCCGGATGTGACGCCACAGCCAGAAGATAACAGGACTTTATCGGCAGGCTGCCGCGCGTCGTCTACGTCGAGGGCATTCCATCCGGCCGAAGATACCGTCTGAGTGCTGCGATACGGAAGATGGCATTGGCGGCACCATAACCCTGGTAACCGCGGCGCTCGACGATTTCGAAGAAGAAGCCTTCGCCATAGGTGGGCGAATAGAGCTGGAAATATTCGCCATGCTCATCGCGGTCATAGAGGATATTGCTGCGTTTCAGGTCATCGACCAGCGCCGGGTCCAGTCCGAAGCGCACTTCGACATCATCATAATAGTTTGGCGAGATGGTCAGCGGCACAAATCCGTTTCGCCTGAGGGCCTCTGCCGTGGCGAAGATGTCGCCGGTCCGGAAGGCGAGGTGCTGGATGCCCGATCCAAATGTTTCCGCGATGAAATGTCCAGCCAGCGTGTTGCGGTTTTCCGCGCCGTTCAGCGTGATCCGCAGGCTGCCGGACGCATTCTCCACGACCTGGCTGCGGACCACGCCGGCCGGATCGATGATATCGACCATCGGTGTCTTGCGGGTTTTCAGTTGCGATGTGTAGAACAGCAGCCAGGTCAACATCTCGTCATACTTGACCGTCTGCGCGACGTGGTCGAAACCCGTCAGCCCGACATTCTTCGGGTTTTCATCGATCCCCGGCAAAGGCTCAAAATCCACATCCCATAGGCGGCCAAGATCACTCTTGCGATCGAGGAAATATAGAAGGCCACCGCCGACACCGCGGATCGCAGGCACAGCCAGTTCTCCTGGCACCACCGGTTGCTGGAATGCCTCCGCGCCGAGTGCGATGGCGCGTTCCATCGCGGCACTCGCATCGTCGACCATCAATGCAATCGCATAGGCATTTGCCCCATGCACCAGATAGGATGCGCTGGCAAAGCCGGTTTCATCCCGATTGAGGATCAGGTTGACGCCGCCTTGGCTAAACCGGGTCACGGCCTTGGACTTGTGCCTGGCGACCGCCTGGAAACCCAGGACTTCCAGAAGCGCCTCCAACTGGCGTGCATCGTCGTCACTCACGGCGAATTCGACAAAAGCGATCTCTTCGACCTCTGCACGATCCGGCATGACCGGCACATTGATCGCAACGGCCGGCTCTGCCCGCTTCACCTGGTCCATCAGATAGACCAGCGAACGATGACCGTCGGCCGAAATCGCCGTGGGAGAGCCGCCACGGAACTGGTCGTTGAAGATTTCGAGCGACAGATAGCCACGATAGCCGGTCGCGGCCACGGCCCGCATGAAGTCGGTCACCGGCAGGTCGCCCTCACCCGGCATGTTGCGGAAGTGGCGCGACCAGTAGAGCAGGTCCATATCGATCTGCGGCGCATCGGCGAGTTGCACGATGAAGATGCGGTCGCCCGGGATCGAGCGAATGGAATTGACGTCGATCTTGCGCGCCAAGGTGTGAAAGCTGTCGAGGATCAGGCCGATACTCGGATGATCGGCCCGCCGGACGATTTCCCAGGCGTCCCGGTGATCATGAATGTGCCGCCCCCAGGCCAGAGCCTCGTATCCGACACGCAAACCGCGTCGGGCCGCCCTTTCACCCAATTCCCGGAAGTCGTCGGCGGCTCTGTCTATCCCCCCCAGCGAGACCGCCGAGGTATTCGAGCAGATCAGCATGAGGTCCGTGCCGAGTTCGGTCATCAGGTCGAACTTTCGCTCGGCCCGGTCGAAATTGCGGCTTCTGAACGGTTCCGGCATGCCTTCGAAATCACGGAAAGGCTGGAACAAGGTGACCTCGAGACCGTGATCGCGAACCATGCGCCCGACATCTGCGGGAGACCGGTCATAGGCGAGGAAATCGTTCTCGAAAATCTCGATGCCATCAAAGCCGGCACGCGCAATGGCCGCCAGCTTTTCTTCAAAATTTCCGCTGATCGATACGGTTGCGATCGATGTCTTCATCTGCAGCTCCTGGCGTATCGAGAAATCCTGACGTCATGCCTGGGGCACGGCGATTAGCGCTTGCCTTCGGAGATCAACAATTCGAGCGCTTTTACAGCGATCGGATAACCTTTGGCGCCGAGCCCTGCCATGACGGTGGTTGCCGTCATGGAAACGTAGGAGCGATGATAGATCGCCTCGCGTCGATGCACATTGCTGATATGGAACTCGATGATCGGGCCCTTGAACATCTTCAGGGCATCAAGCAGTGCCAGCGAGGTGAAGGTGAATGCGGCCGGGTTGATGATGATGCCGGCCCCCTCGTCAATTGCCTCATGCACAAGGTCGATCAGCTTTTCTTCGCTGTTCGTCTGCATGAAGACCACCGGCCGATGGCCGGCCGCCTCCCGGCACCAGGCCTCGACATCTGCGAGCGTGTCATGCCCGTAGATCTCCGGCTCCCGTTTTCCGAGCCGGTTCAGGTTGGGTCCGTTGAGGACATAAATCGGATTCAATTCGTTCATCGGCGTTATCCCTGATATCCCATAAGTCGCGGCAGCCACAGAACCAGATCCGGAATGAAGGTGATCAGGATCAGGCACAAAAACATGCCGCCGATAAAGGGCAGAGCATCCCGGATGATGTGGCGCACCGGAACGCCGGAGATGTTCGTCATGATGAACAGCAGCAGGCCGTAGGGTGGGGTGACCAGTCCGAGCATGATGTTGATGACGACCACGACACCGAAATGCACCATGTCGATGCCCAGAGCCTGGGCCGTCGGAATGAAGACCGGCACGATGATCAACAGGATCGCCGTCCCTTCCAGCACACATCCGAGCAGAAGCAGCACGATGTTGACGAGGATGAGGAAGGTCGTCGGCGTGAGCTCCCAGCCCGTCAACAGCACGCGCAGGCCATCGGGAATGTTTTCGATCGTGACGACGTAGTTGAACACGAGCGCACCCGCGATCAGCATGCCGATCGACGTGGACGACTTGGCGCTGAGCAAGAGCGAATCGTAAAATGCGCCCCAGCTAATGCTGCGATAGATCACCACGGACACGAGCAGCGCATAGGCGGCAGCAAGTGCTGCGGCTTCGGTCGGTGTCGTCACACCGGAATAGATGCAGCCGAGCAACAGGACCGGCATCATCAATGCCGGAAAGGCGCGCCAGGTAATGCGCGGAATTTCCTTGAGCGGAACCGGCGCCTCGACCGGAAAATTGCGTCGGCGGGCGTCATAGGCGACCTGTACCATCTGCAGTCCGGCCATCAGCAGGCCCGGCACCATGCCGGCGAGAAACAGATAGCCGATCGACGCATCCGACACCAAGGCGTAGACGATCATTGGAATTGACGGCGGAATGATCGGGCCGATCACCGAGGTAACGGCGGTAAGAGCCGCCGCATAGCTCGCCGGATAGCGGTCGTCGCGCGTCATCATGTTCTGCATCATGCGACCGCTGCCTGCCGCATCGGCAACGGCCGAACCCGACATGCCGGCAAAGATGATGCTCTGGACGACATTGACCTGTGCCAGGCCGCCACGAAAACGGCCGACCAGCACATTGCAGAATGCCAGCAGCCGCTCCGTCATCGAGCCGATATTCATGAATTCGGCCGCGAGGATGAACAATGGCACCGAGAGGATGACATAGTTGGAATACATGCCGTTCAGGAACTGCTCGGCGACGGTGCCCATGTCAGCGCCGACAAGAAAGAGATAGAGAACCGATCCCGTCATCATGGACAGACCAATCGGCAGGCCGAGAAAGGCCAGGCCGGTGATGACGAAGATGGATATCGAAAAAGGACTGGTAAGGTTCATACGCCGGAGCCCGCTTTGGTGGCATCGAAGGCTTCAGGTGCCTTGCCGCGGATGGCGGCGACACCGAGCCAGATATAGCGGACGATCATGGCGACCGCGAAGACGATGTAGATCGAATAGAGATAGTCGAAGCGGATCTTGAGATAAGCCGTGCTTTCGACCTTCATGAAGGCGATGTAGTCGATCACCGCCGGCAGAGAGATGCCGAAAGCTGCGACCAGTGCGACCGCGCAGATGATCTGCATGACGCGGCGCGCACCAGCGCTTGCACTGGCCCAGAAGAAATCGAAGCGGATTTCCTCAACTTCGCGGATGACGAAAGCGGAACCGAAAAGCACGATCCAGATCCACAGGGCCACGCTCGCCTCATGGGTCCAGCCAATGGACAGGTTCAGCAGGTAGCGGAAGGCAATCTGCAGCAGAAAGATCACGAACATGCTGAGCAGCATGTAGGCAAGCACGTCTTCGGCCCGACGTCTCAACCATTCGGCAATCAGGGGGATTTTGTGGGTCATCCAGCGTCACTTTCCTGTTGGTTGATGCGAGCCGGAAAACCGGCCCGCATCAATGGGTGACGAACGATCAGAGAGCCGCGACCTTTTCCAGAATACCGGCCGGCCAGCTCTTGGCGAGATCAGAAGCAAGATACTTTTCCTGCGCGAACTTGCGGAAGGCATCGAGATCCGGTTCATAGACCTGAAGGCCGGCGGCCTTGAACTCCTCGACCAGGGTCGCTTCCTGGGCAAGGTGCTGCTCTTCGCTCCACATCATCGCCTTGTCGGCAGCGGCCTGGATCTTTGCCTGCTGGTCGGGCGTGAGGCCCTTCCAGACGTCGGCGGACACCGTCAAAAGATCATAGCCGATCAGATGCGAGGTCATGACGATCTGCGACATGACTTCATAGAACTTCATGTTCTTGACGTTGGGCAGCGGATTGTCCTGACCGTCGATCGCGCCGGTCTGAAGACCGGTATAGACCTCGGCATAGGCCATCGGGATCGGGTTTGCGCCGAGCGATTCACCGAGGAACTGCCAGGCATCGCCGCCCGGCATGCGCAGCTTGACGCCTGCGAGATCGGCGGGACCGGTGATCTTCTTTTCAGGCTTGAGGCCAACCTGGCGCGCGCCGAAATAGGTCGGTCCGAGAATATGAACGCCGGCCTTATCCTCTGCCATCTGCTTGAATTCCGCGCCGACATCGCTGGCGAAGAAGGCCCGGACATGGGCTGCATCGCGAAACAGATAGGCCGACGTCAGCACGGACCATTCCGGCACCTGCTTGGAAATATCCTGCGGCGCGATATTACCCATCTGCAGGTTGCCGCGCTGGAGTGCTACCAGTTCCGTGCCCTGCTTGAACAGCGTGCCACCATAGAAGGGCTCGACCTTGAAGCTGTCCTTCAGCTCCTCGGCAAACATCTTCACCATGCCTGCTCGAATATCCTGCTCGGAGAATACCGCCGAGAATTTCAGCGTGACCGCATCCTGAGCGAAGACGGCTGTAGAACCTGCCATGACCGTGGCCGTGGCAGCTAGGGACGCGCCAAGGAAATGGCGCCGCGAAAGTTCGAGTGTCATGTCTTTCCTCCTCAATGTCCCATCCGCCTCCACGGTCGCGGGACTTCTCCTCATCAGAGCGGCCGCCTGGCCGCCCTTTCAATTCAGCTTGCGAGATCGACTTTCCCGCAGGATCGAACATCAGCCATGACGCTCGCCCCGCATCGGATCCGGATTGGTCAGCGCCAGAAAATGCGCGAGCATGCGATCAACATCCGGCTCGCGTCCGGTAAAAAGCCGGAATGCGCCGACCGCTTGAAACACAGCCATATCGCCGCCATGCGCCACATGGCAACCGCGCGTGCGGGCTTCGGCCAGCAAGGCGGTTTCCAGCGGAAAATAGACGACCTCCGATACCCAGACTTCGCGCCGCAAGTAGCGTGCGGGCAGCGGCAGACCGGGACGTTTGTCCATGCCGGTGGGCGTCGCATGCACAAGACCGGTCGCCGTGCGCATCGCCTGCTCAAGATCACTGCCGGCTCTAACGCTTGCCTGTGGGAAATGGCCTGCCATCGTGTCTGCCAATTGGCTGGCACGATCACTGTCGACATCGAAGATGGTCAGCAGTTCCGCACCCATCTTCAAGATCGCAAAGGCGGTTGCGGCACCGGCACCGCCGGCACCCAACTGTACGACGCTTGCCAGATCGGCGTGTGGCAACTGGCGACGGAAGCCCTCGGCAAAACCCCACCAGTCGGTATTGTGGCCGAAGCGTTTGCCGTCGCGCAACACCACGGTGTTGACCGCACCTAGCCTTGCGGCATCGTCGGACAATTCGTCCAGCAACGGCATGACCGTCTGCTTGCAGGGATAGGTGATGTTCAGACCACAGAAACCTTTGTTCTCCGCATCGCGGATCAGGTCATTCAACATGTCTGGTGTGTGGCCCAGTGTATCCAGGTCGATGAGCACATAGTCATAGTCGAGCCCCTGTGCTGCCCCTTCCGCCATATGCATGGCAGGCGTGAGCGAGCGCTGGATTCCCGAACCGATAAGGCCCGCAAACTTTGTCTCGACGATGATGGCCCTGCCCTCCCTGCTCACCTGCGTGATCCCTGTGACGGCCTGAGCCGCCAGTGCGATCTGCTGCCCGATCCTCCATCAGTCAGCACGCATCCTCAGATCAACGAATAATGTACGAACTAGTTCGTGTCAATTCTCCAGCTGTTGAATCAAAGCGTCAAGATGACTAAGAAATGCGGAGAGGCAGCAGCCAAACGGCGCGCTTGGCAGCGCGCGCTTGAGCCCGCACCGAATACAGGGAGTAGGGACGACCATGGCCAGAGCAGCCAGCGATGCACGCAAGAACGATCCAGAAAAGACCAAGGAGAATATTCTGGAGATCGCCACTGCAGAATTTGCCGAGTTTGGCCTGTCCGGCGGGCGCGTCGATGCGATTGCCGAGAAAACCCGCACCTCGAAACGCATGATTTATTACTACTACGGCAGCAAGGAAGGACTGTACCTGGCGGTCCTGGAAAAGGCCTATCGAAAAATTCGCTCGCTGGAAGCAGACCTGGAACTGGCCGACATGCCTGCGGAACAGGCCCTGCGGCAGTTGATCTCGACGACCTTCGACCACGACGAACGCAATCCCGAATTCGTTCGCCTTGTCAGCATCGAGAACATTCATCATGCCATGCATATGAAACGGTCAACCGAGATCGGTGAACTCAACATCTCCGTCATCCGCACCATCCAGACAATATTGGATCGAGGCCTGCGCGAAGCCGTCTTCACACGCAAGGCCGACGCGATCGACCTGCATATGCTGATCAGCGCCTTCTGCTTCTTCCGCGTATCGAACCGCTACACATTCGGCACGATCTTTCATCGCGATCTCTCCGAACCGGGCCTCTACTCACGCCACAAGCAGATGATTTCCGACGCCGTGATCACCTACCTGCAAAACCCGTAGCACCGCATCGCGCAATCGGATCATCGGACATCCCCGGAAAAACCGGCAGACCGCCCGGCGATATTGCCTATGTGCAACACCTGCCCGACTATATGCGCCAGGCACAGAATACACGTTGCGCTTATTCCACCGGCTAACCATTTGGCTGGCCAACCGGAATGGGGATCGAGACCATAGCAACAGTAAACGTGCTGCCGCTCGTGGCTGCATTGTCGGTCTTGCCGTTTGGAGCAGGTCCGCCCTATAAGGCCCGATGACGTCTGATTCAAAGATTTTCGTGGGCCTGAAGCCTACTCGTAAAAAGCCAACACCGCATCGCAAACCAAGTGGTCCAGCATGCCAATGGGACGGCTGCGAAGCCGTTGGTACGCATCGCGCTCCCGTCGGGAGGGATGCGGAAGGGCTCTATCTGCGGTTCTGTCCCGATCATGTCAGGGAATACAACAAGGGTTATAACTTCGCGACGAACCTGTCGGACCCTGTGACTGCGCGCTACCAGAAGGAAGCGGCAAACGGCACCCGCGCGACCGAAGGGACCAGCATCAAACCGCCATCCGAAACCCCACTCCCGTCCACGGAGCGCTCAGGTTCGGCGAAGGCAACCAATGCCCGCAAGACTGCGCAACAGCGCCAGGCTGCAGTGGCAGAACTCCAGCGGCGCCGGCTCAAGGTGCTGGAAGCCAAGGCATTCGATACTCTCGGCCTTTCGCCGGATGCAACGCCGGAGGAAATCAGAAGCCGCTACAAGCAGATGCTCAAGCTGCACCATCCGGATGCGAACCACGGCGATCGCAATTCAGAAGACAAGCTTCGCGCCTCGATCGACGCGCACAAGATCCTGAAGCTGAACGGGTTCTGCTGAACGCTCAATATTGTGCTGTTCCTGGGGATGCCGGGACCACAATCCGCACTACGGATCAAAGCTGGACGGGGGCGGCTCTCTTGGAGGCGCCCGACGCGCCGTCACAAGTCGCAATCGTGCTAGCCACTGGTGATTTTCGCAGGTTTCAACGCATTGATTTTGCTTGGCGCATTTTCCGATACGAAATTGAAGTGGGGTTTGGGTTTCGCCACTGCGTATGCGGTTATGGTTAACCGAATTTGACCGGATTGCTGGAAATTGAGGGGCTGCGCGCCCATGAAGCGATTCCGCTTCCTTAGTTCCATCAGATTGCCATAGATGACTGGAATTTCCAAGGGCCCAACGCACACTGACGAAAAAAATACGTAAATGCGCTCGAAGACGTAGCTTTCCATGATTGAAGAAAGCGGTCGGCGCTACGTTACCGTTTGCCCGCCTTGTCGCGCGACGTGACCAGACGACAAGCGCCCTTATCGCAGCAACATTGCAAGAGGGTCCGGGTAGACGTCCAATGCGGCACGACAGCCCCATCAAGCGCGAGAGGCATAGACCGCGCTTCTGACGCAGTAGTAAAATGCTGCATTCGTAAACCGCATAAGAGTTTACAACGACAATTGCCTGAAACGCGCGAACCTGCTCCCTTCTCCCCTTCCCTGCCGAGACCGGGCACCAATCATCCCGGCCGGGAGAGCGTGCATCGCCGACCGCCTAGGCCAGGCTTTGTGGATAAGCGTATTTATAAGATTGCGAGCTGTACC
>ERZ1034401.64-NODE-64-length-36319-cov-3.585595_pt1 | contig 36319 bp, 36 predicted proteins | sample MGYA00520601_ERZ1034401 | MGnify/ENA primary metagenome ERZ1034401 (study PRJEB33736, sample SAMEA104288476) | Azolla filiculoides | biome: Urban; feature: water surface; material: ditch water | place: Netherlands | collected 2014 ... | reverse complement strand
CACAAGTCGATGGAGCCTCGGGCGCGGGCGGCAGAGCAGGCATTCTACGCCCAGGCCGAAAAACGCCACCAGGCTTGAGTTTCATCCGATTGCTGTCACTCTTCTCTCTTTGGTTGTCGGAGGGAATGGCATGGGACGTCTGCAGCTTCCGCTTTCGGGTGATGTCACCCAAACGATCAATCCCTGGACCTGGGTGTTTAGTCCAAGTCAGGGCGGCCAGGTCGGGCTCTTCAATTTCAGCATCGATCTTGGCCCCTCGACCAATCCTGCGGTCGAGAAGGATATCCTCAGCGGTGTTGCAAGCTACGGCAAGCAACTCGGCCGGGTCGAGGATGCCTTGCGCCTTGTCCTCGATACGCTCGAGGAGCTGGTGCCGGAGCGCAAGCTGTCGAACGACAAGGCGGTCATCGCGTTCAAGGCGCTGATGTACGAGATCGACAATGTGAAGGCGCAGCACAAGGGCAACTGATCGGGCGGTCGCAATTCGACCGGTGCTTTGTGGCATCGGTCGTCTGCAGGCGGCCGGTCACTCGCCGATATGTCTTTCGCCGCGCTTCTTCGCCAGCGTGATCTGCAGCTGGCGCTGGCGGAAACGGTCGCGGTCCGCCTCGGTACGGCTGTCGTAGCACTGGCTGCAGGAGACGCCTTCCTCATAATGCGGCGAGGTCATCTCTTCGGCGGTGATCGGATTGCGGCAGGCGTGGCAGAGCTTGTGCTCGCCTTCCTTCAAGCCATGGGTGACGGAGACGCGCTCGTCAAAGACGAAGCAGGCGCCGTCCCAGAGGCTGGTTTCTTCCGGCACTTCCTCGAGATATTTCAGGATGCCGCCCTTGAGGTGATAGACGTCCTCGAAGCCTTCCTGCTTCATGAAGGCTGTCGCCTTCTCGCAGCGGATGCCACCGGTGCAGTACATGGCGATCTTCGGCTTGTTGTGCAGGCCGGGATTGTTGCGCACCCAGTCGGGAAACTCGCGGAAGGTCTTTGTGTTCGGGTCCATGGCGCCACGGAATATGCCGATCGCCGTCTCGTAGTCATTGCGGGTGTCGATGACGATCGTGTCCGGATCGGAGATCAGATCGTTCCAGTCCTTTGCATCGACATAGGTGCCGACGATCTGGTTGGGGTCGATGTTCTCGACGCCCATGGTGACAATCTCTTTCTTCAGCTTCACCTTCATGCGCACGAAGGGCATTTTCGATGCGCGGCTTTCCTTGTGCTCCAAGCGGGCAAATTCCGGCTGGGCACGCAGAAATGCCAGGACCTTGGCGATGGCCGCATCGGTGCCGGCGATCGTGCCATTGATGCCTTCATGGGCGAGCAACAAAGTGCCCTTGATGCCTTCCGCCTTGCACAGGGTCTCCAGCGGTTCGCGAAAGGTCTCGAACCGGCCGAACTGGGCAAAATGATAAAGTGCGGCCACGCAAAACGCGCCGCCTTCTTCGTGGCGAGGGGCTTGTAGATTGTCTGTCATGGCAGGCGAAATACCTTCTTGAGCCCTGCCGTGCAACGGATTTTCGCAATCGGGCCGAAGTTTGAAAATCGTCAATTCGGCGGGCGGTGCGGTCCGATGACCGGCAGGGTCCAAACATTTTAGCTGCTCAGGCCGGTGGATTGAAGACGCGGATGCGGTGGCCGTCGGGATCGGCAATCGCAAAGGTGCGGCCGAATTCGGCATTGATCGGCGGCTGCAGCACGGTCACGCCGAGGTTCTGCCAGGTAGCGAATGTCGCATCGACCTGCGTCGGGTCTGTGGTTCGGATTGCCAATTCGCAGCCGCCGCCGGTGATGCTGGTTGCCGGCTCCACCGTATGGCGCGAGCACGAGGCCCGACGGCAGGACAAAAAGACCAAACGTGTCAGAGACTTCGACCGGTGTGTGGTCGAACAGCTGCTGATAGAAGCTGGCGCTGATGCGGGTGTTGTCGACGTAAAGAATGGTCATTGTCGGGGTCATGGTCATCTCCTGTTGCTTGACTGGGCACAGGATACGATTGGATGATGCCAAAAAATGTCAGCATCGTTTTCGACTATAACATCAACCGGTTCGGAATGTTGTTGCGCTGGCGCCATTCTTTCAGCAGCGCGGCGCGGCGTTTCGGGTAACGGCCGGCGCCCAGATCGGCCGTCTCGATACGGTCGCTGCGGAAATTGCGAAAGTCGTGGCGCAGGGTGCACCACGTCATCAGCACGCGGGCACCGTCGAAATAGCTGAGGGCGAACGGCCAGACGGTGCGGCGCGAGGTCTGGCCGGACAGGTCGCGGTAGGTGATGTCGAGCGGATATTCCTGGCGAAGCGCCTGACGCAGGAGACCGAGTTCAACCCTGTTCACGGGCAGTGGGTTTCCCGGCCCGGCCAGCAGGCTGGTTTCGCCGAGACTACCTCTCAGATCGTCCGGCAGAACGGCATTGATCTTGGCGAGGGCATCGCGAGCCGCTGTGGCAAAGCTGTCATCGGTGCGCTGGGCAACGAAGTTGAAGCCCAGCATCAGTGCTTCGATCTCGTCGCGGGTGAACATCAGTGGCGGCAGCATATAGGTTGGCCTCAGGACGTAACCGATGCCCGCTTCCCCCTCGATGTCTGCACCTTGTGCCTGCAAGGTGGCAATGTCGCGGTATAACGTGCGCAGCGATATGGCGAGTTCAGCAGCCAGCGTGCCGCCGCTGACCGGAAGGCGATGACGGCGCAGGACTTGCAGCAGTTGGAGAAGGCGTTCGGAACGGCTCATCGGCGCATTCTATAGCCGATGCTGCCAGGAGATGGCAGCAAATGTTTCAGCTGGTGGTCGCTTCGAGCCAGAGTGCCGCGACGATGGCGGCTTCCTGGGCGGGTGCTTCGGCAAAGACTTTCTTCGCCCGGTCAAGGCCCAGCCGGCGCAGTTCCTGTTGCTGGCGGATGATCATGGCGAGCAGATGCGCGAATGCTTCGCCGCTCCCGACAAGATCGGGATGGTGGTCGAGCTGTTCGATCAGCAGGGTCAGATCGTGTTCGTGACCGAGGATGTCGACCAGTTCCTTTGCCTGATGGCGCTTTGCGGCAAATGCCGAGGGCCAGAGTTCGCGGAGCAGCAGGAGGTTCATCCAGTAGCCCTGCACGGCCTTGCGCAGATCGTGAAAGGCTTCGCCATGGCCTTCCTCGCGGCATGTCGCTAGCGCCACGTGGCCCTTGGCAAGCGCCTTCTTCCAGCCACTGGCCAACAATCTTGCGGTCGGGCGGGGCTTGGACGGCAGTTCGAGGCTGGAGAATGCGGCGACGGATGCGCGACATTGCATGATCGCGGCGGACACCTTGTCCGTCAGGTCGCCTTCTTCCGAGGCCAGCCTGTCGCGGCGTTCCGTCAGCGCCTGATGGGCGAGGGCGACCGTCGCCTTCTCGTCGCTGTTCAAGGCATGACCCGACAGATAGGCCATGCTTTCGATCAGGGCTGTTGCATCGCGTACGGTTGATAGCGAGCGCGCTGTGTCGCGTAGCCGGGCATTCTCGGTTTTGCGCGTATCCTTGTCTTCGATTGCGACCAATCGCAGCAGATTGCGCAAGCGCTTGAACTTCTTGCGCGCGTCATGGATCGCCTCGTGCAAGCCATCGGGCTGATGTTCGAGGCTGGTGATGGCGCGCTGCAATTGCGCGGTGGCGACCTGTCGGACCTCGGATGCGAAATCGCCGTCCGGTCTAATGCGATATGGCATGCACACGCTCCGGCACGAGCCGTTCGGTGGCCAGGGCCTGGTTCGAATAGCGCCGATCGCCGGTCACTTCGCGGCCAATCCACTCCGGCTGGCGTGGCTGGTCGGTTTCCGACTGCATCTCGACTTCGGCAATCACCAGGCCGCGATAGGCACCCTCGAAGACGTCGATCTCCCAGGTGAAACCGTGATAGTCGACGGTGTAGCGGGTTTTTTCGATGACGTTGCCCTGGGCAAATTCGATCATTTCCAGCGCATCCTCATGCGGGATCGGATATTCGAATTCGTCGCGGGTGATCGTGCCGCTGCCGAACTTGATCGTCAGCTTGGCGGAATGGTTGTTGCTGGTGCGGACCCGCACGGAGCGATCCGTATCGACAGAAAGATAGGCTTGACGCAGGCTGGTCTGAGAGGTGACGTTCTGGCGCCAACTGTCATTTCGAACCAGGAACTTGCGTTCTATTTCCTTCGCCATGGTACTCATGCTCCGAAAAGACGCCGACGGGCGTAACCTAGCGCAAGACGAGAGCTTGGCAACCGGTAAAGCGTCCGCGCGCGCATTTGTCTCGACATCGAGCCGCCTGCGCGGTACTGAAACAGGAAATCTAATCGTTTTAAGAGGCCTCCGATCATGGGCGATAAAACCGCAAAACTGCTCTCCACCCTGAAGCTGCAGCCGGTCGTGCCGGTGTTGATCATCGACGATGCGGACACTGCCGTGCCGCTGGCCAGGGCACTGGTTGCCGGTGGCCTGAAGGCGATCGAGATCACGCTGCGTACGGATGCAGCACTGGAAGCCGTCCGCCGCGTGGCCGCCGAAGTCGAAGGTGCCGTCGTCGGTGCCGGCACGATCCTCAATGCGAAACATTTCGAAGCGGCGGTTGCTGCCGGTTCGCAGTTCATCGTCAGCCCCGGCACGACGCAGGAACTGCTGGATGCCGCCCGCGCATCCGAGATCCCGCTGCTGCCGGGTGCGGCCACGGCATCGGAAGTCATGGCGCTGCGCGAAGAGGGCTATCAGGTTCTCAAATTCTTCCCGGCCGAGCAGGCTGGCGGTGCTGCCTACCTCAAGTCGTTGTCGTCGCCGCTCGCCGGCACGCTGTTTTGCCCGACCGGCGGGATTTCGCTGAAGAATGCCAAGGACTATCTGTCGCTGCCGAACGTCGTCTGCGTTGGCGGTTCCTGGGTGGCCCCGAAGGAACTGGTTGCTGCGGGCGACTGGGCCAGCATCACCAAGCTTGCCGCCGAGGCTTTTGCGCTGGCAGGTTGAGCCTTCTACGCTTTGCCGGGCCGCGAGGTCCGGCGAATTTCTTTGATCCGTCTTTGTAATTTAGCCTTCGGCTTCTTATCTACCGGTCTCGATAGACGGCCAAAGGAGACCGCCATGTTTGATGCAAAGAAGCTGCTGGATCAATTTCTGGGTTCGCAGATGCCTGGAACCAATGGAAGCGTGCGGAAAGGCGCCGGCGATGTCGTCGGGCTTGCCAAGTCCAATCCGCTGGCCACTGGCGCGATTGCAGCCGTGCTGCTTGGCTCAAAGACGGGCCGCAATCTGGCCGGAAATGCGGTCAAGCTGGGCGGTCTCGCGGTAATCGCGGGCCTTGGCTATCAGGCCTACAAGAACTATCAGGCCGGTCAGGCGCCCGAACCGACCCAGTCGCTGCCTGAGCTCCTGCCGCCGCCGTCCGACTCACCCTTCAGCCCTGATGCTGCCATCCAGAGCGAGGATTTTGCCCTTGCGCTGGTGCGCGCTATGATCGCTGCCGCCAAGGCCGATGGCCATATCGACGACAGCGAACGCAGCCGGATCATGGACAAGGTGCAACTGTCGGGTATCGGTTCGGAGGCCGAAGCCTTCATTCGCACCGAGCTTGCCAATCCGACCGATCTGGACGCGATGGTGTCGGCCGCCCGCACCGAGGAGCAGAAGGTCGAACTCTATACGGCGTCGCGCCTGGCGATAGACCCGGACACGCGGGCCGAGCGCGGCTATCTCGACATGCTGGCCGGTCGTCTCGGCCTGGCCGATGCGCTGGTCGATCACATCGAGGCAACTGTTTCGGCAGCCAAGGTCCAGGCCTGACCGCTCCAGTGGTGAACGCAACATGCTGGCCGGTTGCCTTTGACGGGCGGCTGGCCTAAGCGTTGGCGATTGACCAATGAGAGGCGAGCATGCGCGATCTTTCCACGTTCAAGGGGTGCCCGGCACCCCAGGGTGTCCGGCTTGAGGGCCGCTTCGTCACGCTTGAGCCCTATGAGCGAGAGCAGCACCTGAAGGTGCTGTGGGATGGGCTTGGTGGCATGGCGATCAATCCGCTGCTCACCTATTTCACCCAGCCTGATTTTGCCGGCATCGAGGATTTCGATGCGTGGCTGACCGGCGTGCAGACCAAGGGCGGCTGGGTCACTCAAGTTTTTCGTGACAAGAAGACGGGCCAGATCGTCGGCATGGCAAACTACATGCGCGCGGATCCGGCCAATGGCGTGGTCGAAGTCGGCGGTGTGGCGCATGGCCCGGCGATGAGCCGCACGCCGATCGCCACGGAGGCGCATTATCTGATGGCGCGGCATGTCTTCGACGATCTCGGATACCGTCGCTACGAGTGGAAGTGCAACAACGAAAACCAGCCGAGCAAGACGACGGCCGAGCGTTACGGGTTCAGCTTCGAGGGCATTTTCCGCCAGCACATGCTGTCCAAGGGCCAGAACCGGGACACCGCCTGGTATTCGATCATCGATGGCGAATGGCCGCTGGTGAAGGCGGCATTCGAGGCTTGGCTTGCGCCGGAGAACTTTGATGTTGCCGGCCAGCAGATCCGCCGGCTTGAAGACATTCGCAACCAGATCAGCCAGGGCCAGATTGGCCAAGGCCAGACCAGCCAGGGAGTGCCGGCATGAGTGAGGCGAAGAACAACGACCGCTCTACAGCCATTGCTGCAGCCCTGGTCTTGCTTTGTTTCGGTGCCGTACTTCTCGGCTTGCCGACTATCGTTTTGTGGATCGGCAATTATTCGCCGGCACTGGCCGCCGTTGTCGGCACAGTCGGCATCATGTCCTTCTTCCTGGTGCTGTGGCTGCGCGCCCGCTACCAGCGCAGCCACCCAACAAAAGACTGAAGGCTACGGCTGCAGGGCCGCAGCCAGGAGTATGGCTCCCAACAGGATGACCACAAGTGCGCCGCCGATCTCGATGGCAGCTGAGATATAGTGTGCCTTGGACGATTGCGGTCCGGAGAGGCGGATCGCCATCGCCTTTGCGCCGACGGCCAGGCTTGCCAGGATCGAAACGGTGATCGCAGTGCCGAGCGCCATGGCGAGCACGGATAGGACACCGCCAAGATAGAGCCCGTTCAACAGCGCGAATGTCATGACCAGCAGGGCGCCCGAACAGGGGCGCAGACCGACTGCGATGATGGCGGCCCAGGCGGCACGCAGGTCGAAGCGCTGGCCTGACAGCATTTTCGGATCGGGAACATGGGCAATGCCGCATTCGGCGCAGACCGAGCCGGGGGCAAGGGCGTCATGATCATGGGCGATTGCCTGTGCCTGGAAGCGCGACGAACTTGCCTTGGCGCGCGGTGCATTGCTTGTTGCGGATGCAAAGAGGCTGGCTGTGGCACCACTCTCGATGCCGGTTGCGGCAACCGGGCTGTCGAACAAATTGGCGCTGACGCTTGATGACAGGGGGCTCGCTTGGCGAAGCAAGGTCCTCAACTTGCGGACCAGCAGCCAGCTGCCGAACAGGATGATCATGACATAACTGCCGATCTCCAGTGTCTGGGTGGCGTCGGTCATGCTGATCGTCGTACCGCGCAGGGCGATATAGGCGAGGGCCACGACGCCGATCGCGACGGCGGCCTGCAGGAAGGCCGAGGCGAACGAGATGGCGATGCCGCGGCGCAATTCCACTTCGTTGGCAAGCAGATAGGACGAGATCACCGCTTTGCCATGGCCGGGACCTGCGGCATGGAAAATACCATAGGCAAACGACAGACCGACCAGACCGGTCAATTGCCATGGATCGTCGCGCATCGCCTTCAACGATCCGGTCAGGGCGCGGTAGAAGGCCTGTTGATGGGTGTTGATCCAGACGAGCCAGCCGGCGAAGGGACCGCTTGGCTGGAACGAGGGTTCGGCCGTTCCCACACCGAGAGGGGACGCGGCGTGGGCATAGCCTGCCGTCAGCACCAGCAAAGTTGCAAGCAGCGCAAACGCTGTCAGGCGTTTTGCCTCGACCCTGCTCAGCATGTCACTTCCATCCGTGTGGCGAACAGCTTGGCCATGTCGGTGCCAGCCGGATCATTGAAGAAGGCATCCGTCAGCGTACTCTGGTTCTGGGCCAGCACTTCGTCCGCGTCCGGGCGCACGACCGTGTGCTTGCAACCGGCGAAGCCTTTGCCCTCGACGAGGATGTCGTCGTCCTTGGCAAAATCGATCGCGGTATACAGCGTCGGATCATGGACGCCGAAGCTCATCTTTCCGCCGATCTTCAAGGGTTGGGCGGGTTTGGCGACGAAGAAGACGAGAAGCTGGTTGTCCTTGAAGTCGACATTAAAGACGTCCGGCTTGGGCACGGGGCTTGCAGCACCGTCCTTGCTGATAAAGGTGAAGTAGCCATAGTCGGCCAGCGAGTCGCGGATCGTGTTGGCGATCTCGACGAGTTCGGAGTGGTCGAGCTTCAGGTCGCTATTGGTGTCGAAATCCATCAGGACGCTGGAGGAAAAGACATCGTCGAAGCGCCAGACATTGCGTAGTTCCTTGACCGTTCCATCGTCGTTGGCGATGATTTCCAGTCTGGCCTCGGCAAAGACATGCGGATGCGACAGGGCAGGGGCGGCCGATATCAGCGCCAGCAAGCCCGTGTATAATCCGAGGCGTTTCCTCATTGCGTACATACTCTTTTCGGCCCCTTTTTATATGCCCGCCTTCGATGCCGTTTTCTGTCTGACGAATGGGACGGAAGTGGGACTACGGTCCCTCCGTCTTATTCCAATTCGTTCGGGTCAGCCGTTGCGCTTGAACCAGGCATGCAGATAGTCGACGAAAGCACGGACCTTGGCCGGCAGGTAGCGGCGATGCGGGTAGACGGCATAGATGCCGCGGTCCTTGGCAATGTAGTCATCGAACAGCGACACCAGTTCGCCCGAGAGGATATAAGGACGGGCGATGAAGTCCGGGATCATCGCCACGCCCAGACCGGCGCGCGCCGCCCTCAGGGTCGCCTGGGGGCTGTTGACCTCGAGCGGGCCGCTGACATTGACCGTCAGCGTGCTGCCATCGGATTCGATAAACCGCAGACTGTTGTGCGAGCGGGTGTTGGTGTCGATCAGATAGGGGATGCGCGACAGTTCCGACGGGTGGACGAGCGGTCCGTACTTTTCGACAAACTCAGGCGTTGCGCAGGCATAGACGCGGAAATCCGAGATCTTGCGGGCGATCATGGCCGAATCATCCAGCTTGGTGATGCGGATGCCGAGATCGAATCCCTCTTCGATCAAATCGACGAATCGGTCTTCGGCGACGATCTCAAGCGAGAGGTCCGGGTTCTCCTTGGCGAAATCGATCAGCGACTGGCCGACCTCCGCATCGATGAAGGTTCGCGGCAGGGTGACCTTGAGCTTGCCCTTCAGGTCGGCATTATTCTCGCGCACCAGATCTGCCAAGTTATCGATTTCCTTGAGGATATCGGCAGCCGTGCGATAATAGGTATGGCCGGCCTCGGTCATCGAGAACTGTCTTGTGGTGCGGTTGAGCAGCAGCGCGCCAAGTTCATCTTCGAGTTCACGGACATATTTGGACAGCAGAGCCTTCGACCGGCCGGTCTTACGTGCCGCAGCGGAAAAACCTTCCGCTTCAACCACATCGATAAAGGCGCGAATGCGCGTCAGCGTGTCCATAAAGCCAAATCCCCCTCAAATTCAGCCGGATTGTGAACGCATAGGGCTGATTGTTCAATAAATATCGGTGTTTCGAGTAAAAATGGGGCTCGGGATGAAAAACCGCTTGATTATGACGTCCGGGTTTCTTATCTCCCGTTCAGCCCAAAGTCGCACGTGCCCGTGTGTGTCCGCCGACCCTCGAAATGGGATTCATCCCTAAGGTGAGGTCATCGGTAAGGTACCTGGAACTAACCCCTCCAGTCGCTATTCCGGCCAACCGGAAAATGCGAGGACATACGAAGCAACGACGGTGCGGGCCTTTTTGTTCTCTCCCGGCTTTCCATCAGCCGGGGATTCTGAAGAGGCACACCATCATTGCCGGAAGTGCGGTAGGGGCCACCCTCCAATCCATGGCAGACAAAGCCGGATCAATGTTCTTGGCGGAGCGTTGATTCACAATTCGCGCGTCGAGCGTATGCACGGCATCGGTGTCTCCACCGACTGATGCCGTCGTGTATTCTCGTATGCCCTTTGTCCTTCGGATTTATCCGAAGCTTGGAACTGTAGGGAATACAACGATGACCACTGCCCGCATCCTCGACTTCATCAACACCCGACGTCCCGAAGGTCCCTGCCTCGTGGTTGATCTCGACGTCGTGCGCGATAATTTCGGCGCCTTCCGTCACGCCCTGCCGGACAGCGCGATCTACTATGCCGTGAAGGCAAATCCGTCGCCGGAAATCCTGTCGCTGCTCGCCTCGCTTGGCTCGAACTTCGACTGCGCTTCGGTTGCCGAAATCCAAATGGCGCTCGATGCCGGTGCATCGGCTGACCGGATCTCGTTCGGCAACACGATCAAGAAGGAGCGCGACATTGCGCGTGCCTTCGCGCTCGGCGTCAATCTTTATGCGGTCGACAGCCATGAGGAAGTCGAAAAGCTTTCCCGTGCAGCCCCCGGCGCCCGTGTGTTCTGCCGTGTCCTCACCGATGGCGAAGGCGCCGAATGGCCGCTGTCGCGCAAGTTCGGCTGCGTGCCGCAGATGGCCGTCGATGTTCTGGTCTATGCGCACCAGCTGGGTCTCGAATCCTTCGGCGTGTCCTTCCATGTCGGTTCGCAGATGACCAAGGTCGACGCCTGGGACGGCGCTCTCGCAGACGCCAAGCGCGTGTTCAACTCGCTGGCCAAGCAGGGCATCGTCCTGCAGATGGTCAATATGGGTGGCGGTTTCCCGACCAAGTACCTGCGCGACATTCCGTCGGCAGAAGCTTATGGCCAGGCGATCGGCGCGTCGCTGAAGAAGCACTTCGGCAACAACATCCCGCAGACCATCATCGAGCCGGGCCGCGGCATGGTCGGCAATGCCGGCGTGATCAAGGCGGAAGTCGTTCTGATCTCGAAGAAGTCGGACAATGACGAGCATCGCTGGGTCTTCCTCGACATTGGCAAGTTCGGCGGTCTGGCCGAAACCATGGACGAAGCGATCCGCTACCCGATCCGCACCGCGCATGACGCCGACGAGATGGAGCCATGCGTTCTGGCCGGGCCGACCTGCGACAGCGCCGACGTGATGTATGAGAAGAACATGTATCCGCTGCCGATCTCACTTTCGATCGGTGACGATGTTCTGATCGAAGGTACGGGCGCCTACACCACCACCTATTCGGCGGTGGCGTTCAACGGCTTCGAACCGCTGAAGTCCTACGTCATCTAAGACGTCTGCGACGTCCGCGCCGGGATACCGGCGCGGCAAATACACAATTTCCAGTCATCTTCTTGGTTCGGGAGGCCGACATGGCCGCTGTTCTGACGAGTGTGCGCGCTTTTTTTGCGCAGGCACCTGCCTTTGTCATCGATAATGAAACGCCTGCGGATGTCGTGGCGCGCGAAAACCTGCTTGATCTGGCCATGGGGGCCGATCGGCGCACGAAGTCGTCGGAGAAGATCCGGCGTGGTCGCCTACCAGCCGAAGGCCTGGCGCTGGTGGCGCGTGACCGGGATGGTCATGTGATCGGTACTGTGCGCCTGTGGAATATCGAGGCGGGGGTGAGTCGCGAGGGCCAGGCGATCCAGGCGCTGCTTCTCGGGCCGCTTGCCGTCGATCCTGCGCATGAGGGCAAGGGTATCGGTGCGGCACTGATGCGTGCCGGTTTGCTGGAAGCCAGAAAGCGCGGCCACGGGGCGGTGCTTCTGGTCGGCGACGCATCCTATTACGAGCGCTTCGGCTTCTTTGCCGAGAAGACCCAGCATCTGGTGATGCCGGGGCCGTTCGCGCGGGAGCGTTTCCTGGCGACGGAACTCGTGGCCGGATGGCTGGAAGGGGCTGCCGGCATGGTGGTCGCTTCGGGCCGGGCGCTGTCGCACCCGACGGAGCAGCGAAAGGCGGCCTGAGGTTTCGAGCTCGGCTTTATTATCGATGACCCAATTGCAGATGGCCCGGCGCGACTCATGTGTGCCGGGCCGTTTCGTTTTGCGGCCGTGCCGCATTGCCATGCTCCGGTGAAGGACCGCCTGAAATGCTGCGTCTTGGACAGGCTTGCCATTCGTCAAGGCAGGCTGTGGCTTAAACGTCACAATCCCGACCAGGATGGCTGCGGTATTTCCGATGTCTCTAACCTATTGATCCAACTCAACCCATCGACCTTTGAACAGCGATTACGTGGCTCCGGCTTAGCCATATTGTTGATCAAGGAGAGACCTATGACGATCGATCGGACTGCGCGCAGAACTGCGCTTGCCGCCACTGCCACCCTTCTGCTGCTCGGTTCAGCGGCGACGGCGGCGGATCTCGCGCCGCTGCAGGAGCCGGTGCCTGAAGTGCAGGGGGAGGCACTTGCGGCGCTCAGCCCATGGCAGATCCGCGTTCGCGGTCTGGGCGTGATCACCAATGACAGCGGCTCGGTCGACCAGATCAGCGGTTCGGGTCTGTCCTATAGCGATACGGTCATTCCGGAACTCGATATCAGCTATTATTTCACCGACAATTTCGCGGCCGAACTGATCCTCGGCACGACCTCCGCCAATGTCTATGGCGAGGATGCGATCGCCGGTCTGGGCAAGATCGGCAAGACATGGGTACTGCCGCCGACGCTGACCATGCAATATCACTTCACCGATTTCGGTGCATTCAAGCCTTATGTCGGCGCCGGTATCAACTATACCGTCTTCTACAATCAGTCGGGTTCCGCCGCATCGGACCTCGATGTGAAGGATACGTTCGGCACAGCCCTGCAGGTCGGTTTCGACTATATGCTGAACGACCATTGGGGTCTCAACTTCGACGCCAAGAAGCTGTTTCTGCGGCCCGAGTTCGAAACGACAATCGGTGGCACTACCTATACGGGCAAAGCCAAGCTCGATCCTTGGCTGATCGGCGCCGGCGTTACCTATCGCTTCTGACATCAGCGAAAAATCTGCAGAACGAGGGGCGGCCATTTGCGAGTGGCCGCCTTATCCATTTGCGGCGACTTTGTGGCAGAAAAACCTAGGAAAATCAGCAAAACAGCGCCCGCCGAAATGTTTTTTGCGACAATCGCGCGCTCACAAATGTTAGATATTACTTGTATATCATTGAATTCACTGAGGAATAAATTTTGCAGAGGCGGGAACAAATGGCATCTTTTTGAAAGCCTGATTATGTTGTATAATCAACACACCAAAAAGCTGAGATCCGCGTTATATTGGCGTCTGCATCACACTAGGAGTGAAACACATGATCAAAAGCATTCTCATCGGTTCCGTCGCGGCAATCGCAATTTCGAGCTCGGTCTTCGCGGCAGACGCCGTGTATGAAGCACCGGCTGAACCGCCCGTAGCCGTGGAGACTGCTCCGCAGTTCTCCTGGTCGGGTGGCTATGCCGGTATCCTCACCGGCTACGGTTGGGGCGATGGCGACTTCTTCGATGGCACCACGGCTGCCAATGACGATTTCGACGGCGCACGCATCGGCGGCTTCGTCGGTTACAACTGGGGCTTCGGCTCGAACGCCATCGTCGGTCTCGAAGGCGACGTGAACTACGACTGGAACCACAACGACTACGGCGTCGGCGAAGTCGGTACCGGTCTGAACGGCTCGGTTCGCGCCCGTCTCGGTTATGCCATGGACCGCGTCCTGCTTTACACGGCTGGCGGTTACACGGCGACCAACTTCAAGGTTGAAGGTTCCGGCATCGACGAAAGCACCACGCTGCACGGCTGGACCGTTGGCGCCGGTGTTGACTATGCCCTCACCGATCGTGTCTTCACCCGCCTGGAATATCGTTACAACGACTTCAGCGACAAGGAAGTCCTGGGCGTTGACACCGACTTCGACCAGCACGTCGTCAATATCGGCCTGGCAGTCAAGTTCTAAGGATTGCTGTATCCTTGACGTTTGCCGCCCGCCCCTGGAGACAGGGGCGGGCGAATTCGTTTTCCGAGGCCCCCAACCGGGCTCACATGCTCAAGCGGCGATTGTCGGGCGGGTGGTTTGCGGGCCAGTTTGCCGGACGGCTGCGCGGCGATTGAGCTTGAAGCGCCCGACAAGAGCAGCAAGCTGGTCGGACCCTTCTGCCAGGGTATGGCTTATCGCCGTCGTTTCCTCGACCATTGCAGCATTCTGCTGAGTCATCTGATCGATTTCATGGACGGAGGAGCTGATTTCCTGAAGTCCGGTGGACTGTTCTCTTGCTGCATGCGCAATCGCATCGATGTTCTCGTTGATGCGGGCGACGAAATCGCCGATGCGATCGAGCGCGCTGCCGGTGTCTCCGACAAGTCGAACACCAGCTACGACCTCATTTTCGGAATTTGAAATCAGCCCCTTGATTTCTCGTGCTGCCTGAGCCGAACGCTGGGCAAGTTCCCGCACTTCCTGCGCCACGACTGCAAAACCCTTACCCGCCTCGCCGGCGCGCGCTGCTTCGACGCCTGCATTCAATGCCAAGAGATTGGTCTGGAATGCGATGTCGTCGATGACGCCGATGATCTGGCTGATTTCCGTGGAGGCCTTCTCGATCCTTTGCATCGCCGATATCGCTTGACGGACAACTGTGCCGGAGGATTCCGCGCAACTTTTCGCGTCCTTGACAAGAGAATGCGTGTCCTGGGTTCGTTCGGAGGATGTGCGTACGGTTGACGTCACTTGTTCCAGCGCTGCTGCGGTTTGTTCAAGGGCTGCCGCCTGCTGTTCGGTGCGCCGGGCCAGATTGTCCGCCGCATCGCGCATTTCCATGCCGTTGTCGCGAAGCGCGTGTGTTTGTGCCAGAACCTCTTCGAGCGTCCTCTGGAATTCGGCGATCGAATTGTTGAAATCCATGCGCAATGGCTCGAAGCGTTCACCGAATTGCTGGTCGATGGTCAACTGAATATTGCACTCCGCAAGGCGATGTAGGCCAGCGCCCAGATTGTCCACGACCACCTGCAGGGTTTCCGCATCGGAAACGGTCCTTGCTTCACGCATGGCCCGATCGGCCTCTGCGGCGTTGCGGGCGGCGGCAGCTTCAATTTCAAGCCTTTGCTTGTCGAGGCCCGCCTGGCGGAATACCGCCAGCGCCGATGCGATGTCGCCAATTTCATCTTTGCGCCCTGAGTGGGGAACCGGCTGTGCAAGGTCTCCGGAAGCCATGGCTGTCATGTGCCGGCTGATCCGGTCCAGCGGTCTCAACGCTCGCCTGCGCACGAAGATCACAGATCCAACCGACATCAGGATCAGAAGAAGACCTGCAGAGATTTCGATGGTTTCCTTGCGGAATGATTGCCGGGCTGCCGAGGATTCGATGTCTTTCAGATATGTGTCGGCGGATGTGACGAGCTCGCCTACGGCCGCCTCATGGGCGCGAAAGCTCTCGCGGAGTGCATTGAGTGTGGCATGGACCGCGAGATCGTCCCCTGCCTTCAGTGCCGGCAAATAATCCGCGGTGACGACTTGCCAGAAGCGGTCACCTTTCAGCAGAACATCGCCTTCGAGCTTCTCTTTTAGAGACGTGGGCAGAGCGGATGATTTCCAGTAGTCCCTGCGTGCGGCATAGGCTTCGCGCAGGCCTTCGATCCGCCGAATATTGTCTGTTGCCGCGTTCGGATGGAGGGCGGCCTCGGTGGTAAGGGAATAGGTCTCCGTTAGGAACAACGGTGGTGGCAGGATGTCTGCGATGAGATCCTTGCCGTCGATGATCTGGTCATAAACCGGTCCGTTGACCTTGAGCGTTTCAAGGGTCAACGTTGCAAGCCCTACCGTTGCGGTCAAACCTCCGGCCAAAGCTAACCCGGTCGCCGTGACGATATGAGAAATCTTGAGATGCATGCAGAAGCCATCCGAAATTGCGGCATCGCTGTTGCCCGCGCCGAATGGAACGGGCGTGCCATACCGGCGGATGCCTGGTTGTTGAAGGCCGGGAGGTCAACGGAAACGGGAAGCGTCTCTGTCACCACCGGCACCCTCAAATTTAGTGATGGACTTTTACCGATGTGTTAACTTTCGTGGGGCTGTGACGAAAGTATAATGCTGCGGCTGCGTCAAATTGACGGAAGGCAAGAATAGCCCGGCAGGCGGGCCAATCTTGCAACTTCAGCCAGCGATATCGATGACGCCGCAGTCACCGGTTTCCGATGCAAAGGCCAGAAGTTTGCCGTTGCTACTCCAGCCCATGGAGGTGATCGCACCCTTGCCTGGACGGCGCAACAGCGCTTCCTTTCCGTCGGCAATGCGCACGGCGAGGATCATGCCGTCGACAAAACCGATGGCGAGCACTTCCTCAGCCGGATGGAAGGAGACTTCCGTGACCATGATGTTGGAGCGGGTGCCAAGTTCGAGCGGCGCCTTGCCCATCGGGCCATCCTTGCCGGAAAACGGCCAGACGATTGCAGCGGGTGCGCCCGAGGACGCCAGCCACTTTCCCTTGATCGACCAGGAAAGCGATTTCACCTTGGCCGGATAGCCGGTCATGCGCATGTGGCGGGTGTCTGTTGCCTTGCCGTCGAGTTTCCAGCCGTGCAGGGCAGATTCCTGCATCATGGTCACGACGAAGCGGCCATCGGGGGAGAAGGTGACGCCGGTATGGGCACCTTTCCAGTCGAGGTCGATTGGTGCACCGGCGGTGCCAACCCAGTGAAGCGTGACACCGTTGTAGCGGGCGGCGGCGATGCGCAGACCCTTGGGGGCAAAGTCGAGGCCTTCGACGGTGCGCTCTTCGGTGAATTCCTTCGACGTGCCATCCGCGAGCCGAACGATGCTCGACTTGCCATGCGCGTAGGCGACAGCGCCCTGCGGTCCGGCGGCCACCACGGATATCCACTTGCGCGGCACATGGGCAAGTTCGGTGATGCTGCCGTCATGGCCGATGCGCAGCACGCGGCCATCCTCGCCGCCGGTGACCAATGTCTGGTTTGCCTGATCCTTGACGCAAGCGAGCAGACCCTGATGGGCTTCCGTTACCTTTTCACCGCCATCAAGACGGTGAATGGTGCCGGTTGCGGTGGCAAATACGGGTATGTCACCGAGGAAATGGACTTTCAGTACATGACCGTCGATGTCGAGAGGCGCAACAGTCGGCATCAGGCAGCGGCCTCACACGCCTTGAAGCTGGCTTCGAGCTTCTCGCGGTCGAGATCCCGGCCGATGAAGACGAGGCGGCTTTCGCGCTTCTCGTTTTCCTTCCAGGGGCGCTGATGATCACCTTCGATGATCATGTGCACGCCCTGAACGACATAACGTTCCTCGTCACCCTTGAAGGCGATGATGCCCTTGAGGCGCAGGATGTTCGGGCCTTGCGTCTGGGTGACTTTCTGGATCCACGGGAAGAAGCGGTCCGGGTTCATCTCGCCGCCGCGCAGGGAGACGGAAACCACGGTGACGTCATGGATCGCCGAGGGGGCGTGGTCGTGGTGGTCATGATGCGCGTGGCCGTGATCGTGGTGGTGATGATCATGGTCGTGATGGTGATCATGCCCGTGGTCGTGGCCATGATCATGGCCGCAGTCGGGACCGCAGACATGGTCCGGCGCATCATGGTCGAGGAAATGCGGATCGTTTTCCAGGGCGCGGTCGAGATTGAAGGCGCCCTGATCGAGGACCTTGGAGAGATCGACACCCGAGCGGGTGGTCGAATAGATGCGGGCCGAGGGGTTGATGGCGCGGACGATATGCTCGATCTGGTGCAGTTCGTCGTGGCTGACCAGGTCAGCCTTGTTGATGACGACGACGTCGGCGAAAGCGATCTGGTCTTCCGCCTCGCGGCTGTCCTTCAGGCGCAGCGGCAGGTGTTTGGCATCGACCAGGGCGACGACGGCGTCGAGCTCGGTCTTGGAGCGCACGTCGTCATCCATGAAGAAGGTCTGGGCGACCGGGACCGGATCGGCGAGGCCGGTGGTTTCGACGATGATGCCGTCGAAGCGGCCGGGGCGGCGCATCAGTCCTTCGACGACGCGGATCAGGTCGCCGCGCACGGTGCAGCAGACGCAGCCATTGTTCATTTCGTAGATTTCTTCGTCCGACTCGACGATCAGGTCATTGTCGATGCCGATCTCGCCAAACTCGTTGACGATGACTGCGTATTTCTTGCCGTGGTTTTCCGACAGGATACGATTGAGGAGCGTGGTCTTGCCGGCACCGAGATAACCGGTGAGTACGGTGACGGGAGTCGGCTTCGCAAGAGCTTCGGTCATGAAAACCTCGAACAGAGTGGGTTGCCGCGGACTGCGGCATGTTATGGTGTTACCGTCATATAGGCTCTGGCGCGCGCCAGTTCAAAGGCTTTGTTGCCAGTTTTGCCGGTGGACACAACAATGGGAAAAAGATCCGCGCGGGCCAGTCTATTGGGACACGGATCTATGGCTGGTTTACAAGTTTGGCTTGAAATCGCTTACATCGAATGCGTGCATATCCTGCAGCAATTCGACCAGGCCATTCACGGCATGAGACAGCAATCTCTCGCCCTTGGCTGCGGTTGCTGCACTGGCATTGCCGGCGACGCCCTGCGGGTTGAGGTCGGACATCTTCCAGCCGAAGGCGTGCGGGCCATAAGCACGCAGGTGCTTGTAGCGCGTGGCAAAGTCGGATTGGCGGGAGGGGAAGTCCGCCGCTTTCGCCATGTTTACGAGGTCCGGCCGCAGGGCCAGCATGACCGATGTCTCGATGTCGCCGCCATGGATGTCGATCGCCTTGGCCTTGGGGCCGACCACGTCTTCCGGAATGCCAAAGCGGGTCCAGCTGGTCGCCACGACCAGCATGTTGAACCGCATGCGTGCCTCGGTGGCGACAATGGTGAGAAGCGGCGAATTGCCGCCATGGGCGTTGAGCAGGAGCAGCTTTCGGATCCCTTTGGCGGAGAGGTCGGCAGCCATGCCAAGCCATCGGTTGGCCGCCTCCTCGAAGGCAAGCGTCCTAGTGCCCGGTACATCCATATGCTCGATCGAATACCCGACCGGCTCGACCGGTAGAATTGTCGCGGGAAGGTCTGCAGGGAGGACGGCGATCAGCCGGTTGATCACACCCTGGGCGATGATCGTGTCGGTCTCGAAGGGCAGGTGCGGGCCGTGCTGTTCGGTCGCGCCGAGTGGCAGGACAGCGATCCAGTCGGTGCGGTCGATCGGCGCAGTATGCGGATCGTTATCCCTGAACAACGGCTTTGGCCTCGCCATCTGGCATCCCTTCCTGATCTTCGTTATGACTTTCGCGCGCAGGTCGCACCGGGGCACCCATCAAGGGGCGCCAATTGTGCGTGCGTCGAGTGGCGCGAGGGAGACTAATGGCGAAAAAGGACAAAGGCGACAAGGATCGCGGCGACAAGAACGAGAAGAAGAAGGGTTCGAAGAAGAGAGACTTTTCCCAGCCCGGTCTGCTCGCCGCTTCTGTTACCCAGGTTGCGCGCGCCATGCGCACGCGACTGTCGCACGGTCTTGCCGATAGCGGCCTTTACGCCGGCCAAGACGGCGTCGTGCAGCTGCTTGCCCAGGAAGACGGGCTGACGCCGGGCATGCTGGCGCAGAAGCTGGGCGTCAAGGCGCCGACAATGACACGGACCATCGGGCGCATGGAGGCGCAGGGCTTCGTCACCCGCCAGGCGGACGAACGCGACGCGCGACTGACCAAGGTCTATCTGACGGAGGAGGGGCGCAGCAGCGTCGAGCGCATCGCTCTTGCGGCCGCCGATTGCGAGCGACAGGCAACGCTTGGTCTGTCCGGCAAGGAGATCAAATCGCTGATCAAGTTATTGATCTCGGTCGAGGCCAATTTGTCCGAAAAGGCCGGCGTTTTGCGGCCGAGCATGGAGCCTGTTGCGGGGTCTGGCGAAGATGAAGATTGAAAAGACGATTTCAATTGTTTAATTAAACTGTTTAAGTCCGCGAAAGCGGCGCTTCTGGTTTGCTGCGAGGGAGGATACGTGGCTCAAAAGGTGAAGCTTTCAACGATTGCCGAGAGCCTTGGGCTATCGACGGCGACCATTTCCCTTGCTTTGCGTGACAGTCCGCTTGTGGCTGTCGATACACGCGAGAAGATCAAGGAACAGGCCCGAACGCTCGGCTATATCTACAATCGTCGCGCCGCCAGCCTGCGCACGTCTCGATCCGGGATCATCGGCGTCGTGGTGCATGACATCATGAACCCGTTCTACGGCGAAATTCTGAAGGCCATCGAGACCGAACTCGACCGCAGCCGCCATACCTTCATTCTGTCCAACCACTACGATTCCGTCGACAAGCAGCGCATGTTCATCGAAACCCTGCTGCAGCTTGGCGGCGACGGCGTGATCATGTCGCCGGCCATTGGCACGCCGCCGGAGGATGTCCAACTTGCCGAAAACAACGGCATGCCGGCGATCTTCGTGGCGCGCTCCATGGAAGGCGTCGATGTGCCGATCTATCGCGGTGACGATACCTACGGCATCTCGCTGGCGACGAACCACCTGATCGGGCTCGGCCATCGGCACATTGCAATGATCGGCGGCACGGACCAGACCTCGACCGGTCGCGACCGTTACCAGGGCTATGTCAATGCATTGCGCAAGGCCGGGATCGAGGTTGATACCAGTCTGCGCATCCCCGGTCCGCGCACCAAGCAGGGCGGTTTCGAAGCGGCCGTACACTTCCTGTCGCTGCCGCAGAAGCCGACGGCAGCCGTGTGCTGGAACGATCTGGTCGCCATCGGTCTGATGAACGGCATTTCGCGCGCAGGGCTGATTCCCGGCCAGGATATTTCGGTGACCGGCTATGACGATCTCGAGGAAGCCTCGATCGCCACACCCTCGCTGACGACGGTCTGGAACGGCCAGGCGGAAGTCGGACGGCTTGCCGCCCGCGCGTTGCTCGACAAACTGGCCGGCAGCCACGAGCCGGACGGCATACATCTGATCAAGCCGGAAATGCGGATCCGTCAATCGACTGCCCCCATTCGTCGCTGATCGAGCCAAGGAGATTGCCATGAGCGCTGAGCGCGTCACCGTCCTCATTCCGGGACGTATTCACCCGCGTGCCCGCGCACGTCTTGCCGAACGCTTCGAACTTCTGGAGATAACCAGCGCGGACCAGCCCGGCCTGACGCAAACGCAGGCGGCGACGGTCGTCGGTGCAGCCGTATCGGGTCGCTTCCCAGCCGCCCTGATGGAGGCTCTTCCCAATCTCAAGGTGATTGCGAGTTTCGGCGTCGGGTATGACGGTGTGGATGTGCAGGCGGCGGCGGCCCGCGGCATTGTCGTGACCAATACGCCGGACGTGCTGAACGATGAAGTTGCCGATACGGCGATTGCGCTCCTGCTTAACACGGTGCGACGTCTGCCTGCGGCCGAAAACCATTTGCGTGCCGGTCGCTGGGTTCAGGACGGGCCGTTTGCCCTGTCGCCGTTGTCGCTGAAAGGTCGCCATGTCGGCATTCATGGGCTAGGGCGCATCGGGCTGGAGATCGCGGCCCGGCTTGAGCCGTTCAAGGTGACGATCAGCTACCATACGCGTCGGCCACGCAGCGACGTTTCCTATGGCTACCACGATACGCTTCTGGGCCTGGCTTCGGCTGTCGATACCCTGATCTCGATCGTTCCGAAAACGCCGGAAACCATCGGTGCGATCAACGCCGATGTGCTGAAGGCGCTGGGGCCGAACGGCGTTCTGATCAATGTCGGGCGCGGCACGACCGTGGACGAACCGGCCTTGATCAAGGCGCTGCAGGAGGGAACGATCGCGGCTGCCGGCCTTGATGTGTTTGCCGAGGAGCCGAAGGTTCCGGCAGAGTTCCTCGACCTCGATAATGTCTCGCTGTTGCCGCATGTTGCCTCGGCTTCCATTCCGACCCGCAATGCGATGGCCGATCTGGTGGTCGACAACCTGCTTGCCTGGTTCGATACGGGAAGGCCGCTGACGCCTGTGCCCGAGACACCGTTCAAGGCCTGATCTTCGAGCCACTGATTCAGGTCACCGGCAGGGCGTATTTCATCCAGCCTTCCGCAAGCTTCGGGGCGCATGTTTTTGAATGAAACATGCGCTCCGGCCTGGAAGGCTCCGATGAAGGCATATGCCCTGGTGCTGACGACAAGTCTTGGTTTCGCCGGCGCTACGGCGGTTGGCCTGGCGCTATGGCAGGCGGATGGCCCAGCCATGGACATTGAGCTTGCCGACCCGATCATTGCCGGAACGATCCCCGCGCGTCCGCCGATCATGTCGCCCAGCAGCATGCACGCGTCTCCGCCGGCGGTATTTTCCATTTCGAACTTCGACAGGCAGACTGTCTGTCTGGTCGAGCGCGGCGCCACCTTGACCAGTCGCAGCCGCGGATTTTTCGCGCCACCGGATTGTGACAGTGTCTGGCCAGGACTGGCACAGGTGGAAAACTGGACGCAGAACGATGACGGCACGGTGACGCTGACCAATGGCAACGGCGCCCTGGTGCTGACGCTGGTGCGCAGCAAGAGTTTTTCCTATGAGGTCGCCGATCCGGCCGGGGTCGATATCGCGCTGCTGATGCTGCCGTAACGGCTCTCAGCCGCGCGCGGCGACATAGGCCCTGACGGCATCGCCGAAGGCCTCGAACAAGGCCCGCGACGGCTTGTCGGTTTCGGCCCAATATTCCGGATGCCATTGCACGCCGATGGCAAAACCCTTGGCATCGATCACCGACACGGCCTCGATCGTGCCGTCTTCGGCCAGCGCTTCGACCTGCAGTCGCGGTGCGGTCCTGGAGATCGCCTGACGGTGCAGGGAATTGACCGGAACCGGACCGGCGCCGAGATAGCGCGCAATGCACGAGCCTTCGGCAATGATCACGTCCTGGCGGATGCTGTACATGATATCGCGGTCGGCGTGTTGCGGCTTGCGGTGGTCCCACATGCCCGGCTGTTCCTGGATCTCGGAGGCGAGCGTGCCGCCCATGGCAACGTTGAGTTCCTGAATGCCGCGGCAAATCGCCAGCAGCGGAATGCCGCGATCGATGGCGCGCCGGATCAATGGCAGGGTGGTTGCATCGCGTGCCGGGTCGAAGGGGCCGTCGGCCTCGGTTGCCACGGCGCCGTAGAGCGACGGGTGGACATTGGTTGCCGATCCCGAAACGATTACACCATCGACACGATCAAGGATGGCATCGGTATCATTGCCCTCTTCGAAGGCCGGAATGATGAAGGACATGACATCGGCGACCTTCAATGCGGCGCTGACATACTGGTTCTGTGCGGCATGCCAGTTCGCTCCATCGAATTGGCGGATATCGGCGGGAATGGCAATAATCGGCTTCGGCATGCGTATCTCCGGCAATCTTCGGCGCGAATTCATGCGCTTTCTGCCCGGGAGAAGTCAAGTTGGCAAAGTTGCCCAAAATGACGGCGAAACCAGGCGGTTGTTCCTCGAATTGCGGTATGTGCCCATAGAATAGGCGAATAAAACCGGCATCTTACGGGCATATTCAACCAAGCTTTGCAATTGTTCGAAAGACTAGAGCAGTTCGACTTGAAACGCTTTGGTCAACATGGTTAGCTTCGTGTCTGCTGCCGGGAGGGGAGCGTAAAAAACGCTGTGCCGGTGGAGCAACCACTATGGAGGAATTACGTGGATCGTCGTTCATTTATCAAGAAGGCAGGCATTGCCAGTGCAGGCGCTGCTGCTTCAACCGTCCTTGCAGCACCGGCCATTGCGCAGGGGACAGAAAAAATCACCTGGCGTCTGACGTCGTCCTTCCCGAAATCGCTTGATACGATCTACGGCGGCGCCGAAGACATCGCGGCGCGCGTGGCGGCTGCCACCGACGGAAATTTCACCATTCAGACCTATGCCGCCGGCGAAATCGTTCCGGGCCTGCAGGCGGCCGATGCCGTCGGTTCAGGTACTGTCGAAATGTGCCATACCTGCTCCTATTACTATGTCGGCAAGGATCCGACATTCGCCATCGGCACCGCCATTCCCTTCGGCCTCAATGCCCGCCTGACCAATTCCTGGTTCTACAACGGCAATGGCAATACGTTGCTCAATGAATTCTACGCCAAGCACAATCTCTATGGCATGATCGCCGGCAATACCGGCGCGCAGATGGGTGGCTGGTTCCGCAAGGAAATCAACACTGTCGACGACCTCAAGGGAGTCAAGATGCGCATCGCAGGTCTCGCCGGCAAGGTCATCGAAAAGCTCGGCGGCGTTCCGCAGCAGATCGCCGGCGGCGACATCTATCCGGCGCTTGAAAAGGGCACGATCGATGCGGCTGAATGGGTCGGCCCTTATGACGACCACAAGCTCGGCTTTTACAAGGTGGCCAAGTACTACTACTACCCGGCCTTCTGGGAAGGCGGCCCGGTCATCCATGCCTTCGTCAATCTCGACAAGTGGAATGCCCTGCCGAAGCACTACCAGACCGTCCTGCAGGACGCCTGCTCGTTTGCCAATACAAACATGATGGCAAAGTATGACGCAAAGAACCCGATCGCGATCAAGCAGCTGGTCGGTGAAGGTGCTGTCCTGCGTCCGTTCAGCCAGGAAATCCTCGAAGCCTGCTACAGTGCGGCCCTGGAGGTCTATGCGGAAATCTCGGCGACGAACCCCGATTTCAAGAAGGTCTACGACGACCAGGTCGCCTTCAAGCGAGAAGGTTATCTGTGGATGCAGCTGTCGGAATATACGTTCGACACGTTCATGATGATCCAGCAGCGCAACGGCAAGCTCTGAGCTTTTCCGCGTCGTCCATTGAAAAACCCCGGGAACCCAGGTTCCCGGGGTTTTTGCTGTTCAGTCTCCGTGAGGAGACCAGATTCGTCGACCGGCGAACTATTTGAACGCCGGCGGCTGGCTGAGATCCATGCCCGGCGCCGGCGTGATCGTTGGCGCGGGAGCCGTGCCGTCGCCGCCCAGCGAGGGCAGTCCCAGTGCCGGACCGTTGTTGCCGAAGGTGGGGATCTCGATCTTGATGGTGCTGGGGTCGATGGCCGGCCCCTTGTCGAGCCACATTGTGACCGAGGACGGCCAGAAAATGACGATGGCGACGAGGATCAGCTGCATGCCGAGCCACGGGATGGCGCCGAGGTAGATGTCCTTGGTCTTCACCGATTTTGGCGCGATCGAGCGCAGGTAGAACAGGGCAAAGCCGAAGGGTGGATGCATGAAACTGGTCTGCATATTGATGCAGATCAGAACGCCGAACCAGATCAGGTCGATCCCCAGCGATTCCGCGACCGGCGCCAGCATCGGGATGACGATGAAGGCGATTTCGAAGAAGTCGAGGAAGAAGGCGAGGAAGAAGATGAAGATGTTGACGAAGATCAGGAAGCCGACGGCACCGCCAGGAACGTGAGACAGAAGATGCTCGATCCAAAGGCCGCCATCCATGCCTTGGAAGACAAGGCTGAAGCAGGTGGCGCCGACGAGGATGAAGACGACCATGGAGGTGATCTGCATGGTCGAATGCATGCCCTGGCGCACCAGGTCCCAGGTCAGGCGGCGATGCATGGCAGCGAGCGCCATCGCGCCGACGACGCCCAAGGCTCCGGCTTCGGTCGGCGTTGCTAGGCCCATGAAAATCGTGCCGAGGACGAGGAAGATCAGCACGATCGACGGGATCATGCCCCAGAGCACCTTTACCACGAGGGCGGCATTCAACTCGCCGCGCGCTTCCGGTGGAAGGGCCGGCAGATCCTTCGGACGAAAGATTGACATGGCCAGGATGAACAGCATGAAGATCAAGACCTGTAGGATCGAAGGGCCGATCGCGCCGAGATACATATCGCCGACCGAACGGCCGAGCTGGTCGGCGAGGACGATCAGGACGAGCGACGGCGGGATGACCTGGGTGATCGTTCCAGACGCGGCGATTACACCGGTCGCAAGGCGTGGGTTATAGCCGTATTTCAGCATGATCGGCAGCGAGATCACGCCCATGGTGATGACGGATGCAGCGACCGTTCCGGTAATGGCGCCGAGGATGGCGCCGACCAGGATGACGGCATAGGCAAGGCCGCCGGGAATCGCTCCGAACAGCTTGCCGGTGCCTTCAAGCAGATCTTCGGCCAGGCCGCATCGCTCGAGGATGGCGCCCATGAAGGTGAAGAACGGGATCGACAGCAGCAGATCGTTGGACACGATGCCGAAGATACGCAACGGCAGGGCCTGCATAAAGGCGAATTCGAAATGGCCGGTCGCGATGCCCAGCAGACCGAACACGAGACCGACGGCAGACAGCGAAAAGGCGACTGGAAAGCCGTAGAGCATGAAGATGATCATGCCCAGGAACATCAGAGGCGGCATTATCCCGAATTGAAACATGAGCGGCGTATCCCCCAGGAAGTCTCGTTATTATTGAAGCGGCTTTTCGTAGGTCGTATCGACCTGGAGGATGCCGCGAAGCCCGGCAATGCGTTTGATCAGTTCCGAGACGCCTTGCAGCGTCAGCAGGGCGAAGCCGGCGAAGATGATGAACTTGACCGGCCAGCGGATCAGACCGCCGGAATTCGACGACACTTCACCCTGCTGGAAGGACAGGTGAAAGACCGGCCAGGCGAGCCATGCGAGATAGGCACAGGCGGGAAGCAGAAGGAAAATGATGCCAAAGACATCGATCCAGAGGCGTGTGCGGTCCGATACGCTGCCGTAAATCAGGTCCACGCGCACATGTTCGTTGAGCCGCAGTGTATGCGAGGCGCCGATCAGAACGATGAAAGCGAAAAGATACCACTGGATTTCCAGCCAGCCATTGGAGCTGTAGTTGAAAGCGTATCGTATCAGAGCATTGCCGGCGCTGATCAGGCAGCAGAGCAATACGAGATATCCGGCAAAGCGGCCAACGACTTCGCTGATCCTGTCGACGATCCGGCTGAAAGCCAATAATGGTCCCATCTTCATCTCCCTAGACGTATCTTCGTGCATAGATCATGCGCCATGACCACGCAACCGGGAGCCCCCTTATTGCAGGGGGAGTGCGTACTAAAGTCCTATGTCTTTGGATGGAGATGCCGACCGCTTTTCGGACCGGATGCGGTGCCCTCGGTCCGCATGTAAGCTGCGAGATGGCACTTGAACAATTTTAACATTTCCGGTTCCCTGACTTTAACAGGTTCTGCGTTAGCCATTTGCCTGCACTTCCAGACAGGGGCAGGGTCTGCCTGCCGAACTGCGTCGCTTTATTGTTTTGTTTCCGGCACATAATGCAAAACGCGGTTCGCGCGACCTGTGAGACACATGAAAGAGATCTTGGTTGTCCAATGAGATTCGACGTCTAGCGTGCCTGGAGGGCAGATGACCAAGGTCGACATGAAGCAGAGCGTGCCGACCGATGTCTATCTGTCTTTTGTCAGCTCCCTGTTCGACAACCGATCGACGCTGTTCACCGGCATGGTCGTGCATATCGTCACCTTCGTCGCGGTCTATGTGCAGACCGGCGCGCCGTTCTACATCTTCCTGGCCTGCTGCTTCGCCTTCGTCTTTGCCAACCGGCTCTACTGGTTCTTCGAATTCGACAAGCTCGACAAATCCAAACTGAGCAGGGGGGAGATCGCCCGCTGGGAGCGGCGCTATGTGCTGGGTGCCGCCTCGACCGCGGCCATTCTCGGCATTGGCAGCGGTTACGCCCTGCTTGCCTTCGAAGACACGTTTGCGGAACTCGCCTGCATCGCGGTGACGATGGCGTCGATGGTGTCGGTCGTGGGGCGCAATTACGGATCGCGGCTGGCTGTTGATCTGCAGACGCTGGCCTGCTGCGTGCCGATGATCATCGGAAGCCTGCTGGCGCATGACCCCTTCAAGGCGCTGCTGGCGCTGATGCTGATCCCATTCGGCCTGACGACAAGGGCAATGGCCAATGGCGTGCGGGAATTCCTCTACGACAATGTCATTGCGACACGGGAAATGGGGAAGATCGCCGATCGCTTCGATACGGCGCTCAGCAACATGACGCATGGCTTGCTGATGCTCGATCCGGACAACCGGATCGAGGTTATCAATCGCAAGGCCTGCGATCTGCTGCATCTTGGCGAGCGCAGCCGGTTGCAGGGCTGTGATCTCGATGTGGCATTGCGTTACGGCGTGCGCCATACCCTCGTCGATGGCGCGATGTCGAACCTGTTGCAGAAGCAGTTGACGCAACTGATCCAGGGCACGACGAGCCGAGCGGTGATGCACTTTTCCGACAACCTCGTTCTGGAATTTTCGGCGAACAAGCGGGAAGAGGGTGGGGTTGTCCTGATTTTCGAGGATGTCACCGCGCGTGTCAGTGCCGACCGCAAGATCCTGCATATGGCACGCTTTGATGCGCTAACCGGACTGCCGCAGCGCGGCTATTTTGCCGAACTGGTGCGTGAACTGCTTGAGCGCAAGGGCGACCATGGCGCGGATGTCGGCTTCATGATTGTCGATGTCGATGACTTCAAGCACGTGAACGATTTCAAGGGGCATCTCAACGGTGACCGCCTGCTGGTCGCAATTGGAACGCGCCTGACGGAGCTTGCCGACTGTCTGGCAGTGGTTGGTCATCTGGTCGGCGACCAGTTCGTACTTTTCTTCCCGAATGCCGGCGACCGACACGATCTGGAGGCGCTGATGCGGTCGCTGCATGAGCAGGCCGCCGGCCACTACGATGTCGAGGGCATGAAGTTGCCTGTCGCGTTTTCAGCCGGTGGCGCCGTGCTGGTGAGCGACGATCTGCGCCTGGAGGAGTGGCCGGTCAAGGTCGATATCGCGTTGTTCGAATCGAAGTCGCGCGCCAAGGGTCGCTTTACCCTGTTCGTCGAGGAAATGGATGCGCGCTACAATGAAGGCCAGCGACTGAAGGCCGACCTCAGGACCGCGATCGCCGAGCAGGCTATCACGGTCATGTACCAACCGATGTATACGCCGGACGGCCGGGATGTGAAATGCTGCGAGGCGCTGGCCCGCTGGACGCATCCGGAAAAGGGGCCGATCGCGCCCAATGTCTTCATCCAGGTGGCGGAGGAAATGGGGCTGGTGGCCGAGATTACCCGGCAGGTGCTGCGCACGGCCTGTATCGACTGCATGACCTGGCCCGAAGCCATTGCCGTCTCGGTCAATCTGTCCGTGCATGACCTGCGTGGCGAAGGGCTTGTCGATGTCGTCCAGGCGGTCCTCGCAGAGACGGGCCTGCCGACCCGCCGTCTGCATCTGGAAGTCACGGAAAGCAGCCTGATCGAGGAACTGTCGGCGGCGCGGGCGGTGCTGGACCAATTGCGATCCCTGGGGATCACGATTTCCATCGATGATTTCGGCACCGGCTTTTCCAGCCTCAGCTATCTCGACACATTGCCGATCGACATCGTCAAGATCGACCGCTCATTCGTTCGCGATATCGGCGATGATTCACGCCGGTTGAAGCTGCTGCGGGGAATTGTCAGCCTGGCGCGCGGGCTTGATATGAAGATCGTCGTCGAGGGGGTCGAGAACGCCGAGCAATTGGCCCTGTTGACGAAATACCACTGCGCAGACCTGATCCAAGGTTACGTGTATTCAATGCCGATATTTTCGCAAGCGGTGCCGCAACGGGTTCGCCAGGCGCAGAGCAAAGCCGGAAAAAGCAAAACCGACGTCGCTTGAATTAGGGTTCGCTACATTTTGCATGTCAGCGCTAACGTTCATTTCCAGGCTGTTTCGGTATTTGGTTGTATTTGATACTATTAAGCTTAACTAATTGAATCTTAATAATCTATTAATTCTTGGGGGAGCGGCGTTGTTATCTCCATGTTAGCCATTAACCAACTGTTAACCATAGTTGGATCGTTGCCATGGAATTGGAAGGCTTCCCCGAGAAGCTCATGCGGTATCTCGACCATATCGAGTACAGGCGTATCGAAAGCAGCGAGGACATGGCGGCGATCGAGCAGCTGCGCTACAAGGCCTACAAGGCTGCCAATGTCCTGCCCGTGACAGCACCGAGCATGATCGATGACGCCGATTTCGATGACCATGCCTATGTCTTCGGGGTCTATTATTTCGAGGAACTGGTCAGCACGATCCGGCTGCATCACGTCACGCCGCTGCAACGTTTGTCGCAATCGGCCGGGGTCTTTCCGGAGGTCATGGAAGCCTATCTCGACGCGGGCCTGACGCTGATCGACCCGGCGCGTTTTGCCGTCGATCCCGATGTTGCGGCCGAGTTGCCGGTGCTGCCCTATCTGACGCTTCGGCCTAGCATCGTGGCGGCCGCCTATTTCAAGGCAAACCTCGTCTTGCAACATGTGCGGCCTGCGCATGCGGCTTTCTACAAGCGGGTCTTTTATGCAGAGACCGTCGTCGAGCGGCGGATGACCGAAATCTACGGACTGGAACTGACGCTGATGGCGACGAACACACATACGACTGGCGACAAGCTGCTCCGACGGTATCCGTTTTTCGACTCCGGCGTACACGAGCGCCGGTTGATGTTCGGTCGGGCTGTGCGGCGGGAGATGCCGGCACCGCTGACGATTCTGCCATCGGCGCGGCTTGTGGCGACCGGCAAGATCAGCGGTGCGGTTGCCGGTCTTGATTATTAATCAAGGTGACTGTGTGCAGATTGCACTCGACGATGCCTTTGTGTATTCGATGAAAGACTGACTTGGCAGGAATCGGGCCGGTGCGCATCGAGGCACCTGACCACCCGGCCGCAAAGCCTTTAGATTGGGAGACAGAGCATGAGCGAACATCATTCCGGTCCGGTCGAAACCGGTGCTCCGATGAACTATGCCGAGCACGAGAAGACCTACGAAGCGTTTCTTGCCGCAACAAAATTCGGCACGATCATTCTGGTTGCCCTGATGATTGCGATGGGTATCGGCTTTTTCACAAGTGCCGGTCTGATCGGCGGCTTCCTGGCCTGGATCGCGTTGAGCGCCGCTGGCGTCGTGCTGATGCGCTAAGGTCAATCGGCGGGTTTCGCCGTTTGATGCTACTAGAAGCCGCGGGTCATGGCTCAAGTGAGCCGATGATCGGCGGCTTTTTTGTGCGCGGCAGTCCGAAGTGTCTGCCGAACACGTTGATCGAGGCGCCAGGCTGTAACAAAAAAAAGCGGTGAGGGGTGCTCACCGCTTTTTTGCAATGGAATGTGGTCGCTTGATCAGCTGGCGACGCGCGTGCGGGCAAGGCCCTGCTTGGCCGGGTCGTATTTCGGATCGAGTTGCAGCGCGTGCGAGTAGGACTTTGCAGCACGGGCTTTGTCGCCGCGACGCTCGTAGATCAGCGCCTGGTTGGCCCAGCTCTCGGCCAGCTTGTTGTTCAACTCGATCGCCAGGTTGAAATCTGCGAAAGCGTTTTCGTCATTGTTCTGCGCGACATAGGAAACGCCTCGGCCATTGTACGGCTCAGGCGCGCGGGGCGACATCGATATGGCCTTGGAGAAGTCATCGATCGCCTTGGCGTGGTCGCCACGCAGCTGGTAGATCAGGCCGCGATTGTGATAGGCGCGACCATCGGTCGTGTCGAGCTGGATAGCGCGGTTGAAATCGCCGAAGGCTTCATCGACGCGGCCAGCCTGACGGTAGATGTTACCGCGGCCGATGTAAGCGACGTCGTAATTCGGATTGATCTTCAGCGCTGCATTGTAGTCGGCTGCGGCTTCGACCGGCTTGCCCATGTTGCGATAGACGAGGGCGCGGTTGGCATAGGCCTGATAGAAGCTCGGGTTGAGCTGCAGGGCAGTGTTGAAATCGTCGATGGCGCGCTTAAAGTCACCGGAGCGACCATAGGCGGACCCACGGACGTTGTAGCCTTCCGGATCGCGCGGATTGGACTGGATGACGCTGGACAGCGACGCAATGTTTTCCTCGGAGCCCTGCGCTCGGTCGAGCGTGATCACGTCGGTCGATTCGTTGGTCGTCGCGCACCCTGCCAGGGACAGAAGTGCAATCACGGCTGCTGCGGAAACATAGCGTCTCTTACGGTCGGCGGTGAGGGCGGTCGAAAAGACGGTCGTTTCGGTCATGATTGCTAGTCGTCCAGCCGCTGGGCGCAGGCGAACCTGACGGGCAGCGTTAAGTTGAGTTACATATCAAAAGAGCGGCGGCGATTGTTCGCCCCCGCCCTCATTTCACAGGAAAACGTCTAAATCGGGGCCGTTTAGCGAGCCGCCGGACGAGCCGCAGCAGCCGGGCGAGCCGGAGCCGCGATCAGGCCTTCGCGCTGCATGCGCTTGCGGGCCAGCTTGCGAACGCGGCGAACGGCTTCAGCCTTCTCGCGAGCACGCTTCTGCGACGGCTTCTCGTAGAAGTCGCGCATCTTCATTTCACGGAAGATGCCTTCGCGCTGCATTTTCTTCTTGAGAGCGCGGAGCGCCTGATCAACGTTGTTGTCGCGGACAAGTACCTGCACGTCTATCCCGTTCCTTTGGTTCTTTGAGTTGTCATTCCGTCGACAGAAGATCCGCAGACGGAAAAAGCAATGAGTTCCGCGGGCCCTTGAGCCCGGCGATTAGCGAGGGCAATTAACAGATCGCTTCACCGAAGTCCATATGGTGCAAGCGTTCCGGCCAATATATTTTGGTGCACCGCTGGGCATTGCCGGGCGTGTCGAAAGCTGAGCCTCTATGCGTCGCAAAACGGACGTCATGACGCATATTGATTTGCGACAGCTATCGGCCTACCCAGATGCCTGAACCACAGGAGTTTAAGGCGAATGCGCAAATATTCGGTCTTTGCCGTTGTCCGCGAGGCAATGCGTGCCCACAAGGGATGGGAGGCTCAATGGACCTCTCCCGAGCCCCGGCAATCCTACGACGTGATCATCATCGGTGCCGGCGGCCACGGCCTCGGCGCGGCCTATTACCTAGCCAAGGAGCATGGCATCACCAATGTGGCGGTGATCGAGAAGGGTTGGCTGGGCGGCGGCAATACCGGCCGCAACACGACGATCATCCGGTCCAACTATCTCTATGAAGAGAGCATGGACATTTACGAGCATTCGCTAAAGCTCTGGGAGGGCCTCAGCCAGGATCTCAACTACAATGTCATGTATTCGCCGCGCGGCGTGATGATGCTGTCGCACAATGTGCATGACCAGCAGTCGTTCAAGCGCCACGTGAATGCCAACAATCTCTATGGCATCGACAATGAGTGGCTGACGCCGGAACAGGCCAAGGCCTTCTGCCCGCCGCTCGATATCTCCAAGACTGCGCGTTATGCGATCAACGGCGCTGCCCTGCAGCGTCGCGGCGGTACAGCCCGCCATGATGCGGTCGCCTGGGGCTTTGCTCGTGCGGCATCGGATCGCGGTGTGCATATCATTCAGAACTGCGAAGTCACCGGCATCCGCCGTGGTCCGGGTGGCGAAGTCACCGGTGTCGACACGACTAAGGGCTTTATCGGTGCAAAGAAGGTCGGCGTTTCGGCAGCCGGTCATTCCTCCGTCGTCATGGGCATGGCAGGCGTGCGCCTGCCGGTGCATTCGACGCCGCTGCAGGCGTTGGTGTCAGAGCCGATGAAGCCGATCTTTCCCTGCGTGGTGATGTCCAACACGGTGCATGCCTATATCTCGCAGTCGGACAAGGGCGAACTGGTCATCGGTGCCGGTACCGACCAGTACAATTCTTACAGCCAGACCGGTGGCATGCAGATCATCACGCATACGCTGGATGCGATCTGCGAACTGTTCCCGATGTTCCGTCGTGTCAAGATGATGCGTCAATGGGGCGGGATCACCGACAACACGGCCGACCGTTCGCCGATCCAGAGCGTGACACCGGTTCAGAACCTGTTCGTGAATGCAGGCTGGGGAACCGGCGGCTTCAAGGCGACACCGGGGTCGGCCAATCTGTTCGCGCATTTGATCGCCAAGGGCGAGCCGCATCGTCTGGCCCAGGGCCTGACGCTCGATCGCTTCCGCACCGGCCGCCTGATCGACGAGGCAGCCGCCGCTGCCGTTGCTCACTGATTTCAAGGATCGATCAACATGCTGATCATCAAGTGCCCCTATTGCGAAGAAGAGCGCGCTGAGCTCGAGTTTCGCGCCGCCGGCGAAGCCCATATCGCCCGGCCTGCCAATATCTCGGCAATTTCCGACGAGGAGTTTGCCGACTATTTCTTCCTGCGTGACAACCCGAAGGGTCTGATCTTCGAACGCTGGCGCCATCTCAATGGCTGCGGCCGCTTCTTCAATGCGGCTCGCGACACCGTCAGTGACAAGATCCTGCTGACCTACAAGGCCGGCGAGCCGATGCCGGATCCGGCAACGCTTATCGCTTCTGCAGAGCCGAAGGGAGACAAGGCATGAGTGCTGCCAATCGTATTCCGGGCAAGGGTCGCCTGACGCCCGCCCGCACATCCCGTTTCACGCTCGATGGTCGCAGCCTGACGGCCTATGAAGGTGACACCGTCGCTTCGGCGATGCTCGCCAACGGCATGCATCTGGCCGGCCGTTCGTTCAAGTACCACCGTCCACGCGGCATCCTGACCGCAGGCCCCGAAGAGCCGAATGCACTGCTCGACATTTCGCGCGATGCCGCCCGTCGCCAGCCGAACGTGCGCGCCACGGTGCAGGAAGTGTTCGACGGCATGCGTGCCGAGACGCAGAACCGCTGGCCGTCGCTGTCCTTCGACATCAACGAGGTCAACAACCTGCTGGCGCCGTTTTTTGCTGCCGGCTTCTACTACAAGACCTTCATGTGGCCAAAGGCCGCCTGGCACCAGATCTATGAGCCCTTCATCCGCCGTGCCGCCGGTCTCGGCGTTGCGCCCAAGGAAGCCGATCCGGATCACTATGCCAATCGTTATGCCCATTGCGACGTTCTCGTTGCCGGTGGTGGTGCGGCGGGTCTGGCCGCAGCGCTTGCTGCAGCAAAGACCGGTGTTCGCGTCATCATCGTTGACGAACAGCCTGAAATGGGCGGTGCCTTCCACTATGACCTCGGCGCGACCGTCGATGGTCAGAATGGTTTTGAGTGGGCTCAGGCAACCGTCGCCAAGCTCAAGGCCATGGCGAATGTGACCGTTCTGACCCGCACGACGGCTTTCGGTTATCACAACCACAACTATGTCGCGCTGGTCGAGCGTGTCACCGACCATATCTCCAACCCGGGCAAGGCGCTGCCGCGCGAGCGGTTGTGGCAGGTGCGGGCCAAACGCGTCATCATCGCCAGCGGCGCGATCGAGCGTCACATGGTGTTCGCCAACAACGACCGCCCCGGCATCATGCTGGCATCGGCCGGCCGCACCTATCTCAACCATTTCGGCGTGGCTGTCGGTGCCAAGGTTGGCGTCTACACGGCGCATGATTCTGCATACGAAGCGGCGATCGACCTGAAGAAGGCCGGCGTGTCGGTTCCGGTCATCGTCGATGCCCGCGAAAAGCCGGGCGAGAAGGTGCTGGCGGAAGCGCGTGCGCTGGGTATCGAAGTGCTCACCGGTTCCGGCGTTGTCGATACGGCCGGCCGCCTGCGGGTGCGTTCGATCACCGTTCGTCGCAATGGCGGCGGCTCGAGCCGCAAGGTTGAAGTCGACGCTCTGCTGATCTCCGCTGGCTGGACCCCTTCGGTGCATTTGTTCTCGCAGTCGCGCGGCAAGCTGAAATTCGATGCGGCCAACGACCGCTTCCTGCCGGATGTCTATGTGCAGGACTGCATCTGCGTAGGCGCCTGCAACGGCACCGACGACCTGCAGGCCTTGCTCGACGAGGCGACCGCTGCCGGTGCCGCGATGGCGAAGGCGGCAGGTGCTGCCGATGTCCTGCCGGTGCAACTGTCGGGTTCGAATGCGCATGACTGGACCGGCGGTATGGTGGGTGCTGCCGAAGGCGCCGGGCGCGACACAACGGTCAAGGCCTTCGTCGACTTCCAGCACGATGTCTGCGCCAAGGATATTCGCCTCGCCGTTCGCGAAGGCATGCATTCGATCGAGCATATCAAGCGCTTCACCACCAACGGCATGGCGTCCGACCAGGGCAAGCTGTCGAACATGCATGGCCTTGCGATTGCTGCCGAGGTACTGGGCAAGGAAATCCCGCAGGTCGGTCTCACCACCTTCCGCGCGCCTTACACACCTGTCACCTTCGGTACGCTGATCAACCACTCGCGTGACGAATTGTTCGATCCGACGCGCAAGACGCCGATGCATGCCTATGAAGTCAGCCAAGGCGCCGAATACGAGGATGTCGGCAACTGGAAGCGTGCGTGGTATTACCCGAAGCCGGGCGAGGACATGCATGCGGCCGTCAACCGCGAATGCAAGACCGCTCGCGACGTTGCAGGCGTGTTCAACGCCTCGACGCTCGGCAAGATCGAGGTGGTCGGACCGGATGCGGCCGAGTTCCTCAATCTGATGTATACAAACGCCTGGGACACGCTGAAGCCGGGCAAGGCGCGTTACGGCATCATGACGCGCGAAGACGGGTTCATCTATGACGACGGCGTCGTCGGGCGTC
>ERZ1034401.63-NODE-63-length-36530-cov-3.727512_pt1 | contig 36530 bp, 33 predicted proteins | sample MGYA00520601_ERZ1034401 | MGnify/ENA primary metagenome ERZ1034401 (study PRJEB33736, sample SAMEA104288476) | Azolla filiculoides | biome: Urban; feature: water surface; material: ditch water | place: Netherlands | collected 2014 ... | reverse complement strand
GTCGGAAGGCGGCATCGCCATCCGCATGGTCTCCGACTATGAACCCGCCGGCGACCAGCCGACTGCGATCGCCGACCTTGTCGAGGGCATCCAGTCAGGAGAGCGCTCGCAGGTCCTGCTCGGCGTCACTGGTTCCGGCAAGACCTTCACCATGGCCAAGGTGATCGAGGCAACCCAGCGCCCGGCCGTCATCCTGGCGCCCAACAAGACACTGGCCGCCCAGCTCTATTCGGAGTTCAAGAACTTCTTTCCCGACAATGCGGTCGAGTATTTCGTCTCCTACTACGACTACTACCAGCCGGAAGCCTATGTGCCGCGCTCCGATACCTTCATCGAGAAGGAGAGTTCGATCAACGAACAGATCGACCGCATGCGCCACGCCGCCACCCGCGCCATCCTCGAGCGCGACGACTGCATCATCGTCGCCTCGGTCTCGTGCATCTACGGTATCGGCTCGGTCGAGACCTACACCGCCATGACCTTCCAGATGTCGGTCGGTGACCGCATCGACCAGCGGCAATTGCTCGCCGACCTCGTCGCCCAGCAATACAAGCGCCAGGAGATCAATTTCGTCCGCGGTTCGTTCCGCGTGCGCGGCGACACGATCGAACTCTTCCCCGCCCACCTCGAGGATGCCGCCTGGCGCATTTCGCTGTTCGGCGACGAGATCGACAGCATCACCGAATTCGACCCTTTGACCGGCCAGAAGACCGGCGACATGAAGTCGGTGAAGATCTACGCCAATTCCCACTATGTCACCCCGCGCCCTGCCCTCAACGGCGCGATCAAGTCGATCAAGGAGGAGCTGAAACAGCGCCTCGCCGAGCTCGAAAAGGCCGGCCGCCTCCTGGAAGCCCAGCGCCTCGAACAGCGCACCCGCTACGATGTCGAGATGCTCGAGGCCACCGGCTCCTGCGCCGGCATCGAGAACTATTCGCGTTACCTCACCGGCCGCCAGCCCGGCGAGCCGCCGCCGACGCTGTTCGAATACATCCCCGACAACGCCCTGCTGTTCATCGACGAGAGCCATGTCTCCGTCTCCCAGATCGGCGGCATGTACCGAGGAGATTTTCGCAGAAAAGCGACGCTGGCCGAATACGGCTTCCGCCTGCCCTCCTGCATGGACAACCGGCCGCTGCGCTTCGAGGAATGGGACGCCATGCGCCCGCCGACGGTCGCCGTCTCGGCGACGCCCGGCAATTGGGAAATGGAACAGTCCGGCGGCGTCTTTGCCGAACAGGTCATCCGCCCGACCGGCCTGATCGACCCGCCGGTCGAGGTCCGCTCGGCCAAGACCCAGGTCGACGACGTGCTCGGCGAGATCAAGGAAACCTCGCTCAAGGGCTACCGCACCCTGGTCACCGTGCTCACCAAGCGCATGGCCGAGGACCTCACCGAATACCTGCATGAACACGGCGTGCGCGTCCGCTACATGCATTCCGACATCGACACGCTGGAGCGCATCGAGATCCTGCGCGATCTGCGCCTCGGCGCCTTCGACGTGCTGGTCGGCATCAACCTCTTGCGCGAAGGCCTCGACATTCCCGAATGCGGCTTCGTCGCCATTCTCGATGCCGACAAGGAAGGCTTCCTGCGCTCGGAAACCTCGCTGATCCAGACCATCGGCCGTGCCGCGCGCAACGTCGACGGTAAGGTCATCCTTTATGCCGACAAGGTCACCGGCTCGATGCAGCGGGCGATGGACGAGACCAGCCGCCGCCGCGAAAAGCAGCAGGCCTACAATCTCGAACACGGCATCACGCCGGAATCGGTCAAGGCGAAGATTTCCGACATTCTCGACTCGGTCTACGAGCGCGACCACGTCCGCCCCGACATTTCCGGCGTCACCGGCGCCAAGGGTTTTGCCGATGGCGGCCACCTCGTCGGCAACAACCTGCAGAGCCATCTCAACGCGCTGGAAAAGAGCATGCGCGACGCCGCCGCCGACCTCGACTTCGAAAAAGCCGCCCGCCTGCGCGACGAAATCAAACGCCTCAAGGCCGTCGAACTCGCCACCATGGACGACCCGATGGCGAGGCAACAAGAGGCGTCGAGTGCCGAAGGCACGAGGGGGACAGCAAAGAGTCAAGCCAAGGCGATTGAAGGCGGGCAACCCCGCATCTCCCTCTCCGGCCGCTCGAAACCCGGCAAACCGACTTCCCACCTCCCCCTTGAGGGGGGAGGTCGACGCGAAGCGGCGGGTGGGGGTGATCCCCCCTGTGCGATCTCGAATTCTTGGGCATTGCGGCGGGCGCCCCACGCCCGTGTCTTGCAGACCCCTGGCCTGTTCTTCTCTGCAGCAAGGCGTCAACCGCCTGATCTCTGGGAGGGGCCTTCGGTCCGGCCCTCCCCGTCAAGGGGAGGGTGGAGATGTGATCGGGCCTTCCGTGGTCGGCGCCGGGTTGCCGGACCAGACCAGCCGGTAGACATCGCCCTGCCGGACCGACTGCACGGCTGCGGGGCGCAGCACGGCGAAACAGGTGCCGCCCGGGTGCCTGACGGAAGGATAGACGATGCCGTTTGTCCCTGCCCTGCGGGCTGCTTCGGCCAGCGCATTGCCGCGTGGATAGCCATGCGTCTTGTCGGGGTCGAGTGCACCATGTTGCGGCTGTGGGCGCAGATCGACGAAATCGCCCGACAGGCTGCAGAACATCTCGGCATAGTCCACCACGGCGTTGAAATCGCCGGCCCTGGCGAGGAACTCCGTCATGTGGAAGGCGATTTCTGCGAGGCAGGTTTCGACGGCCAGCGCGGAATACCAGGCGCCGCGGTCGGCACCGTTGAAGCGGTTGGGCTCGCGCGGCTTGGCATAGGCAAAGCAGGCATTGATGAAATGCGCATGCGGCACGTCATAGACCAGTTCATTGGCGGCGAGCCCGGAAATGCCGCGCGTTTCGGCCACGATCCTGTTGCTGGTCGCCGCCTCGATCTCGGCCAGTTCGGCCAGTTCATCGGCAGTATCCACCAGCGACGCGAGCACGGCCTGGCGCAGGCGCGCGGTCGAGACGAGCCGCACGGTCCTTGGATAGGCGATCGTGACGATCGGTGCGCCATCGACCTGCAATCAGAGCCCTCCGCGCACGGCGTCGACGTAGCGGCGGACCTCGAGCATATGGGGTATGCCGCCCTCGATCATGGCAGCGAGCGGTGTCCGGCGATCAAACAGCGGTCCGGAATTTTCCAGCGACAGCCAGCGATCGGCCATGCTGTCGGCAAACAGCAGGTGTAACCCCTTGTAGATGCCGGTCAGGGCGGAGATGCGCGTCATCTGGTCTTGGCTCAGTGTCTTGACCACCGTTTCCGGCTTCAACCTTTCCCAGGTACTGACGGAAACGCCGAGAAGGGCAGCCGCCTGCTGGCTGGTCAGGTCCCATTGGGCGACGATGCGGCGATAGGCCTTCAAGGCCGTCTTCGACAGCCGCTCGCGATCAGCCTCGGCGGCAAAACCCTGCGGCCTTGCGGCTGTCTGTGCCTGCGTGCGGTCGAGCATTTCCAGCATGGACCATCCTCCATCAAATGATAGGTAGTATATACGTCATTTGATGGAATTTACAAGGATTCCGGCGCACCGATCTTCATCGCCATGCCGAGCGAGCGCGGCGCGGTCTCGACAAAGCCGAACTGCTGGTAAAGCCTGTTGGCCGGCACGTCGGCGATCAGGCTGACATAGGCGGTGGCTGGCAAATGCGCCTGCATGTAGTCGGCAAGGGCCGACATGATGCGCTTGCCCAGCCCCCTGCCCTGATGCTCGGGCAGGACAGCTATATCGGTCACCTGATAGAAGCAGCCGCCATCGCCGATGATGCGGCCCATGCCGACGATCTCTGCGCCCTGCATCAGCGAGACGCCGAAGATCGAGCCCGCCAATCCACGGGTTGCGGCTTCCTCGGAAAACGGGCTGAGGCCTGCCTGCTGGCGCAGTCGGAGATAGTCTTTGACGGCAGGCGTGACAGGTTCGATGCGATAGGCGTCAGAGGTGGCGGACATTGCGGCAAATTTTCCTGCTTGCGATGGGGATCAATTGGTAGGCACCGGGTGATCGAAAGAGCCTGCGCTAGCCGAGCCAGCCGTTGCGCAAGATGACCTGCTCGACGCCGGCGAAACGGGCGAGACGGCCCAGTTCCGCCTGCAGTCTTTCCAGGCGTCCGGCAGAGGGGCGCACGCCCGGTTCCAGCCACAGGCGCTTGACGTCGAGCGCGCCCGCCTTGCGGTCGGCCTTCATGTCGATACGGCCGATCAGGCGGTCGCCTTCGAGCAGCGGGAAGACATAATAGCCGTATTGGCGCTTCGCTTCGGGCACGAAGACCTCGATGCGGTAGAAGAAACCGAACAGGCGTTCGGTGCGGTTGCGGTCGCGGATCAGCGGATCGAAGGGCGAGAGCACGCGGATGCGGGCCGGCGGCTCGGGCGCATCCAGCAGGGCAGGCAGGCTGGCGGCGAAGGCGAAAGACGGGCGCGGCTTGCCATCGACCGTCCCGATCAGCACCTCCTCCAGTTCCTCGCGATGTGCGGTCACCCAGGCCTTCGCCTCGTCGGGCGTGACGATATCGAAAAAGGCGGCGATCTCCCCGGAGGTGGCAAAGCCCAGGCGCGTGAGTGCGGCCCGGCAGGCCCAGTCGACGAAACTGTCGTGATCGACTTCGCCGGCATGGTGTTCGCCCGGGATGACGCGCTCGGACAGGTCGTAGACTTTCTGGAAATTCTCCCGCCTTGCGATCGACAGCTTGCCGGTGTGCCAGAGGAATTCCAGCGCCGTCTTGTTGGGATGCCAGTTCCACCAGCCGCCGGATTTATGGTCCTCGGCCTTGACGTCGCGCGACAGGATCGGCCCGCCAGACCGGATCCGCTCATAGGTCTCCACGAAAGCCTGGTCGAAACCCTCGCCCTGCCATTTGCGCCAGTTTTCGAGGATCTTCGCCTCACGGCGCCGAAAACGATGTTTCCAATAGGGGAAGAAGGCGGACGGGATGATCGAGGCATCATGCGTCCAGTGTTCGAAGAGGGAGCGGTCCTTTTCAAGCAGATGCAACAGATCCTCGCGCCGGTAGGTCTGGCTGCGGGAAAACAGGATCTGGTGATGGGCGCGCTCGACAACCTGGATGCTGTCGACCTGAACGAAACCGAGGTCATGGATCAATCCATAGAGACCGTCGCGACCGAGCGCCTTGTGCGGCGGGCGCGACAGCCCCTGTCGCTCGAGGAAGATACGTCGCGCGTGCGGATTTGAGATCGGAATCGCCATGAGATGAGGCTAGCGGATGTTCGTGGTTTGTTCAATGCGTGTTTGGCGAAGATTCTCCGATGAGCTTGCCGGCAGACATAACTTCCGCTGCCCTCTCATCCGCCTGCCGGCAACTTCTCCCCGTCTTGACGGGGAGAAGGAGTCCGCCGTAGCCGCTCCATCCCCTCTTCCGCCTGCGGGAAGATGGCCAGGGTGAGGGGCAAACGTTCAATGCCTCGGGCAATACCTCGGGTGGACAGGCTAGCACTTACGCCCCGCCCCGATTATAGAGACGGCTTGGATCAGAGAGCTTGGACAGGGTGTTTGGACGCGTGCAGATCATCTTCGACCAGACCCAACTCCGCTACGGCGAACATTCAGCGCTTGCGCCGCTTACGCTTTCGCTGTCGGAACCGCGGATCGGCGTGATCGGCCTCAACGGCTCGGGCAAAACCAGTTTCGCCCGGTTGATCAACGGTCTTGCCAAGCCGACATCCGGGACCGTCACTCTGGACGGGCTGGATACGGTGAAGGACGAGAGGGCGGTCATGGCGAAGGCCGGCTTCATCTTCCAGAACCCGGCCAACCAGATCATCCTGCCGATCATCCGCGACGACATCGCCATGGGGCCGAAAAGCCGGGGGCTGAAAGGACCAGCGCTTGAGGCCGCGGTCGACAGCGTGCTGGACCGTTTCGGAATTGCCCATCTTGCGGACCGCCGGCCACATGAACTGTCGGGCGGCGAATTGCAACTGGCAGCGCTGGCCGCGGTGGTGGTCACCGAACCGGGAGTGATCCTGTTCGACGAGCCGACCAACCAGCTCGACCTGAAGAACCGGGCGATGGTCAAGGCGGCAATCGAGGGGCTTGCCCAGCATGCGATCGTCATCACCCATGACCTCGACCTGATTCGCGATTATCCGCGTGTGCTGGTTTTCCACGAAGGGGCGCTCGCCTTTGATGGCGCAGGGACCGAGGCCGTTACCCACTACGTGGAGATTGTCGGCGCATGAGGAGCCTCTATCACGACGGCCGCACAGTGATGCACCGCCTGCCCGCAGGCGCCAAGCTCGCTGGCCTGATGGTCGTCGCTGTGCTGCTGTTCCTGACGCGCTCGATCCCGCTGCTGGCGTTTGCCATGCTGGCGACCGGCACGATCTATCTGGGCCTCGGCCAGCCGCTGCGGGTGGCGATCCGCCCGCTGGTCCCGATCCTTGCCACCATTCTCGCCGTGGTCGGCCTGCATCTTCTGTTCAACGGCGTCGAGGAGGCGAGCGTGACCGGCCTTCGCCTGACGGCGCTGATGCTGTTGGCCGCAAGCGTCACGGCGACGACGAGCATTTCGGACTTCATCGCGGTGATCAGCCAGGCGGCGATGCCGCTGGAGCGGCTGGGGCTGCTGAAGGCCGCCGATATCGGCCTTGCGGTCGGGCTGGTCGTGCGCTTTGTCCCGGAAATCATCACGCGCTATGATGCGATCCGCGAGGCACACCGCGCCCGTGGGTTGACGCCGAAGGCCGGCACGGTCATCGCGCCGCTGATCATCGCGACGCTGAAGGATGCGGACAGCATCGCCGCCGCCATTGACGCGCGCGGCATTCGCGGGCAGTGAAGCTGGATCATGTTTATCAGGGGGATCTCATGAAGACACGCGACCTCGTCCTTATCGCACTGTTTGCCGCCATCATCGTGGCACTTGGTGCCGTGCCGCCGATCACGCTCGGTTTCATTCCGGTGCCGATCACCGCCCAGTCGCTCGGCGTCATGCTGGCCGGCGTGGTTCTCGGCGCCAAACGCGGTGTTCTTGCGGTGGCACTGGTCATCCTGCTTGTGGCGATCGGCCTGCCAGTGCTGTCGGGCGGACGCGGTGGTCTCGGTGTCTTCGCCGGCCCGACCGTCGGCTTCCTGCTCGGCTGGCTGCCGGCCGCCTATGTTACCGGCCGGATCGCCGAGGGCTTTGCCGGTTACACCTTCGCGGCGACCAAGCAGACACTCGGCTTCATCGCCGCTGCCGCCATCGGTGGAGTTCTGGTCCTCTATCTGTTCGGCATCGGCTATCTCGCCTTCGGCGCCGGCCTCGGACTGGAAAAGGCCTTTTACGGCTCGATGGCCTTCATCCCGGGCGACCTGATCAAGGCCGTCGTCGCAGGTCTTGCCGGACGTGCCGTGATGGTCGGCTACCCGATCCTGCACCGGAGCGCGTGAGCAGACTGGTCAGAATGCCAACCCAACTGCATTGGCAAAGATCGAGCTCGGGTGTTGAGTGACCGGCTGGACATAAGCGAGCCTCTGGTCCGCGCGCTGATCGCGGACCAGTTTCCACAATGGGCGGCACTGCCGGTTCGAAAGGTGGTGCCCGGCGGCTGGGACAACCAGACCTTCCGGCTCGGCGAAACGATGTCGGTGCGGTTGCCCAGCGCTGGGAGCTATGCGGCGCAGGTGGCGAAGGAACAACAAATCCTTCCTGTGCTGGCGCCGCAACTGTCCCTTCCGATCCCGACCGCGCTCGCAAAGGGACAAGCGTCGTCACACTATCCCTTTGCTTTCGGCATTTATGGCTGGATCACGGGCGAACCGGCCATGGCAGCACAGATCGCGGACATGACCGGATTTGCCGACCGGCTTGCAGGTTTCATCCAATCCCTGCATCGGGCCGAGACCGCCGGCGGCCCGCCGGCCGGTCCGCACAATTTCCACCGCGGCGGCGACCTGGGCATCTACAGCGCTGAGACTGTCGCGGCGATCGCCGAACTTGCGGACGAGATCGATGGCAACGTCGCGACCGCGATCTGGAATGAGGCACTTTCCAGCCATTGGGTGCGGCCACCGGTCTGGGTTCACGGCGACATCGCGCCGGGCAATCTGCTGGTGGCAGACGGGCAGCTTGTCGCCGTGATCGACTTCGGTACGGCCGCCATCGGCGATCCCGCCTGCGATCTGGTCATTGCCTGGAATTTCCTCCACGGCGAGGCGAGAGCGCGATTTCGCACCGCCTTGCCACTGGATGACACGACATGGCAGCGTGCAAGAGGCTGGGCGCTGTGGAAGGCACTGATTACAACGGTTGACATGCGCCGCAGCGGAGCACCTGCGCTGGACGGGCAGCGTCGAATTCTTGCCGTCATCCTGAGTGAGAAGCTCTGAAATTTACCTCAGATACCGATACAGCCAGTCGCGCGTGTCTTCGGGAAGCGCCACCGGTTCCGTGGTATCGGGATCACGCGCCGTCCAGATCACGTCGACCTCGGCTGACGTCTGGCCATCCTTGTCGAACAGGACCTCGAAGCCGAGCGACTTGCCGCCGATCTTGTCGATCTTGACGGTGAGCGTGACCTTGTCTTCGAAGCGCAGCGGAAAGAAAATCCGCAGTTCGAGCTTGGACACGGCATACGTGGGCTCGTCTTCGAGCGGCGGGCGATAGCGCCAGAAATGCGTGAGAGCGGCCTCCGCATGGGTGACATAGGCAGCCGCCTGCATCTCGCCGGACATGCCAATGTCGCGATAGGGAATGGTGAGTTGGCTCACCTCGACCCGTTCGATCTCATTCATGAATAAGGCCTGTCTTTCCATGGCTTTGGCACATTTAACGGCATTGGCTAAAAGATAACAAGCTCAGCGGCAAACCATCGCGAAACAGGGTAAACCTCGGACCGCCGGTCGAATACGGTAAAAACGCCGTCTAGCGGTGGAAGATGGGCTACGGGCGCGTTATGTACAGCCTCGACCGAGGAAGGATGCCATGACCACACATCTCTATGAGAACCCGCTGTTTCTCGAGCACAATACGCCGCCCGGCCATCCGGAACGGGCCGACCGGCTGCGCTCGCTGAACATCGCGCTGGAGCATCCGAACTTTGAACGGCTGGTGCGGATCGAGGCGACACAGGCCAACGAGGACGCGGTAACACTGGCGCATCCGGAAGAGCACCTGTTTGCGGTGATGCGCCAGATCCCGGAGGAAGACGGCGAGATCAACCAGATCGAGGCCGACACCTATGCCTCGCCGAAAAGCCTGCAGGTGGCGCTGACCGCGATCGGCGGCGCGCTTTCAGCCGTCGACGACGTGATGACCGGCAAGGCCGACAACGCCTTTGTCGCCGGACGGCCGCCGGGCCACCACGCCGAAAAGAGCAAGGCGATGGGCTTCTGCCTGTTCAACACGGTGGCGATCGCCGCGCGTCATGCACAGACAGTCTATGGCGTCGAGCGTGTCGCGATCGTCGACTGGGACGTGCATCACGGCAACGGAACTCAGGACATTTTCTGGGATGATCCGTCCGTGCTGTTCTGCTCGACGCATCAGATGCCGCTTTATCCCGGTACCGGCGCCAAGGACGAGACGGGCACTAAGAACAATATCGTCAACGCGCCGCTTTCGCCCAATGTCGGCTCCGACCACTTTCGCGAAGCGTTCAAATCGCGCGTGCTGACGGCACTGCATGACTTTTCACCCGACCTGATCCTGATCTCGGCCGGCTTCGACGCGCATCACCGCGATCCCTTAGCGCAGATCAATCTGGTCGGTGAGGATTTCGACTGGGCGACCGGGCGGCTCCTGGAAGTGGCCGATCGCTTTGCCAAGAACCGGGTCGTCAGCCTGCTTGAAGGCGGCTATGATCTGGAAGGACTGGCCGAATCGGCCGGCCTGCATATCGCTAGACTGATGAAGGGTTGAGTATGTCCGACACCGCTGCCCCCGCCGACCTGACCGGCTATTCCTTCGAAAAGGCCGTGGCCGAGCTCGAAAGCATCGTGGCGCGGCTGGAACGCGGCGATGTGGCGCTGGACGAATCCATCGCCATCTACGAGCGTGGCGAACTTCTGAAGAAACATTGCGAGACGCTTCTGTCGGCCGCCGAAAACCGTATCGAGAAGATCCGCCTCGACCGCGCCGGCAAGCCGGCCGGCGTGGAGCCGCTCGACGGGCAGTGAGCTGACGGTCGTCGCTCAGCCCGGACCTCGACCGGAACGGGAAATTCCCGTATATTGCCCCTATGGACAAGGACCTTGGATTGCCAAGCTGAGGGAGCATCGCGACGAGTTGTCGGCGGTGGGCGCCGAGCATGTGTCCGTTTTCGGTTCCGTTGCGCGCGGCGAAGCAACAGCAGAATCGGATCTCGACATTCTGGTCAAGCTTTCTCGACCAGTGACCGAATCCGGTCTCGGATATTTCAGTGCGCTTGCGATCCTTCAGCAAAAGATAACTGCCATCACAGGTTTTCAAAATGTCGATGTGATCGCCGAACCGATCGAAAAGGAGAATGTTCGGCGTTCCGTGGAACGGGATCGCGCCATTGCCTACTAAGCGCCCGTTGACCCGTATGCGCGATATCGTCGAAAACGGCCGAGCGATCGCCTTATTTAGCCAAGCGCAATCACTGTGCGAATCTCATCGTATCCCGCAGTCAGCGCTAACCCGTCACGATTGATAAGACCGGCCGCGGTCAGAATCTCGACGTCCTCATGCACCCGGCGGTAATCGCGCTTGAGGCTACGGGCCAAGGCCGCAACGCTATCCTGGGGATGACGGTGAAGATACCGCAACAACTCAAGGCGCTTGCCCGTCATGGTACGGGCAAAGGCCTCCCAATCGACAAAGGTGAGGTGCTCTTCCGAAACCGGATCTCCCGCCTCGGCGCGGTGCCATGCGTCGATAAAACGACTAGCAGCTTGGTCGAAGGAGCCGCCGACGTGGACTTTGATATCCTTGCTCATATTGTTTCACCTCTGGCCAATTCGACATCGCTTCTGAAGTCTGTGAGCAATCGCTCCACGGAGACAAATCGGTATGCCTCCTCACGTGGTCCATAATGTCTATGGTCACCTTTGCCGCGCTCGTTATCGTACAAGACGATGCGCTCGCCGGGCCGACCATAGAACAGCGAGTATTTCAGGAAATGCCGCGACGGTGGGACAGGCATGGGAACCCGCCAGACGGTCATCTCGAGAATGGCCCCATCGCTATAGATGATACGTTCACGAAAGAGCAGCTCGGCCTTCATATCGTCACTATGACATTCAACGCCATAAGCGTCAATCAATCGTATACCCCACAAGTTCCCCCAATATCGAACGCTGCGTCACGTCACAGAGGGCCATGGAGACTGTGCGTGGCGGCAATCCCGGATTACAGTGGCGGCACGATAAACCGGAGACTTGCGCCCATGTCCTTCTTTCCCGGCAATGACCCCGTTCCCGGCGATGCGTTCGCCTGCGATGCCATCGAACATCTGATCATCCCGCGCTCCAGCGATATCGGCAATTTTTCCGTGCGCCGGGCGCTGCCTTCGGCGAAGCGGCGGCTGGTCGGGCCGTTCATCTTCTTCGACCGCATGGGACCGGCCGTGCTGAAGGCGGGCGATGCGATGGATGTCAGGCCGCACCCCCATATCGGGCTCTCGACTGTCACCTATCTGTTCGACGGCGAGATCAAGCATCGCGACAGCCTGGGCACCGAGCTGGTGATTGCGCCCGGCGACATCAACCTGATGACCGCCGGGCGCGGCATCGTGCATTCGGAGCGCACGCCGGAAAACCTGCGCGGCCACCCTTTGTCGATTTCCGGCCTGCAGACCTGGCTGGCACTGCCGGAGCGGATGGAGGAGATCGATCCGGCCTTTGCCCATACGGCCAAGACAGAGCTGCCGCTGTTTAGCGCTGAGGGCGCATCCGGGCGCGTGGTGATCGGTTCGATGGGCGGCATAACGTCGCCGGTCAAGTCGTTTTCCGAGACGATGTATGTCGACCTGACCCTGCAGCCCCATGCCCGGTTCCCTTTCGATGCGACGCAGGAAGAGCGGGCGCTCTATGTGCTTGAAGGCGAAATCGAGATCGCCGGCGACCGGTTTGCCGCCGATCAATTGCTGGTTTTCCGGGCCGGAGACGAGATCACGCTCGTGGGTGGCGCCCAGGGCTGTCATGTCATGCTGTTCGGTGGTGCTGCGATGGATTCGCAGAAATTCATCTGGTGGAACTTCGTTTCCTCGTCGAAGGAACGCATAGAACAGGCCAAGGAGGAGTGGAGAACCGGGCGCTTCGATATCGTTCCGGGCGACGAAGAGGAGTTTGTGCCTTTGCCGGAAGGGCGTTGATGTCTATATAAGGACTTGGTGCCAGCGATTTGCCCTCTTCTTGCGGGAATGATATCGCGCATCCAACGACGACTAGAAGAGGCATGAGCCCGTGACATCCCTGCCCGACACACCCCTTCTCGACACGGTCAAGCTGCCTGCCGATTTGCGGACCATCGATGATCGTGATCTGCCGCAGCTCGCCCGCGAGCTGCGCGACGAGATGATCGATGCCGTGTCGAAGACCGGTGGGCATCTTGGTGCGGGACTTGGCGTGGTCGAACTCACCATCGCCATCCACAAGGTGTTCAACACGCCCGACGACCGGCTGATCTTCGATGTCGGCCATCAGTGTTATCCGCACAAGATCCTGACCGGGCGCCGCGACCGGATCCGCACGTTGCGCCAGGAGGACGGGCTTTCCGGCTTCACCAAGCGCGCCGAGAGCGAATACGATCCCTTTGGCGCTGCGCATTCGTCCACTTCGATTTCCGCCGGTCTCGGCATGGCCGTGGCCGCCGACCTGTCGCAGACCGACCGCAAGGTGATCGCGGTGATCGGAGATGGCGCGATGTCGGCTGGCATGGCCTATGAGGCGCTGAACAATGCCGGCGCGCTCGATGCCCGGCTGATCGTGATCCTCAACGACAACGACATGTCGATCGCCCCGCCGACAGGCGCAATGAGCGCCTATCTGGCGCGTCTTGCCTCCGGCCGGACCTATATGGGCATCCGCGACATCGGCAAGAAACTGACGGCCTATCTCGGCAAGAATATCGACCGGGCGATCACCCGCGCCGTCGAACATGCGCGCGGCTACGTGACCGGTGGCACCATGTTCGAAGAGATGGGATTCTATCATATCGGCCCGATCGACGGGCATTCCTTCGAGCACCTGCTGCCGGTGCTGCGCAATGTGCGCGACAACCAGCAGGGCCCCGTTCTGATCCATGTGGTGACGCAGAAGGGCAAGGGATATGCGCCGGCGGAAGCCGCCGCCGACAAATATCATGGCGTCAACAAGTTTGACGTGATCACCGGCACGCAGGCGAAAGCCAAGCCGAACGCGCCGAGCTATACCGCCGTGTTCGGCGATGCCCTGGTGCAGGAAGCGACGCTTGACGAGAAGATCGTCGGCATCACCGCCGCCATGCCATCGGGCACCGGCCTCGACAAGCTGCAGGAACTCTTCCCGACGCGCACCTTCGATGTCGGCATCGCCGAACAGCATGCCGTGACCTTTGCAGCCGGTCTTGCGTCCGAAGGTTTCAGGCCGTTCTGTGCGCTCTATTCGACCTTCCTGCAGCGCGGCTATGACCAGGTCGTGCATGACGTGGCGATCCAGGGTCTGCCGGTCCGCTTCCCGATCGATCGTGCCGGCTTCGTCGGCGCCGACGGGCCGACCCATGCCGGCTCTTTCGACACCGGTTTCCTCGCGTCGCTTCCCGGTTTCGTGGTCATGGCAGCCGCCGACGAGGCGGAGCTGAAGCATATGGTGCGCACCGCCGCATCGTATGACGACGGCCCGATCTCGTTCCGCTATCCGCGCGGCGAAGGCGTCGGCGTGGCGCTGCCCGAGCGCGGCGAGATCCTCGAAATAGGCAAGGGCCGGATCGTCAAGGAAGGCACAAAGGTGGCGCTGCTGTCCTTTGGCACCCGGCTTGCCGACTGCCTGCTGGCCGCCGAAGATCTCGACGCGGCAGGCCTATCTACAACGGTTGCGGACGCGCGCTTCGCCAAGCCGCTCGATGTCGACATGATCCGGCGCCTCGCCCGGGAACATGCGGTGCTGGTCACCGTCGAGGAAGGCGCCGTCGGCGGCTTCGGTAGCCAGGTTGTGCACCTTCTGGTCAATGAAGGCCTGCTCGATGGCGGCCTCAAGATGCGTTCGCTGGTCCTGCCGGACTACTGGATGGATCAGGCCAAGCCCGAGGTGATGTATGCCAAGGCCGGCCTCGATGCCGCCGGCATTCTCCAGACCGTATTTGCAGCGCTCGGCGAAACCCAAGCCGGGGTGAACGCGGCGGGGTGATGCATCCCGCTGACTGGAACGCGACGGTTCGGCCTCCTGCTGGACTTCCCCTTGCCGCCCGGATATTCAGGCGAGGATGAACTGGTGCCCAAAGGCGCCCTGGAGGTCACCATGCACACATTGACGACAGCGGAGGACTTCGCGCCCGATTGGGCGGCGATCGGCGTCGTCATCCTGGGGGTTACTGCCTTTGCCGTCGGCCAGGGCCTGACCTACCCGTTGATTGCCCTGATCCTCGAAAGCCGTGGCGTATCCTCGACGATGTCCGGGCTGAATGCGTCGGTGTTTGCGCTCGGGCTTGCCTCCTCGACATTGATGATCGGCACGCTGACGCGGAGGATGCGCGGCGACCGGCTGATCATCGCCTCGCTCTGCGGCGTGTCGGTCGCACTTGCGACCTTTTCCGTATTCGACCAGCTCTGGGTGTGGTTTGCCGCGCGCTTCCTGCTCGGCTTCTGCACCAGCATCATCTACACGGTCAGCGAAGCCTGGCTGAACACGGCCTGTCCCGACCGGATACGCGGGCGGGTTTCCGGTGCCTATAGCGCCGGCATGTGCGCCGGTTTTGCCGCCGGGCCACTCGCCATTCCGCTGATCGGCATCGAAGGCGGCTTCGCCTTTGCGCTGACGGCTGCCTATGTCGCCCTTGTCGCCTTCGCCTCGGTCATGCTCGGACGCTACGCCAAGACCAAGCCGGAGGCGTCGCAGGCGGGCGGACTCGTGACCTTCGTCAAGCTTGCGCCGATCCTGACGCTGATGGTGCTTGCCTTCGGTTTTTCGGACATCGCCGCGATCTCGATGATCCCGCTCTATTTCGTCGAGCGTGGCTATTCGACCAATTTCGCCGCCTTCGTCGTCACCATGGTCGCCCTGCCGACGGCGATCGCGCAGCCGTTCGTCGGCTGGCTGCTCGACCGGGTGTCGCGGCCGGTGGTGGCGGTCTCCGGTTCGCTGATTGCCGCACTCGCCTTCCTGGCCCTGCCGCTGATGACATCGCAGGCCGGCCTGCTGGTTGCCGTCTCCATTCTCGGCGCGGCCAGCTTCTCGCTCTATACCGCCAGCCTGACGCTGCTGGGGGAGCGCTTCCGCGGTGGCTTGCTGGTGTCGGGCAGCGCCGTCTTTGCCCTGTCCTATGCAATCGGCAGCGCCTTCGGCTCCGGCGCCACGGGTGCCACGATGGATCTTGTCTCGATCGATGCGGGACCGGTCTTTACCGGCCTGCTGATGCTGGTCTTCACCTTCGTGTTTGCGGTCAACCTGCTGGGCATCCGGCAGCGGAACTGAGGCGGGGCTGATGCTTGAAACCTCGCCCCCGGAGATCTTCGACTGTCAGAGCTGCGGTGCCTGCTGCGCCTATTCGGCGGACTGGCCGCGCTTTTCGCTGGAGAGCGACGAAGAGCTTGCGGCGATTCCCGAGGCGATGGTCGCCAGGGACGAAAGCGGGATGAAGTTCGAGAACGGCCGCTGCTGCGCGCTCACCGGCGAAGTCGGCAAACATGTCGGCTGTTCCGTCTATATGGTCCGGCCGCATGTCTGTCGGACCTGCATGCCGGGCGACGAGGAATGCAAGATCGCCCGGGCCGAATTCGGCTTCAGCCTGAACGGGCTACCGGAGCCCGATGTCTATTTCAAATAGAGCCTGTCAGGGGATGGTGACGCCGAGCTTGTCGGCAGGCAATTCGCTGCCGATCTGGGCTGTCTTGTCCTGCTTGTTGTAGACGCAGAGGTAGCTGACCCTGGCGTCCGCACCGACTGCCTTGCCATTCAGGATCGCCACGCCATAACTCTCGGTGCCGAAGGGATCGACGACAACCGACGGCTTTTCAAGACTGCCTTTGGCAGCCTCGAGGCACTTGGTGGAGACGTCCTTGGCGAAGTCCGCCCAAGCGGTGTCGGATGACGCATAAGCCGTGGCGGATGTTGCAAAAGCCATTGCGAAAACAAGCGTGAAGCGTGACATTTCATATTCCTTCGGATGAAAACTCGAGCCGTATGACTCCGGCTAAACCATTGCCGCAAAACATGGCAAGGCCGAGACAAATCTTTCCGCTCGCGTACCGATTTTAGCGGATCTGCGGTTGCCTCACCCCTGTTCCGCACCTATGTTCCCGTCACCTGCCAAAACGCAATCTTTTGCCAAGAGGAGATACCACCATGGCCTTCGAATTGCCCGCCCTTCCCTATGCCTACGACTCGCTCGGCCCGTTCATGTCGGCTGAAACTCTCGAGTTTCACCACGACAAGCACCATCAGGCCTATGTCACCAACGGCAACAACCTGCTGAAGGATTCGGGCCTTGAAGGCCTGTCGCTGGAAGAGGTCGTCAAGCAGTCCTATAGCAAGAATGCCGGCCTGTTCAACAATGCCGGCCAGCACTACAACCACATCCACTTCTGGAACTGGATGAAGAAGGACGGCGGCGGCAAGACCCTGCCCGGCAAACTGCAGGCCGCAATCGACAGCGACCTTGGTGGCTATGACAAGTTCAAGGCCGATTTCATCGCCGCCGGCACGACGCAGTTCGGCTCCGGCTGGGCCTGGCTCTCCGTCAAGGACGGCAAGCTGGAAATCTCCAAGACCCCGAACGGCGAGAACCCGCTGGTTCACGGCGCGTCCCCGATCCTCGGCGTCGACGTGTGGGAACACTCCTACTACATCGACTATCGCAACGCCCGTCCGAAGTATCTCGAAGCCTTCGTCGACAGCCTGATCAACTGGGATTACGTGCTGGAAATGTACGAAGCTGCCTCGAAGTAATTCGACAGAATTCATTCATGCAGACGAGCCCGGCACGGAAACGTGTCGGGCTTTTGCGTCTCTGCAGGCGACGGGTGGTCGTGGTCGATGGAACAATTTCACGGTGCTGGCGTTTCCTCTCCGAAATCCGAAACAACCGTGAAAGGATCTACCGTGGCCACGAATTCAGCTCTCCAGGCAGAACTGCGCGAATTGCGCGATCAGATGACTGAACTGCAGGACGTTATTGCCCAGCAGGCCAGCCGCAAGGGTATCGACCTTCGCAACAAGGCATCTGATGTCGCGCAGACCGCGGCGCAGAGCGCGACCCGGACAGCCAGTGCGGTTGTCGACTACGCCCGTGATGGCGCGGGCAGCGTTGCCGGTGTCGTGCGACGCCACCCGACCGCGACCTCGACCGCCCTGCTGACCATCGGCATCATCGGTGGCCTGATCGGCTATCTAGTCGCCACCTCCACGCCGGCGCCACGCGACAGCCGCTGGTCCTGGCACTAACCCCAGGCTCTAAGGAGATCCGCCATGGCCAAGGTCACCTACCACGTCGTTGCCCATGACGAAGGCTACGCCTACCGCTTGGGCACCGTCTATTCCGAGGCCTTTGCGACACATGCTGAAGCCGTGCAAGCCGCAAGGCAGGCAGCGGGTGCGCAGCAACTGGCCGATGGCGACGCCGAGATCAGCTGGCAGGACGAGGCCGGAAACTGGCATCACGAACATGCCGATGGTGCCGACCGCCCCCAGACGGATGTCGTCGACGTCGTGTAGCGATTGACATCTTCTGCAATGAAAGAAGACCCGGCCGCTTGCGCGCCGGGTCTTTTCGTACTGTGGATTTGCGACATGGTCGCGCCAGATCAGAACTCCGACCACTCCTGTTCCGGCTGGGCCGGAGCTGCGGCGCCACCGAAGGCGCGACCGAGCTTGCTGGCCAGAGCCCGGGCCGGCGACGTTACCGGCGACGGGGCCGCCGCATGGACAGCAGAGGCAAGCTTCGGCGCGCCGCTGCGCGAAACCGGTGCAACGGGACGAGAGACTGCGGTGGACGCACGAACCGAGGGAGCATGGCCCTGTCCGCGCTGGCCCTGTCCGCGCTGGCCCTGTCCGCGCTGGCCCTGTCCAAGCTGGCCCTGGCCAAGGCGGAACTGCGCAAGCAGCGTATTCAGCGAGTCTGCCTCCGCGGCCAGCGAATGCGAGGCCGCCGTCTGCTGTTCGACCATGGCGGCGTTCTGCTGCGTGCCCTGATCCATCGCGTTGACGGCGGTGTTGATTTCATGCAGGCCGGTCGACTGTTCGCGGGCCGCTGTCACGATCGCGCTGACATGCTGGCTGATTTCCTGCACGGCCGAGACAATCTTTTCCAGCTCGATACCGGTTTCGCCGACCAGAGACACGCCGTTGCCGACATGAGTGGTGGAATTGGAGATCAGGCCCTTGATCTCCTTGGCCGCATTGGCCGAGCGCTGGGCCAGTTCGCGGACTTCCTGGGCAACCACGGCAAAGCCCTTGCCGGCTTCGCCAGCACGGGCCGCCTCGACGCCGGCATTCAGTGCCAGCAGATTGGTCTGGAAGGCAATGTCCTCGATGACGCCGATGATGTTGCCAATCGCCCCGGACGATTTCTCGATCTCGGTCATCGCCTGGACCGCATTGCGGACGACATCGCCGGAGCGCTCGGCGCCGGTACGGGTACGCGCCACCAGCTCACCGACATTCTCGGCGCGCCTTGCGGTATCCTTGACCGTGGTCGTGACCTGTTCGAGGGCCGCCGCCGTTTCCTCGACGGAGGCTGCCTGCTGCTCCGTGCGCCTGGAGAGATCATCGGCCGAAGCGCGGATCTCGGCAGCGCCGGCATTGATCGCCTGGGCATTGGCGCCGACCGAATGCAGTGCGGCCTGAAGCTTGTCGAGCGAGTCGTTGAAATTGCCGCGCAGGCTGTCGAGGCGCGCGGCAAAAGGCTTGTCCAGCCGGAAGACGACATCACCGTTGGCCAGCGCCGAGAGGCCTTCGGCCAGTTGCCCCATGGCAAATCCGACTTCCTCGGCCTCGCGAGCCTTTTCAGCCTCGGATTTCAGCCGCTCGGCCTCGGCCTGCTGGCGCATCGACTGGCGCTCCTCGGCCATGCGGGCACTTTCGATCGCCGCATCCTTGAAGACCAGAACGGCCTTGGCCATTTTGCCAACCTCGTCGCCGCGATCGACGGCCGGAACGTCGATGGCGTGGTTGCCGGCAGCAAGGCTGGTCATGGCTTCCGTCATGCCGGTAATCGGCGTGACGATCGATCGGGCGAGAAGATAGATGAGGCCAATGGCAAAGACGCCGGCGACCGCAGACCCGAGGAAAAGCGCAAGCTCGAGCTGAAGGTGGGCAGCTTCGAGCGCCTCTCTGTTTTGCATAGTGCGGGTGGCAAGCTGCGTCTTTATGTCGGCTGCGGCCTTGCGGAACTGGTCGAGCTGACCGCCGGTCTCCTTATGGCCGATGGCAAGGATCTCGGCGAGCGGCGTATCGCTGCCTTTGGCGGCAAGCATCTGCGGATCGACGACTTCGCCGGCATAGCTGTCGGCAGATGCGCGCATCGCGTCAAGCGAGCGGATGACATCGGGCTCGCCGGCGGCCACGGTCTTGGCTTCGTCGATCGCTTTGTTCAGCGCCTGACGTTCAGCCGAGACTGCGTTGAGCGTGCTGTCACTGCGCACGAGCAGGAAGCCGCGCTGGTTGACCGCCTGTTCGAGCATGGCTGTCACTGCGGTGTCGACGAGATTGACGATACGCTGCGAGCGATCCTGATCACGCGAGGCGTACTTGGCGCCGTAGGCCTGCAGCAGGACAACCAGTGAGGCAATAAAGCAACCGGCCATGATGGCGCAGAAGGTCAAGATCAGTTTCTTGCTCAAAGACAGGTCTTTAAATGACATAACGGAAACCTTCCGGCCCGCGCGGAATGCGGGCATGGGCGGCACAAAACGTGCGCCGATAGTGCGGGTCCATGATCCGATTCCGGCAAGCGCGAACGTCATGACGCGCGTAGGAGGCCGCCGGTTCTCTTCGATCGGGCGGATATTTGCTCAAACGACTTTACAAGGCGTTACCGTCGCCGCTCAGGTTTGACGACTGTCAAGGCAGACTGGGGACAATCGAAAAAATGCCCCGACGCAAGGTCGCGGCGACGTCCGCCGCCTGCATCTGCGATGTCGTAAGTCCGGTTTTCGGCATCCGGTGTCATGCCGATCACCACCTGCAGAAACGCCAAACGCTCGCCGGTCAGTTCAAGACCAGGGAGCGTTTTCAGCGGTGTGGTTCCGTCGTCAGAGCGATCAGAACTCGCTCCACTCTTCCTTGACGGCGAGATTGCCCTGTACTGTCGGTGCGCGCCGGACCGGGGCGGCCGGTGCACGGGTAGCGGATGTGCTGGAATAGCCGCGATCGGCGATGGCCGGTGCGGCCGAGCCCTGGCCCGACAGCTTGAACTGGCCGACAAGACTGCGCAGACGTCCGGCTTCCTGGGCCAGCGTGGCGGATGCGGCCGTCGATTCCTCGACCATGGCGGCATTCTGCTGCGTCGTCTGGTCCATCTGGTTGACGGCGGTATTGACCTCGGCCAGACCCGTCGACTGTTCGCGGGCAGAGGTGGCAATGGCGTCCATCAGATGGTTGATCTGCGAGACATAATCGCCAATCGCCTTGAGGGCGACGCCGGTGTCGCGCACTAGCTTCACGCCGTTGTCGACCTCGGCCGAGGAGTTCTGGATCAGACCCTTGATCTCCTTGGCGGCATTGGCCGAACGCTGGGCGAGTTCCCGGACTTCCTGCGCGACAACGGCAAAACCCTTGCCCGCTTCACCGGCACGGGCGGCTTCAACGCCGGCATTGAGCGCCAGCAGGTTGGTCTGGAAGGCGATCTCGTCGATCACGCCGATAATGTTGGCGATCTGGCTGGAGGCCTGTTCGATGCGCTGCATGGCATCAACGGCGTTGGACACCACTTCCACGGACTTCGTCGTGTTTTCATTGGCCAGGATGGCGACCGAGCGGGCCTCCTCCGTGCGCTTGGACGAATTCGAGACATTGACGGTGATCTGGTCCAGGGCTGCGGCTGTCTCTTCGAGTGCTGCCGCCTGCTGTTCTGTGCGCTTGGACAGGTCATTGGCGCCCGAGGCAATCTCGCGGGTGCCGTTGTCGATGCTGTGCACGGTATCCAGCACGGAGGCGATTGTCTTGCCCAGCTGTTGTACCGAGGCATTGAAATCCTGGCGCAAGGGCTCGTATTCGGGGGCAAAGGTCTCGGTCAGCTGGAAGGAAATGTCGCCATCCGCCAGACGCTTCAAGCCGTCGCCGAGCGTCGCCGTGGCAAAGCGCAGTTTTTCTGCCTCTTCGGCAGCGCGACGGCGACTTTCGGCATCCTGCGCGCCTTCACGGGCACGCGCTTCCTCGGCCTTGCGCTCCAGTTCCTTGTTGGCGAGGCCCGCCTGGCGGAAGACCTCGACGGCCGAAGCCATATCGCCAATCTCATCGGCACGCCCGCCAAAGGGAATTTCCGCTGCAAGATCGCCGCCGGCCAGAACACGCATGGAGGCGGCAATGCGGCGGATCGGGTTGGCGATACCGGTCACGGCAAACAGCACACCAGCGATCGCGACCGAAATTGCCAGGCTGGCAATCGCAATGGTCCAGACCAGAACGGATTGGTAGGCGCTTTCGCTCTGGGCGGCAAAATCGCGAACTCGTTCGACGACGAAAGCAACCAGCGCGTCCACATCGGCATTGGCCTTGCCCGCGGCTTCGGCCATTCCAGTCTTCAACAGGACAATGGCTTCTTGGTCCTTGCCGGCTTCCTTGAGGGCGTGAAGCTCTTCGCCAAGTTTGTCATAGGCAGCCAACGACTGCTTGAACCGCGTGATCAGTTCACGCCCGCGTTCGGTGCGAACACCGCCTTCATATGTCTTGATCGCGCTGGCAAGCTCCGCTTCCATCTGGCTGACGCCATCTGTTTCAAGTGCGAGCTCATCTATGGAGGACGCCAGAAGTTCCTTCGCGAAAGCGAGGCGCAAGAGGTTGAAATCACCCTTGATGGTGCGGGCCACAACGAGGCGCTCGATCCAGTAGCCACTGATCTCGCGGGTGTTGCCGTTCAAGGAGCCGATGCCCCTTAGCGACACAAAGGACAGGGTCGCGATCAGGACCGTGATGACAGACAACATGGCAACGATGGCCACTTTGATGCTTGGGCGTTTCATTCTCGACACTCCGATGGCGAAACCGGGATGTCATGTCCCTCATCCGGCCGGTCATCGGCCCTCATGCTTCGGCATTCAATAAAATACATTTGATTTAATTTAGAGTTACCTAACGCTTACCCTCGCCTGTTTCACAAGCCTTCACCGAGGCTTAGGCAAGGCAGACAGGTGAGCAGGTGAGCAGGTGAGCAGGCAGCGAAACGGATACCCTCATCAAAACCACAGAACAGCGCCAAAAACGCCGAAGCCCTCCGGGCCCGAAACCGGAGGGCTTCTGCGTGTCTGCGGTCCGGGAGGAGGAGGTTCCGCAGGCTGCATGCTGTACAAGGTCTGCTGGCGGAAGGAGGAGATCCGGATGTGCAGGCCTGAATGCACATTAGAGTCCTTTTATTAATTAATCGCTAATTAACCAGAATTTGACGCGCCCTACAAGTGTCCAGCACCGGCGGGGACAGAAATGCGACGCGCCAGCGGGCCGCAATGGCACAAAAGACTTGCGCCGAAGGCCCTGTCGGATCATTGACGGGGCATGACAGATCTTCCCGAGCCCCAACGCCTCGACCAGTTGCTGGTCGCCCTCGACCTTTTTGCCAGCCGCTCGCGCGCCCGCGACGCCATCCAGCGCGGAACCGTCAAGGTTGACGGCAAGGTGGTGAGCAAGCCGAGCCTGGTGTTTGCCGCCACGCATACGTTCACCATCGACGATCCGGCGCAGGACTATGTCTCGCGCGCCGCACTGAAACTGGTTGCCGGGCTCGATCATTTCGGCCTGTCGCCCGAAGGCTGCGACTGCCTCGATGTCGGCGCCTCGACCGGCGGCTTCACCGAAGTGCTTTTGAAGCGCGGGGCCGCGCATGTGACCTCCGTGGATGTCGGACACGACCAGTTCCATCCGCGCCTGGCGTCCGATCCGCGTGTGACCAATATCGAGGGCCTCAACGCCCGCTACATGGAGCCGGACGATATCGACAACCGGGAGATCGATTTCATCGTCTCGGATGTCTCGTTCATCTCGCTCAAGCTGGCCCTTGTGCCGGCACTCGATCTTGCCGAGACGGGTGCTTACTGCCTGCTTCTGGTCAAGCCGCAATTCGAGGCCGGGCGCGAGGCGATCAGCAAGGCCGGCCTGCTGAAGGAACCGGAAACGGCGCCTCTGGTGGCTGCCGAACTGGAACGGTGGCTCACCGAAGACATGGGCTGGACGAGCCTTGGTATGATCCCCTCTCCCATCTCAGGCGGCGACGGCAACGAGGAGTTCCTGCTCGCCGGTCAAAAGCCGCTTGGCGATGGCAACGACGACACCGATGATGACATTGGGGATGACGACATTGGGGATGACACCGGTGACGAGGCCGATGACAGCATGGGCGAGGACGCCGAATGAGCGCCGAGACGGTGACCATCTCCAGCCTCGGCGCCAAGGGTGACGGCGTCGCGCATGGCGAAAACGGGCCGATCTTCGTGCCCTTTGCGCTGCCTGGCGAAACCGTGTCGATTGCACGGGTCAAGAGCGAAGGCACGATCATGTCCTTTGCCACGACCTCGCCGGACCGGATCGCGCCGGTGTGCAAACATTTCGGCCCCGACGGCGTCGGCGGCACCTGCGGCGGCTGTTCGCTGCAGCATCTGGCGAAACCCGCTTACAACGCCTTCAAGCGGCAGATCCTGATCGCGGCGCTGAAATCCAAGGACATCGAGGCGCCGGTCGCAGACATGGTCGAGGCGCATGCGCACCAGCGCCGCCGGATCGTATTTACCGTGCGCCGGCGCGAAAAGGATCTGGTCATCGGCATCAACCAGGCCGAGACACACCATGTCGTGCCGATCGAGGAATGTCCCATCGCGTCGAACGGGATCATCTCCCGGCTCGACGCGATGAAGATCATCGCCAAAGCAGCAGGTTCCGATGCCTTCCGTATGACGGTGACGGAAACGTTGACCGGCCTCGACATTTCGCTCGACGGCCTGCGCGGCGGTCTGGGCGATCGCGAACGGCGTGCCGTCAGCGATGCGGTGATCAGGCTGCGCGACATCGCGCGCGTTTCGGCCAATGGTGAAATCGTCATCGAACCGCATAAACCGATGCTGGACTTCGGCGGCGCGCGCGTATCGCTGCCGCCGGGCGGCTTTACCCAAGCGACGCTGGAAGCGGAAGAAAAGATGGCGGAGATCGCCATTGCCCATATCGGCAAGGCCAAGCGCGTCGCAGACCTGTTTGCCGGGATCGGCACATTCGGATTGCGCATTGCCCGCAAGGCGCAGGTGCATGCCGTGGAAGGTGACGAGAAGGCGATCAAGGCGCTGGATCACGGCGCTCGCAATACACAGGGCCTGAAAACCTTCAGCGTCGAACGGCGCGACCTGTTCCGCCGGCCACTGATGACGTCGGAGTTCAAGCATTTCGATGCGGTGGTGTTCGATCCGCCGCGCGCCGGTGCCGAAGCGCAATGCGCCGAGCTTGCACGATCGCAGGTGAAGAAGATCGTGGCGATCAGCTGCAATCCGCTGACGCTGGCCCGCGACCTGTCGATCCTGATTGCCGGCGGCTACAGGATCGACCAGGTAACCCCGATCGACCAGTTCCTCTGGTCGCCGCATGTGGAAGCGGTCGTGACCCTCTCGAAGGGTTGACCCGCAACGATCGCAGGCTGATGGTGTTCCGGACAGCTGTCGGGCACCGCTCTTTAAGAATTAGTTAAAATGCAACCCAAGATTATTAATCATGGCCGTTGCACGCATCGCGATCCTGTGTCATCGTATTAGCTCCAATGCATACTTGCCAACCGAAGTGGTTGAATGGAGGAATCCCATGTCGGAAGTTGCGATGCACGGACACGGCGTCCGTGGGATGAACCGTGCCGCCTTGCAGGCCCTTGCCGGCAATGCAGACCCTGGAAAATTCGGCCGCATTTTTCCAACGCTCACAGCGCTCGATGCGGACGAAGACGACCTCTTTGAACTTGCCGTCGCGATGAAGGATGCCGTCGGTGCGGACGGCAATACCGATCCCGCGGGCGACAATCCCAATGTGCCCGCCGGCTTTACCTATCTCGGCCAATTCGTCGATCATGACATCACGCTCGACACGACGCCGCTCGAGCAGCAGGAGGCCGATCCTTTGGCCACCAGCAATTTCCGCACGCCAGCGCTGGATCTCGATTCGCTCTATGGCGACGGGCCGGGCATCCATCCCTATCTCTACGACCGCGATCCGGCGACGCATCGCGTCATCGAGAAATTCCTGATCGGCAAGGCCTCCGCGTCAGCGGACAAGGCCGGCAACCCGATCGCGGCGTTTCCCAACGACCTGCCGCGCAACCAGGTTGGCCATGCGCTGATCTTCGACGAACGCAATGACGAAAACCTGCTGATCGCGCAGTTTCACCTGCTGATGCTGAAGTTCCACAACAAGGTGGTCGACGGCCTGCAGGCGAGCCAGCCGGCGCTGAAGGGCATGGCGCTGTTTCACGAGGCGCGGCGCATCGTCACCTGGCACTATCAGTGGATCGTGCTCTTCGATTTCGTCGAACGGCTGACCGAACCGGGGCTGGTGCGCCGGATCAAGCATGACGGCCGTCGTTTCTATCGGTTCCGCAGCCGGCCGTACATGCCGGCGGAATTTGCAGCGGCCGCCTACCGCCTCGGTCACTCGATGGTGCGGCAGAGCTACAGCCACAACCGGGCGTTCAACCCGGGTCCGGATGCCTTCACCGACGGGACGCTGAAGCTCCTGTTCAATTTCACCGGCAAGTCAGGCCAGATCGTCGGCGAACTGATAGACAAAGGCGCGGTCAACACCGGCGGCGGTCCCGGCCCCTTGCGGGATCTCCCCTCCAACTGGATCATCGACTGGCGGCGCTTTTTCGATCTTGGCACGCCGCCGGAGCCCAACTTCACACTCAACCACGCCCGGCGCCTCGATCCCTTTATCGTGCCTGAACTGCATACCTTGCCGGGGCTACGGCCGGAGACAGACAAGACCGCAGCGCGCGACTTCGTCCTGCCCTTCCGCAACCTGAAGCGCGGCGTTCAGATCGGCTTGCCGTCGGGCCAGGATGTCTGTCGGGCCATGGGGATCGTGCCGATGAAGCCTGCGGAAATCGCCACCGGCGCGGACGGGACGGTGGCGGCCAAGCACGGTTTTCACAAGAAGACGCCGCTCTGGTACTACGTGCTCAAGGAGGCCGAACACTATCACAAGGGCCTAAGGCTTGGTCCGATGGGATCGACGCTCGTCGCGGAGACCTTCATCGGTCTCGTCCACGGCGATCACGATTCCTTCCTCTGGCGGCAGTCGAACTGGAAGCCGGAGTTGCCGGGTGCTTCGTCCGGCCACTTCACCATGGTCGACCTCATCCGCTTCGTCGGTGACATCGACCCGATCGGCTGAACCGCTGTGTCTCAGTAGGTCTGGAGCACGCCCGAACCGATTGCGTTGGCGCAGCGGCAACTGCCGCCGACGCGGCCGGGACTGGCCGGGCAAGATGCTTCCGCACCGCCATTGCGGGTGCCCGAAGGCGGAATGACACAGTAATAGCGCTGCGGCCGCACACCTGGCTGCCTCTGGCGCCGGGACTGGCTCTGGATGATGACATCACCGTTGTCATTCACCAGCTGAAGATCGGCCTGGGTCCGGCTGGCCGCCTGCGCGACCCCGGCGACGGATGAAAGGCCCAGGCAGGCCAGGCAAAGGGCAAGGCGGAACGCACGCAACATGGTGACCTCGAACAGTTTTCACGCTTCGTCTCGATAAACGCATGAGACGGATGTTTGTGCGACCACTATCCGCAGAACCGGTGAACAGAACCTGAACTATTCGAACACGATGCGTGAGCGCAAGGATGGAACGGGCGGCAAAGCAAAAACGGCACCACGATGGGTGCCGTTTCTGGGTTTCAGGGTGAAGAAAAAGATCAGGCCGCGTAGCGACGGCGCGTCTCCTGCGCGTTTGCCCGCTCATCGATGCGGAACTGGGCGAGAAGCCCGGTCAGGGCCGCGGCTTCGGTGGCCAGACCGTGGCTTGCCGCCGTCTGCTCCTCGACCATGGCGGCGTTCTGCTGAGTGCCCTGGTCCATGGTGTTGACGGCGGTGTTGATCTCGGAGAGGCCGGTCGACTGCTCGCGCGACGCGGTCACGATCGCGTTGACATGGCCGTTGATCTCCTGAACCTCGCGAACGATCACCTCCAGCGCCTGGCCGGTCAGGTTGACCAGTTCCACGCCGGCCCGCACCTGATCTCCCGATGCGCCGATCAGCGTCTTGATCTCCTTGGCGGCATTGGCCGAGCGCTGGGCGAGCTCGCGCACTTCCTGGGCGACGACGGCAAAACCCTTGCCGGCCTCGCCGGCACGGGCCGCCTCGACACCTGCATTCAGAGCGAGCAGGTTGGTCTGGAAGGCAATCTCATCGATCACACCGATGATGTTGGAGATCTCGCCGGACGACTTTTCGATCCCCTGCATGGCGCCGACCGCGCGCTGGACAATCTCGCCGGACTTTTCCGCACCGCCACGGGCACGGGTGACCAGCTGGCCGACTTCTTCGGCGCGATGGGCACTGTCCTTGACCGTGGTGGTGATCTCTTCAAGGGCTGCCGCGGTCTGCTCGACGGAGGCGGCCTGCTGCTCGGTGCGGCGGGCGAGATTGTCGGCGGACGACCGGATCTCGGTCGCACCGCTGTCGATGGCCCGGGCATTGCGGCCGACCATGGCCAGTGCGTCATGCAGTTTGGTCACCGAATTGTTGAAGTCGGCGCGCAGGCGATCGAGATCGCCGGCAAACGGCGTGTCGATGCGATGGACGAGATCGCCATTGGCAAGGCGACCGAGGCCATCGGCCAGAGCCTGCACGGCGAAGGACACCTGCTCGGATTCACGCGCCTTCAGGGCTTCGCGCTCGCGGCGCTCCTGTTCGGTCATCGTGCGGGTTTCATCCGCCTCACGGGCCAGGCGGCCGCGTTCGATGATATTGTCGCGGAAGACGGCAACGGCTGCGGCCATCTGGCCGATTTCGTCGACGCGGTCTGTGCCCGGAATATCGCCCGAGACATCGCCACCGGCGAGCTTGCCCATGACACCGGTCATATCGACGACCGGACGCACGACGAGCCGCGACAGCAGCGCTGCAAGCACAGCCGTCATGGCAATGACGCCGATGATCGTGGCGATGGTGGCGGCCACGCGGAACTGGCCGATGCTGGCATAGGCCAGAGCGCTGTCGACGGTGACACCGAGATACCAGTCACCCATCGGCAGGCCCTTGATCGGCAGGAAGCTGACCAGGACGGACTTGTCGGCAAATGTGCTTTCACTGATGCCGCTACCGATCACCGGTGTGTTGGCCGGGAAGGCATCGGCCAGCTTCTTGGTCACCAGCGCATTGTCGGCATGAACCAGAATGGTGCCATCGGCCTTGACGAGAAACGCCGAGCCCTTGCCGCCCATGTCGACGGATTTGACCATATCGACCAGCGATGTCAACGAGAAGTCACTGGCGGCGACGCCGAACAGCCTGCCGTCGCGCTTGACCGGCATGGCGGCGCTAATGATCAGGTTGCCGGTCGATGCATCGGCATAAGGGTCGGTCAGGACCATCTTGTCGGCCTTGACGGCATCCTGGTACCACGGGCGCTTGCGCGGGTCATAACCTTCCGGCAGCGGCTGGTTCGGAACGGAGGTGAACACGCCCTGCTCGTCGCCGACATAAGTCGACATGAACTCGCGGATCAGCACGGGATTGTCGAAGGCCGCGGTGATACCGGCTGCATCGCTGGCCTTGGCGGCCGCATTGCCGGCCAGCTCGGTCAGCATGACGCGGGCACCCAGCCAGTTGGAGATGCTCTGCGAGGCCTGAAGGCCGGAGGAGCTGATCTCGCTTTCCACAGCATCGGTGGCGGCCCGGCGCTGGAGGCTGTCGATATAGACCGAGAAGCCGGTCAGAGCGGCCACGACCACCAGGGACGCGACCAGCAGGATTTTGGTCATCAGATTGGAACGGGCGTTCACGAGGAATTCCTGAGATTCTCATCCGCCATTTCGGCATGCAGATGCAGCCGGGCCGGACACTGCCATTGGGTCATGGTGTGACAAGCATGCGACCTCATGTCGATGCTGCGATTCTTTTGGATCGCCATTCACCGATGAATAGGCCGAGAGAATTAAGAGGAATTTAAGCAAAAGCTCACGCTGGCAAATAAACTGACGAACGTCATTTATTTCCTCAGTGCGGCCCGAGCCTAGCGTCCTTTCATGAAGGCCTCGAAGGCGGCGCGGGCTTCCGTGCTCTTCAACTGGGCGACAAAATGCACCAGCTCTTCCTGCATGCGGGCACGCACCTCGCCCGGATTGCCCCGGACCAGGGCACGGGCGATCTTCATCGCGGCCGGCGGCTTTGCAGCGAGCGCGGCGGCGATCTTCAGGGTTTCGGCTTCGACGTCTGCGGGCGCAACCACCCTCCAGATCAGGCCGGCCTCGCGGGCCTGCTCGGCTGAAAAACCTTCGCTTGCGGCCAGCATGGCAAAGGCACGCTGATGGCCCATGATGCGCGGCGCGATCAGGCTGGAGGCCGCTTCCGGCACCAGGGCGAGATCAACGAAGGGGGTCTTGAACAGGCTGCGGTCGGAGGCGACGGTGAGGTCGCAATGCATGTGCAGCGTGGTGCCGATGCCGATGGCGAGGCCATCGACGCCGGAGACCAGCGGCTTGGTGACTTCAGTCAGCGCCTTCAAAAGGCCGAAGGCGGCGGGTTCACCCACGGCACCGGCCATGGCGAAACCGAGAAAGTCGGCCATGTCGTTGCCGGCGGAGAAACAGCCTTCCGAGCCGAGGAAGACGATGGCCCGGATGCTCTCGTCCGCCTCGCCTTCGAGCAGACCGGCGGTGAGCTTCTGGTACATGGCCTGGGTGATGGCGTTCTTCTTGTCCGGGCGGTGGAAGCGCAGGACGAGCACGCCGGGATGGGTGTCTGGGCGGGTGATCTGGATGTGGTCGGTCATGCTTGTCCCTCTTCAATTAGACCCGTCGCTGCGAAAAGCCCCTCACCCCGCCTCCGCTTCGCTCTTCTCCCCGCTTGCGGGGAGAAGGTGCCGGCAGGCGGATGAGGGGCCGCGTTTCGCGCGACGCCAAAGATTAAGCGAATAGAGCCCGTGCCGCCTCCAGGCTCGCCGCGCCATTGATGACGCGGTCCTTCAGGGCTGCGGTTTCTGCGATGATGTTCTCGGCGGCAAAACGGCAGAGCGCCAGGCGATTGTCACGGCCGTGCTCCTCGTCGGCGAGTGCACCCTTGGCGAGATATACGCCGGTGAGCGCCAGCCCGAAGAGGCGCTGATAGGGCGTGGCACCGGCGAGTGCTGTCGAAGCATTGCCGGCGGCAAGCTGGGCCAGCAGCCATTCCGTCGTCTCTTCCAGGTCGGCAAGGCTTGCTTCCAGGCGGTCTGCGGTTTCACCGAAGCCTTCGAGATTAGAAGTCCGAACGGCGGAGACGGTGTCTTTCAGTTCCTGGATGAAGCCGCGTACCTGTGCGCCATTCGACAAAGACAGCTTGCGGGTGACGAGGTCGGCGGCCTGGATGCCGTTGGTGCCTTCGTAGATCGGAGCGATGCGGCTGTCGCGCCAGAAACGGGCAGCACCCGTCTCCTCGATGAAACCCATGCCGCCATGGGTCTGGATGCCGAGCGAGGCAACTTCGACGCCGGCATCGGTGGCAAAGGACTTGGCGATCGGGGTGAGCAGGGCTGCACGCTCGGCCCAGTGACGAGCAGCTTCACCCTCTTCGTGATGGCTCATGTCGGTCGCGTGGGCGCAGGTGTAGCAGATGGCGCGCGCCCCTTGCGTCAAAGCCTTCATCGTCACCAGCATGCGAGCGACGTCGGGATGCTCGATGATCGGGCTCATGCCCTGCCCCGTCCAGCCCGGAGCCTTGCCCTGGGTGCGGTCCTTGGCATATTGCACGGCCTTCTGGGTGGAGGCCTCGCAGATGGCAACGCCCTGCATGCCGACCGCAAGACGGGCATTGTTCATCATCGTGAACATGCAGTTGAGGCCCTTGTTCTCCTCGCCGATCAGGTAGCCGATGGCACCCGGCTCATCGCCGAACTTGCCGTCTCCGTAGATCATCGTGCAGGTCGGGGAACCGTGGATGCCGAGCTTGTGCTCGAGCGAATGGCAATGGAGGTCGTTGCGGGCGCCGAGCGAACCATCCTCGTTGACTAGGTATTTCGGTACGAGGAAGAGCGAGATGCCACGTGTGCCGGCTGGCGCATCGGGCAGACGGGCGAGAACCAGATGGATGATGTTTTCGGTGATCTCGTGTTCGCCCCAGGTGATGAAGATCTTCTGGCCGAAGATGCGGTAGGTGCCGTCGTCGCGGCGCTCGGCGCGCGACTTCATCACGCCGAGATCGGAGCCGGCATGCGGTTCGGTCAGGTTCATCGTGCCGGTCCATTCGCCGGACACCATTTTCGGAAGGTAGGTCTGCTTGAGGCTGTCTGCACCGTGGACCGTGACCGCATCGACCGCACCCATGGTCAACGTCGGGCCGAGGGCAAAGGCCATCGAGCCGGAATTCCACATTTCAAGCGCTGCGACATTGAGCATGTGCGGCAATGCTTGGCCGCCGAATTCTTCCGCAGCGGTCAGCGAGTTCCAGCCGCCTTCGGCCCAGTGGCGATAGAGATCGGCCCAGCCGTCGGGAACGATGACCTTGCCGTCGACCATGCGGGCGCCCTGCGCGTCGCCGATTTCGGCGAGCGGTGCGACTTCGTCCGAAGCGAAGCGTCCGGCCTCCGACAGAATGGCATCGACGAGGTCGTCGCTCAGATCGCCGAGCTTTCCGTCGTCGATTGCCTTGGCCAGACCGGCCACATGCTTCAAGGTGAACGCAATCTCCTCCACGGGCGCCTTGTACATGGCATTCTCCTCCATATCTCATGTGCAGCTGCACGCGATCATCCCCCACCCAGGATGCGCGAAGCTTCCCAGTTTGGCTAATTTATTTTTACGTAAACGTCAAACTATTTGCGATGGCTACAGCGGCAGACCCTGCATGCGGCGCACCGCGGTAGGCTTATGAATTGACCCTGACCCCGCCCTCGGCGGCCCTGCAAACCATGGTAGAAGTGCTGCGCAACCGGTGTTTCAGGCATATGCGATGTATCGGCGTGCCATCAATTCGTCACATGTCTGTCATCGCCACTGACTAACCCAAAGGCTGGAACCATTCCAATCCAACCTTGGAGGCCAACATGACCGATACGAACACCAACCACCTGTCCTGGGACGAATGGGACGAGTTGCAGAACCCGCCCCCGGCCGTCACCGATTTCGACCGCGTCGTCGAGCGTGCGATCTCGCGTCGCGGTTTCCTCGGCGTGCTGGCCATGGGCTCGGCCGCTGTCGCCATGGGCTCGGTCGGCAACCTGATGAACTCGACCTCGGCACAGGCGCAGGAAGCCGCCTCGCGCTTCCCGTTCAAGCCGATCGCCATCGCCACCGACACAACCATCCACGTGCCGGAAGGTTACAGCTGGAGGCCGCTCGCCAAGTGGGGCCAGCCGCTGTTTTCGAATGTCGCTGACATCGATCCGGTCAACGGCGTTTCGCTCGAAGCCTCCGACAAGGTCTTTGGCGAGAATACCGATGGCATGGAGAGCTTCCTGATCGGCACCCACCAGGTGATCGCCGTCAACCACGAATACGTGAACAACGAGACCAACCTGCCGAACAACGAAGAGGGCATGCCGAAGAGCCTCGACGACGTGAAGATCCTGCAGAACATGCAGGGTGTGACTGTCATGGAAGTGGCTGAAGGCGCCGACGGCTGGCAGATCGTCCTCGACAGCCCGTTCAACCGCCGCATCCATCACAACACACCGATGAAGCTCTCCGGTCCGGCCGCGGGTTCCGATCTGGTCAAGACGGCTGCCGATCCGAATGGTGTCGACTGTCTCGGGACGTTCAACAACTGCGGCGCCGGCAAGACGCCGTGGGGCACGTATCTGACCTGCGAAGAAAACTTCAACGGCTATTACGGCTCGACCGACGCGAACTTCAAGATGCCTGACGACTTCAAGCGTTATGGCATCGCGGCCGAAACCCGCTATGGCTACGAGAAGTTCGACGAACGTTTCGACGTGTCGAAGAACCCGAACGAACCGCGCCGGGCCGGCTATGTCGTCGAAATCGATCCGTCGGATGCCTCCTCGACGCCGATCAAGCGCACGGCGCTCGGCCGCATCAAGCATGAAAACGCCGCTGTCGTGATCGCACGCGACGGTCGCGTTGTCGTCTATATGGGCGACGACGAACGTGGCGAGTTCCTCTACAAATATGTCTCGAACGGCATCTATGTGCCCGGTGGCGACACGTCCAAGCTGCTCGACGAGGGCACGCTCTACGTCGCGAAATTCTCCGACGAAGGCACCGGCGAATGGCTGGCGCTGACGCCGGACACCACCGGCATGAAGGCGGACGAGATCTATGTCTTCACCCGCCAGGCCGCGTCCAAGGTCGGCGCCACGACCATGGACCGTCCGGAATGGGTCGCGGTCAATCCGGTCGCCATCGAAGCCTATTGCGCCCTGACCAACAATTCCAACCGCGCCGTTCTGAAAGACGGCAAGATGCGGACGAATGCCGGCGGCGACGTGATGGACATCAATGCCGTCAACCCGCGCGAAGGCAACGAGTTCGGCCAGATCGTGCGTTGGTATCCGGAAAACGACGATCATGCCGATGGCAAGTTCAAGTGGGACCTGTTCGTCATGGCCGGCAATCCCGATGTCCACAAGGACGGCCTCTATGCCGGCTCGTCGAACATCAACTCCGGCAACATGTTCAACTCGCCGGATGGCATGATGTTCGACAGTACCGGTCTTCTGTGGATCCAGACGGACGGCGAAGATTCGAACGAAGGCGATTTTATCGGCCAAGGCAACAACCAGATGCTCGCCGGCGATCCGGCAACCGGTCGCATCGAACGCTTCCTCACCGGTCCGAAGGGTGGCGAAGTCACCGGCATGACCTGGACAGGCGACAAGCGGACGATGTTCGTCGGCATCCAGCACCCCAACGCCCCCTTCCCGGATGGCGAAGGCAAACTGCCGCGCTCGACGATCGTGGCCGTCAAGCGCGAGGACAACGCCAAGATTGGCTAAGTCCGCCTCATAAGCCATAAAGAAGCGCGCTGGGAAAACCCGGCGCGCTTTTTGCATTCTCCGCTTCGCATAGAGCAATTCCAGCAAAAGTGGGAACCGGTTTTGCGTCCGGAATTGCGTAAAACCAAAGAGAAAGAGCATTTGAGGCGACTCGGTTTTCGCCGGAAATGCTCTAAATCTCGCCAGCCGCTGCATGCCCCGCCCGAAGGACAGTTGCCCATGCTCGATGCCAATCATGATTTGCCCGGCCTTGTCTGGGGCTACCGGATCGATCCAACGTCCGGTCAGGCAACACGGCTTTCGTCCGACGTCACGCCCGCGATGCTGGCCGAGGGACCGGGATTTGTCTGGCTGCACCTGAACATTGCCGATGCGCGCGTCGGCGCCCTGCTCGACGGTTTCGAATGGCTGACGGAGCAGGCGCGCTCCGTGCTGACCACGCATGACACACACGCCGCCCTGACGGTGGACGACCAGATGGTGTTCGGGACGCTTGTCGATTTCCAGCGGGAGTTCGACAAGGAGACACGCGATCTCGGCTGGCTGCACTTTGCCCTGTGCGATCGCTTCATCATCACCACCCGACTGCAGCCGATCCGGTCGATCGACCGGGTGCGGGCCGCGGTGGAGAAAAACTCCGCGAAATATCGCAGTCCGATGCATCTGTTCGAGACGCTGGTGGCCGAATTCCAGCGCGGCATCATCTCGGTGGTGATCGAACTGACCGAGGAACTGAACGCGATAGAGGACTTCGTCTATGACAGCGAGTTGCGCGACGAGCGGCGCAGACTGGCACCGGTCCGGCGGGTTGTTGTCCGGCTCTACCGGCATCTGCGCACGATGCTGTCGCTGATGCGGCGTGCGGCAGCCAGCGACGACGAGGACATGCCCTTCGGCTTCGACGAAGTGGCACAGCGGCTGACAGCCAGGCTCGAGTCCGTCGATCACGACGTTCATGCGCTGCAGGAACGCGCCCGGCTGCTGCATGAAGAAATCGATTCGAAACTGTCGTCCGAAACCAATCGACACCTCTACATCCTGTCGCTGATGACCGCGTTCCTGCTGCCGCCTTCCTTGGTTACCGGCTTTTTCGGCATGAACACATCCAATCTGCCGTTCGCCGCCGAGGCCGACGGCACGATCTTTGCCATCGGCTTCATCGCGGTCTCGATCGCCGCTGCCTGGTATCTGCTCAGGCGGGCGGGCATTCTCTAAGTAAATGCGCGTCTGCGTCTGGCCCAAACCAGCATGTGGCAAGACCAGCATTGGCCAAAACGACAATACCCGGCACGAGGCCGGGTATTGAAGCGCTGACGGGGCGAGCTGTTCGGGCAAGCCGATCAGAGAGGTATTGGCTCAATAGTAGGGCGACAGGCAGCGCTGACGCGGACCGTTGTAGGGCTGGAACGTATTGCTGCGGCTGTCATACGAGCGGTAGCGGTTGGCGCACCACTGGTAGTGGCTCGGGTTGATACCACCGGCGCTGGCGCGCGGCGGCTGCGAGGCCACAGCACCGCCAATGATCGCGCCGGCTGCAAAGGCCGCAAGCGGGAACCAGGCGCCATTGTGATAACGATAGCCCGGGCGACGATGCGAGTAACCACGGTGACCGTTGTGATAATGATCGCGGTTATAGTGACGGCGATATTCACGACGACGGTACTGAACCTCGGCAACGTCGGAGCTTGCCTCGACGGGTGCACGCGGCAGGCTCATGGCCTGTGCCGGCACGATGCCGGTAAAGCCGACGGCGGCAGCCAGTACGAGACCGGCCATACGTTTGAATGCAGTCTTCATGCGACTTTCTCCCTGCGTTTTCCGCGACCAGCTTTATGTCCCGGCCCATGCCTTGAGACTGCTGATCCTGAAACGAAAATTAACGGCTTCATCCTGAACCCAGCATTAACATTGGTTTTATTCTAAAACTGATGCTGCCGCCTGTTTCGATGGCCGCGGCCAAGCGACCGCGAATGCCAGTTAACGAGGCTGAGAGGAAATTGTTCCATCGAAACAAAATCATGACGAAGGCCATGCGCCGGGCGCAAATCCCGGATGAAACGCAAAAGGC
>ERZ1034401.61-NODE-61-length-37746-cov-3.586984_pt1 | contig 37746 bp, 27 predicted proteins | sample MGYA00520601_ERZ1034401 | MGnify/ENA primary metagenome ERZ1034401 (study PRJEB33736, sample SAMEA104288476) | Azolla filiculoides | biome: Urban; feature: water surface; material: ditch water | place: Netherlands | collected 2014 ... | reverse complement strand
TTGGGGCCGTCTTCAGCGTCTCCACATCGACAATGGGAACCCCGAAAACCGGGTCGCCCCCAAAGATCTCCTCGATCACGGCTGCCACCTGCAGGACGCCGGCGTCATCATGCCGACGGCCGACGATCTGCAGGCCGAAGGGCATGCCGAGCGCGTCCCGTCCGACGGGGATGGTGATCGACGGATGACCGGCCAGCGTCGAGGCATAGGCCATGGCCAGCCAATGATAGTAGTTTTTCGTCGGTTGCCCGTCGATCTCGGTCGGAAAAAGCTCGTGCCAGTCGCGTGGACTGATGGTCACGGCCGGGCAAAGCACATAATCTTGGCCTTCGAAAAACCGCTGCCAGTCGCGATAGAACCGGCCCTGTTTCACCAGCGCATCGGCAACATCGAGCGGGCCATAGCTTAGGCCCTCCTCGACATTGGCGCGGACATTCGGGCCGATCTTGTCCGGATGGGTCTGCAGCAGCGAGTGGTGCAGACCGAGAAACATCACGCCGCGCAGGACGGAAAAGATGCGATCGGCATCGGTGCAATCGGGATCGGTCTCCTCGACCCTGCCGAGATGGTCGGACAGCCGCGCCACCACCCGGCCGAAAGCCTCGCGGATGATACTCGACGTCGGCGCAAAGCCGAAATCCTCGGTCACGGCGATCCGAAGCGTTGCCAGATCCGGCCGCCGGCCCTGGCCGAAGCGGTCGGCCTGCCACGGCGTCTGCCCGTCCACGACCACCGTATAGGGGTCGAGCCGATCGGGTCGCGCCATGACCGACAGCATCAGCGCCACATCGGCGACGCTGCGACCCATCGGCCCGCTGGTCGACAGATGCATCAGCGCCATGGCGCGCGTATCACCGGGAACAACGCCGGGCGAAGGGCGGAAACCGACAACACCGCAGAAGGCTGCGGGGTTGCGCAGGCTGCCGCCCGTATCCGAACCCGTGGCCAAAGGTGCCATGCGGGCCGCCAGAAGGGCTGCCGAACCGCCGGATGAGCCGGCGGCACTTTTGGTCGTGTCGTGAGGATTGGCCGTGACGCCATAGACGGCATTGCGGGTATTGCCGCCGGCGCTCCAGTCCGGATTGTTTGTTTTGCCGAGGGGAATGCCGCCGGCCCGGCGCATGGCGGCAACGATAGCATCGTCCTTGACGGCAATATTGTCTCGAAAGATTTCAGAGCCGAAGGTGGTCGGCAGGCCCTGGACATCGATCATGTCCTTGACGCCGAAAGGCAAGCCATGCAGCGGACCGAGCACCTCATGGCGCATCACGCTGTGCTCGGCATGGCGTGCCTCGGCAAGAACACGGTCGAAATCCTGCGCCACAACGGCATTCACCGTAGGATTGAGCTGCGTGACGCGCTCGATACAGGCCTCGGCCAGTTCGACCGGCGACAGGCGGCGCTGGCCGATCAGCCGGCGCGCGTCCATCGCATCGAGATCGGCAGGATGGGTCTTGCTCATGGCGATACCTTTTACATCGAGAGAGCGACAAGGCCCTTGATCAGCATGTTGAGAGCCATCAGCGAGATGAACACGGCGAATATCCGCTTCAGCACGGCAGCCGGCAGGTAATGCGCCAGCCTTACCCCGAGCGACACCGTGGTCATCGAGATGGCGACGATGACGACCAGAGCCGGCAGGTTGACGAAGCCGATCGTATAGGGCGGGAGACCGGGAAGGCCCCAGCCGGCAATCAGAAATCCGATAAATGATGGCACGGAGATCAGCAGCCCGAAGCCCGAGGACGTCGCCACTGCCTTCTGCACAGGCATGCCATAGAGCGTCATCGCCGGCACGCCGAAGGAGCCGCCACCGATGCCCATCATCGCCGAGAAAAAGCCGATGACCAGACCATAGACACTGGCCAGCGCCCGGCCCGGCAGGGTGTCCGACAGTTTCCAAAGGGGCCGGCTGATCAACATGTAGAACCCGAGCAGCATGCCGATCACCCCGAAGATCACCGACAGATTGGCCGAACGCAGCGAAGCGGCACCGACCACCCCGGCCAGCGCGCCGAGAGAAATGGCCGGTCCCCAGCGCTTCAGCACGGACCAGTCGACCGCGCCGCGCCGATGATGCATCAGCACCGAGCGTGCCGAGTTGAAGATGATGGTGCCGCCGGAGGTGGCGACACAGACCTGCATCAGGCGGTCGCTCTCATAGCCGAGGAACTCGAAGACATAATAGAGCACCGGCACCAGCACGACACCGCCGCCAATCCCGAGCATGCCAGCAATCAGGCCGGATACGGCACCGGTGGCGGCCAGGAAGATAAAGAGCAGAACAAAATCCATCGATCAGGCAATCTGTTTCAGGCTTGCGGCATTTTCGGCGATATCGAGGAACAGCGCCGTCATGACCTGCATGCCTTCACGGGCAATCGGCACCAGCGCATGCTCGTTGGGGCCGTGCTGGCCGCATTCGGCATGGGAGTGCGGAATCCAGATGGTCGGCAGCCCGAGGATGTCGGTAAAGGCATCGTTGGGCAGCGAACCGGCCAGATTGGGCAGCACGTGCGGCGGCTTTCCTGCTGAGCGCGTGAGCGAATTCTCGACAAAACGCACCCATGGATGATCCGGCGAAAACCGGGTCGCCCGGAACGCCTCGCCGCGGGCGGCACGAACTTCGACCATGGGAAAGCCATGGGCATCGAGATGGCGGCGCAACGCGGGGATGATGTCGTCCATGTCTGTGCCGACGACGAAGCGTAGCTGGCAGGTAGCCCGCGCCGAGCCGGAAATGGCATTTTGCGGCGCATCGATATTGCCGGACGACATGGCGAGCACGGCAAAGGAATTCCAGCCGAAGACGCGCTCGCTCGGGGTCAGATCGCTCTCGCCCCATTCGGCATCGTGACGGCGTGGCGGCAGATCGCTGAGCGTGGCGCGGATATCGGGCGTCAGGCTGGTCGGGCGCCATTCGGGAATTCGGATCTGGCCGCGGGCGTCGGTGATCGTCGCGATCGCCTGGGCCAGGATGATGGCGGGATCGGCCAGCAATCCGCCAAAATTGCCGGAATGATGGTCGCCGTCCCGCAGATTGACCATCAGATTGATCGACATGCCGCCGCGAGACCCCATGAACATGGTCGGCGTGTCGACCGCCAGACGCGGGCCGTCCGAGGCGATCAGCACATCGGCCGCCAGCCGTTCCCGGTTGGCCGTGAAGAATTCGCGTAGCCCGAAGGAGCCGGTCTCCTCGGCCATTTCAAGAATGATCCTGGCATTGAAACCGAGCCGGCCCTTTTCGCGGATCAGCAGTTCCAGCGCCTTGATGTTGATCAGATGCTGGATCTTGTTGTCGGCCGTGCCGCGGCCATAAAGCTTGTCGCCTTCTCTTACCAGGGTGAAGGGCTCGAGACCGTCCCGCCAGCGATGGGCCTCTCCGTTGCAGACATCGCCATGGCCATAGACCAGAACCGTCGGCAGGCTTTCGTCCTCGATGCGGCTGGCGATCAGCAGCGGAGCCCCGCCCTCGCGCGGATTGTCGAAAGTCTCGACGGCAAAGCCCATGGCCGACAGCAGGGGCTGCATATCTTCCTGCAGATAGGCGTAGAGATCCTCCCGCCGCCCTTCCGACTGGCTGACGGAGCGGCGCGCCACGAGCGCGGCCAGATCTGCGACCAGCCCTCCGCCATCGACATAATGGGTGGCGGCTTCGATCAGTTGTGTTCTGTCCATGGAATGCACTTACCTCGCTGCGTCGGCAGGCCCAAGGGCTGCCATATCTGGCGCTTCCCAGCCGCGGCCGGGCATGGCAGCGAGCAGTTGGCGCGTATAGGAATGTTGCGGATTGCCGAAAACGTCATCGACCGTGCCATATTCCACCACCTCGCCTTTCGACATGACGAGGATATGGTCGGAAATTTCGGCTGCCACCCGCAGATCGTGGGTGATGAAAATCACCGTCAGGCCAACGGCCTTGCGAATGTCGTCGAGCAGCTTCAGCACGTCCTTCTGTACGGAAACGTCGAGCGCCGACACGGCTTCATCGGCGATCAGGATTTTCGGCTCGACCATCAGGGCGCGGGCAATCGAGATGCGCTGGCGCTGGCCGCCGGAAAACTGCGCCGGATAGCGATCGAGCGCGTCCTCCTCCAGCCGGACGATCTTCAAAAGCGCTCGGGCCTTTTCCATGGCCTCTTTGCGCGGCACGCCGAAATTGACCGGCCCCTCGACCAGCAGGTCGCCAATCTTGCGGCGCGGATTGAGCGATCCATAGGGATCCTGAAAGACGATCTGGATATGTTTCCTGAACTCGCGCCGTCCAGCCGCGGTGGTCGTTTCCAGCCTCGAATTGCCGATCCAGACGGACCCTTCGTCAGGCTCCACAAGCCCCATCAGGCAGCGCACCAGGGTCGTCTTGCCGGACCCGGATTCCCCGACGATACCAAGCGTCTGGCCTTCCAGAACGGTAAAGTCCGTCGGCTTGACGGCATGCACCTTGCGGGCCGGCTTGAACATCGTCCGGGCGGTCGAATAGGTCTTTTCGATGCCGGCGACCCGAAGCGCGATCGGTGCAGACGTATCAGGATTGCCCTTGATACCGTGACGCTTCGGCACGGCATCGATCAGCATGCGCGTATAGGGATGACTCGGGCTGTTGAGCACCTGCTCGGCGGTGCCCTGCTCGACGACCACGCCTTTCTGCATGACCAAGACCCGATCGGCGAGTTCAGCCACCACGTCGAAATCATGGGTGACGAAAAGGATGCCGGCCTTGCGGCTTTCCTTCAATGCCTTGAACATGTCGAGGATCTGCGCCTGCGTCGTCACGTCGAGCGCCGTGGTCGGTTCGTCGGCAATCAGCAGCCGCGGCCCCATGGCGAGCGCAATGGCAATGACGATGCGCTGGCGCTGACCGCCCGACAATTGATGCGGATAGGCATGATAGAGGCGTTCGGGGTCGGGAAGACGCACCTCCTTCAGAAGCTCCATTGTCCGCGCCCGGCGCTCGGTCTTGGACATTTGCGCATGCGCCTCGAAGACTTCCTCGATCTGGTTGCCGACCGTATAGCACGGGTTGAGCGCGCTCATCGGCTCCTGGAAGATCATGCCCATTCGGCTGCCGCGCAGGCCGGCATGCTCGGCCTCGGACAGCTTCAGCACATCGCGGCCTTCAAAGAGGATTTCGCCCGCCGACGGTTTCAGGACTTTTGGCAGGAGACCCATGGCGGCAAAGGAGGTGATCGATTTTCCTGAGCCGGATTCCCCGACGATGCAGAGGATTTCGTTCTCGTGGATGTCGAGCGACAGGTTGCTGACGGCATGAGGCCGATCGCCGCCCTTTGGCAGGTCTATGGTCAGGTTGCGGATCGACAGGACGGGTGTGGCTGCGTGGGTCATCAGTTCCTGCCCTCCGGCGCGGTCACGTCGCGAATGCCGTCGCCCAGCATGTTGATGGAAAACACAAGGATGAACAGAGCGATGCCGGGAATGGTGATCAGCCAGCTTTCAAACAGCAGCATTTCCTTGCCCTCGGAAATCATCAGGCCCCAGGACGGTGTTGGCGGCTGCACGCCGAGCCCAAGGAAGGACAGTGCTGCTTCCAGGATGATGGCGTGGGCCATTTCGAGCGTGACGACGACGATCAGCTGGTTCATCACATTCGGCAGCACGTCCTTGAAGAGGATGCGCGGCAGGCTGGCGCCCAAAACTTCGGCCGCCGCGATATAGTCCATCTGACGCACCTGCATCGTGGCGCTGCGCAGCACCACCGCGAAACGATCCCAGAGCAGCATGCCGAGCACGGACACGACAACGGTCAACGATCCGCCGAACAGCGCAACCACCGCCAGCGCCACAAGCGTTGCCGGCAAAGCCAGCCGTACCGAGACGATGAACATCACCACCGCATCGACCTTGCCGCCGAAATAGCCGCCCAGAACACCGAGCGTCGTGCCGATCACAGCGGAGATCAGAGCCGCGGTAAAACCGATCAGCAGGGAGACGCGAGCGCCATAGATCAGTCGCGACAGGTAGTCCCGGCCCAGCGCATCGGTGCCGAGCAGATGTTTCCAGTCGCCGCCCAGAAAGACCGGTGGAGCAAGTCGTGCCAGCAGATCCTGCTTGTAGGGATCATAAGGGGCGATCAGCGGCGCGAAAAGCGCCGTAAGGCCGACAAACAGCAGGATCGAGAAACCGACCATGAAGCCGCGATGCTTCAGGGCCTTGCGGGCCAGCAGACGGGATGGCGCCGGAGATGCCGCGGGAAGACTGGGGCTGATGGTTTGAGAGGTGTGGCTCATGTCAGGCAGTCCTCAAGCGGGGATCGAGCCATGCGTTCAAGACATCGGCGAGGAAAGTGAAGGTGATGTAGAACATCGCGAAGATCAGGATGAGCGCCTGCATGGTCGGCAGATCGTTGCGGGAGATCGATTCCCAAGCCAGGTAACCCGCTCCATGCAGCGCGAAGATGGTTTCCACCACGACCGAACCGCCGAACATGAAGCCAAGCTGCACCGCCGCCAGGCTGACGACCGGGATGATGGCGTTGCGCAGGGCATGCTTGAACAAAACCCGCCGAGGCTTGATCCCCTTGGCTCTTGCTGTGCGGATATAGTCGGCCGATAGCACGTCCAGCATGCCGGCTCGTGTCAGCCGCATGATGGCCGGCGTCGCGTAATAGCCGAGCACGATCATCGGCAGGATGTAGCCGGTCCATTGCCGGGTTCCGGAGGCCGGCACCCATCCGAGATTGACCGAGAAGACCACGATCAGGATGAGGCCGAACCAGAAGCTCGGGATCGCCTGCCCGACGACGGCAATGCCGAGCGCCAGCCGGTCGATCAGCGTATTGGGAAAGGCGGCGGCCAGAACGCCCATGGGAATAGCCAGCAGCAGGGCGAAGCTCATGCCGAGAAAACCGATGGTCATCGTCACCGGCAGCCGTTCGGCGATCATGCCCGAGACTGGAGTCTTGAAGTAATAGCTCATGCCGAAATCGCCGGAGAGCGCACGCATCAGCCAGTCGACATACTGAACGAGCAACGGTCGGTCGAAACCGTATTGGCTGCGAACCGCGGCGATCACCTCTCCTGAAGCGCCCTCACCGGCAATGGCAATCGCCGGATCGCCGGCCATGAACAGAAGAATGAAGCTGATGAAGGACACCGTCAGCGCAACCAGCGCCGCCATGCCGATCTTGGTCAGGACAAATTTCAGCATCTGAAACCCTCAAGCAGGCGGTCTCGCGGCTTTGCGATCTCGACATGCCTCTCAAACAGGAAGCTCAAATCCGGACCGGGTCGCCGGAAGGCGGCGTCCCGGCCCAGCGGTGCAGATGTCACTTCCAGCCGATCTCATAGAAACGCACCAGTTCGTCCGGGGTCGGCGTGAAGGAGATGTCGCCGCTCATGACGTAGTTGGTGGAATAGTTCCACAACGGCACCCAATAGGCCTTGTCGGCGATCACCGAGAGGGCCTGTGTGTAGAGCGCTTTACGTTCGACCGAATCGATCGAGGAATCGGCCTTTTCCAGCAGATCGGACAGGCTCTTGTCGCGTGCGTCATCTTCGCCGCCCATGGTGAAGAACTCGCTGGTAATGGCCGAGACATCGGCAATCGAGTTGGAGCCCCAGGTCATGAAGGAAAGTGGCGCACCTTCCTTGATGCGCTTTTCGCGCAGTGCCGCATATTGCATGTAGTTGAGATTGGCCTTGATGCCGATTTCGGCCAGCATGCCGATCATCGCTTCGGCCAGCGGCCGGTCGCGATAGGCATAGAATTCAACCTCGATGCCGTCGGGATAGCCGGCTTCCGCCAGCAGCGCCTTGGCCTTTGCCGGATCGTAGGCATAGGTCGCAACGTCCTTGTCGCAGCCGAACTGGCTAGGCGAGCAGGCGCTGTTAATTACTTCCGTCGTGCCCTTCATCAACGCCGCGACGATACCGTCGCGGTTGATCGCGTGATAGATCGCCTGGCGGACCTTGAGGTTCGTCATCGGGTTCTTGTCGCCCGAGCGGCCGGCCGCGTCGAGTGAGAGATAGCCGACGCGCATGGTCGGGGCATTGATCACCTGGAAGCTGTCGCGGCCAGTCATCTTGTCGGCCTGGTCGGACGGAACCTGCCAGACCAGATCGATCGTGCCGTTGAAAAGCTCGGCCATCTGCGTGTTGATGTCCGGGATGGTGCGAATATCGATGGTGCCGACCTTGGCTTTCGGCTTGGCAGCGGCAAAATAGCCCTCGTTGCGCTTCAGCACGAAATGTTTGCCCGGTTCGACGGTCTCGAATTTATAAGGACCCGTTCCGATCGGCTTGGTGGCAACGCCGGCCGGGCCGACGGCTTTGTAATATTCATCGGGATGGATGATGACCGGGCCGGCCAGGTATTCGAGAGCGGCGGGAAATGGCCCGTTGGTGAGGATGCGCACCTTGAACTGGTCGATCTTTTCGGCCTGCTTGATCCATCCCGTCGCCACCTTGTTCTTGGCGCCGTTCTTCGGATCAACCGTGAAGTTCAGCGTAAAGACGACATCATCGGCATCAAAGGCTTCGCCATTGTGGAACTTGACGCCTTCGCGCAGCGTCAGCTCCAGCGTGGTGGAATCCACCCAGGTCCAGCTGGTCGCCAGATTGCCGACATACTCTCCGGTCGCCGGGTCGCGATAGAGAAGCCCATCCCAGACGGCGTTTCCGAGCAGGATGCCCTCGCGCGCCGTGTTGAAATAGGGATCGACATGCTCGAGTTCCTTCGCAAACGCGATGGAGACGGTGTCGTCCGCCTTACCGGCCCAGGCGGAACTTGCAAACAGGAATGCGGGCAGAAGAGCGGCGGCGGCGGCGGCCGTAGTCTTTGTCAATTTCATTCTCATTCCCCTTATTTTTGCCTATTTTATAGGCCTTCGCGGTTTATGGATTTATCGTACTCACTTTTCTATGTTTGTATACAATATTCTTCTATTGCGCACATGTTTGGATAATTGCATACGCCGCTTGTCAAATTCCCCAGATCACACGACAATATGTGTGGAGGACCGCCATGAACTTAGCCGCATCAAAAACGCCAACGGCCGACGTGCTCTATGAGCGCATTGAGACGATGATTGCCGAAGGACAGGTCAAGGATGGCGAGCGCCTCGACGAAGTGCGCCTTGCCCGGGATTTCGGCGTATCGCGCACCCCTTTGCGCGAGGCGTTGCGTCTTCTGTCGGCGACGGGCCTCATCGAACTCATCCCCAATCGCGGCGCCTTCGTGCGCCAGCCGGACTTCACCCGACTTGTGGAAATGTTCGAAGTGATGGCGGAGGTCGAAGCCTGGTGTGCGCGGCTGGCGGCCGGCCGCATCACCAAGGCGCAGCTGCTGCTTCTGCGCAAAGCCGCCTCTGCCTGCGAAGCAGCCCTTCAGGCGCAGGACTACAAGCGCTACTATGTCGAAAACGCCACGTTTCACACGATGATCTACGAGGCGTCCGGCAACGGCTTCCTGGCCGAAGAAGCCGGCAATCTGCACAGGCGCCTCAAGCCCTTCCGGCAGGCGCAGCTCTCCTTCGGCGACCGCCTGTCGCAGTCGATGACGGAGCACCGCGAAATCCTGCTGGCCCTTGAAGCGGGCGACGCGGCGCGTGCCGATTCCGTGATGCGCGACCATATCCGCGTCCAGGGCAGTATCTATGAGGAATACCGCCAATCGATGAGCGGAGAGCGGGAGGCCTCTGGCCGGCAAGCCTCGTGAGACCTGCCGCCGATTTCGGGCAGCCGCGTCGCCGAACATCATGGAAATAGCAGAAGCTCTGACACCGCAGCCCCCATCGTCAGACCGGATATCGTCCTGACGATGCCCGCCTTGTCGATGCCGTAGTGGCGATAGAGATCCTGTACCGTGCCGGTCTGACCAAAATGCTCGACCCCGAGCGGTATCGTCCGGTGGCCGTGAACGGCACCAAGCCAGGCAAGGCCTGCGGGATGCCCGTCGGTGACGGTAACAAGGGTGCAATGGGGCGGAAGGTCGGCGAGCAGGGTCTCGACATGACCGGATGCCCGGCTGACGCCGCGCCGCCGTGCCCGCTGGGCCGCGGTCCAGCCGGCGTTCAGGCGATCCGCGGAGGTGACGGCCAGCACGCCGATATCCCGTCGGCTCTCGCCGAGCAGCCCGGCCGCCGCAATCACTTCCGGCGCGATAGAGCCCTGATAGACCAGCACGACATCGGCATTCGGACCGGGAGGCTTCAGCCAATAGCCACCATCGATGACGCCCTGGCGGAAGTGCGGGTCGCTGCGCGGCGCCGGCTGTTCGAGCGGCCGCGTCGTCAGCCGCAGATAGACGGAGCCGCCCGTCTCGTCGCGCAACCAGGTGCGTTCGTCCGGCTGACCGTCGCCATCGCGCTGCATATAATCGAAAGACCAGTCCATGATGATGGCCAGTTCGTCGAGGAAGGCCGGCTCGAAACTCGCCAGCCCATCCTGGCTGATACCGATCAGCGGCGTGGCGATCGACTGGTGTGCGCCGCCCTCCGGCGCCAGCGTGATGCCGGACGGCGTGCCGACGATCATGAAGCGGGCATCCTGGTAGCAGGCATAGTTCAGCGCATCGAGACCGCGGCAGATGAAGGGATCATAAACCGTGCCGATCGGCAGCAGGCGCTCGCCGAACAGCGAATGGGAGAGACCGGCGGCAGCCAGCAGCAGGAAGAGGTTCATCTCGGCAATGCCGAGTTCGATATGTTGCCCCTCCGGCGAGAAATGCCATTTCTGCGCGGACGGCACCCGTTCGTCGCGAAACGTATCGGCCCGCGCATCGCGGGCAAACAGGCCACGCCGGTTGACCCAGGGGCCGAGATTGGTCGAGACAGTGACATCCGGGGCCGTCGTCACGATCCGGGCGGCCAATGCCGTGTCGGTCTTTGCCAATGCATCGAGGATCTTGCCGAAGCCGGCCTGCGTCGACAGAACGCGATCCTCCAGCAGGACCGGCCCCGCTGTCGCAATGCGCTCCGCCTTGAAGCGTCGAGGCCCCGGCTCAAAGAATGGTACACGGGCGAGGAAAGCCTTTGCATCGGCGCTGTCGACCATTGTCGAAAACGGGTCCCACTCCGCGCCGGGTGCAACCTGCATCGCCGCCTGGAAATCGGCCATTTGGCTTGTTGTCATCAGGCCGGCATGATTGTCCTTGTGACCGGCAAGCGGCGTGCCCCAGCCCTTGATCGTATAGGCCAGGAAGACCGTCGGCCTGTCGTGGTCAATGCTGTCGAACGCATCGGTCAGCGCCGTCAGGCAATGGCCGCCGAGATTGTTCATGAGGTCAGCCAGTTCGGCATCGGAACGCCGCTCGATCAGCGCCGCCACGCCGCCCTGGTCGCCGATCTCGTCGAGCAGTCGGCGCCGCCAGGCGGCCCCGCCCTGGAAGGTCAGTGCGGCATAAAGCTGGTTCGGGCAGGCGTCGATCCAGTCCTTCAGGCGCGCTCCACCCGGCTCGGCGAACGCCGCGTTCTGCAGCGCGCCGTATTTGATGATCACGACATCCCAGCCGAAGGCCTTGAAAATAGCCTCGATACGCTGCCACAGACCTTCGCGCACCACGCCGTCAAGGCTCTGGCGATTGTAGTCGATGACCCACCAGGTATTGCGCAGGTCATGCTTCCAGCCTTCCTGCAAGCACTCGTAGACATTGCCTTCATCCAGCTCGGCATCACCGACCAGGGCAATCATCCGCCCGAGCGGACGCTTCTGCGCCCAGGGTCTGGCGGCGATGTAATCCTGTACCATCGACGCAAAGGCCGTCACGCCGACGCCGAGGCCGACCGAACCGGTGGAGAAATCGACATCGTCGATATCCTTGGTGCGGCTCGGATAGGACTGCGCACCGCCGAAACCACGAAAATTCTCGAGCTTGTCGCGGGTCTGGTTGCCCATCAGATACTGGATGGCATGAAACACCGGCGAAGCATGCGGCTTGACCGCGATGCGATCCTCCGGGCCCAGCACATGGCAATAGAGCGCCGTCAGGATGGAGGCCATCGAGGCCGAGGAGGCCTGATGGCCGCCGACCTTGACCTCACCCTTTTCGCGCAAGTGATTGGCATTGTGGATCATCCAGCAGGCAAGCCACAGCACCTGCTTCTCGATGGATTTCAGAATTGCGATATCGGTGCTTGTCACGACCGTCTCCCAGTCACGCGTTCACGCCTGATGAGGATCCGCCGGCGGCTTTTCGCCTTGCTCTGGCCGGATCCCGTTCCCATGTCTGCAACACCCGGCCGGATGATCATCCGGCCGGGTGGCCCTAGCAAGGCGTCAGCCGTTGCGAAACGTATAGGCATAGCCATTGATGGCCGGGGCACCGCCGAGATGGGCGTAAAGCACCTTCGAGCCTTCTGGGAAGTAACCCTTCTTGACCAGGTCGATCATGCCCTGCATCGACTTGCCTTCATAGACCGGGTCGGTGATCATGCCTTCGAGGCGGGCGCAGAGCCGGATGGCCTCCTTGGTCTCGTCGGACGGCACGCCGTAGACCGGATAGGCATAATCCTCGATCAGGATGATGTCGTCCAATGTCAGGTCACGGCCAAGCTCGACGAGTTCGGCGGTGCGTTGTGCGATCTCCAAGACCTGAGCCTTGGTCTGGGTCGGCGTGAACGAAGCGTCGATACCGATGACATTGCGCTCGCGGCCATCCATGGCAAAGCCGACCGTCATGCCGGCATGGGTGGAACCGGTCACCGTGCAGACGACGATATAGTCGAACTTGAAGCCGAGCTCGGCCTCCTGGGCGCGCACCTCCTCGGCAAAGCCGACATAGCCGAGACCACCGTATTTGTGCACCGAAGCCCCGGCCGGAATGGGATAGGGCTTGCCGCCCTTGGCCTTGACGTCCTCGATGGCATCTTCCCAACTCTGGCGGATGCCGATATCGAAGCCCTCATCCACCATCTGCACATCCGCGCCCATGATCCGGCTCAGCAGAATATTGCCGACCCGGTCGTAGACGGCATCTTCGTGCGGCACCCAGCTCTCCTGCACCAACCGGCACTTGAAGCCGATCTTGGCGGCAACGGCGGCAATCATCCGCGTATGGTTAGACTGCACGCCGCCGATCGAGACCAGCGTGTCGGCATTGGAGGCGATCGCATCGGGAATGATGTATTCGAGCTTGCGCAGCTTGTTGCCACCGAAGGCCAGACCCGAATTGCAGTCCTCGCGCTTGGCATAGAGCTCGACCTTGCCGCCGAGATGCTCCGAGAGCCTTTCCAGCTTCTCGATATGGGTCTGTCCGAATGTGAGCGGATAGCGCTCGAATTTTTCCAGCATGGGATCCCCTTCTGCTTGTTATGACACAGAGGAAACGCTACCATTGCTCGGATGAAAGGTGCTCTCTAAGTTGAACTTGATATTTCGTGAAATCTATTCAAAATCCAGATAGGAATTGCATATATTCCGTCATTCTCGTATTTTCGGAAGATTCTTTCATGGCAACGGAACTGGACCGCATCGACCTGAAAATGCTCCGGCTGTTGCAAAACAACGGGCGGCTCAGCAATGCCGATTTGGCGCAAATGGTCGATGTCAGCGCCGCGACCTGTCATCGCCGCACCCAGCGGCTTTTCGAAGAGGGCTATATCAAGTCGGTCAGAGCCATGGTCGAGCCGCAGAAGGTCGACCGCGGTGCGCTGGTCATGGTCGGCGTGGTGTTGGATCGCTCGACACCGGAAAGCTTCGGCACCTTTGAAAAGGCTGTGGCCAAGCTGACTTTTGTGCTGGATTGCAATCTGGTCGCGGGCGATTTCGATTACTTCCTGAAGATCCGCGTCCGCGACATGGCGGATTTCAACCGCATCCATGGCACACAGCTGATCGCCCTGCCCGGCGTGCGTCAGACCCGCACTTTTTTCGTGATGAAGGAAGTGGTCGACAATGCGCCGCTGAACTTTTGACAGGTGCTTCCAGCAGGCAGAATCGGAAGCGAGCTCAGGCGGCGGGCGCAACACTCGACCGTGATACTACGCCATAGTTCGAGAACACCGTTTTGAATGGGCAGTTTTGCCCTCATGTCTCGAAAATGCCTGGAAATTCGCATTCCCATAAGCACTTCTTTGCTTCAACTCTTTGGCGATGCCAACCGCGTCGTCATGGTTGGTACCGGTGGCGATGAATGCCACGGTTTTACCGGAGTCGCCGTGATGGACGAGCCCATGTACCTGACTGCGGAAGAGGTCGCTGAGCGCTATCGCGAAGCCATAAGCGTAGGCACGTTGCGGAACTGGCGTGCTATGCGGGTGGGGACCCCGTTCCTCAAGATCGGAAAAGCCGTGCTTTATTCAAGGCTGGCCTTGGAGGAATGGGACCGAAAGCACATGGTGGCCTGCAACAATGCGCATGATATTGGTGTCAGCGACTAAGCCGCCTAAGCCAGCCGCATATTTCATGGGAACGGCCCTCGGCACGGCTCGCGTGCATTTTCACTCCCATATCTAAGTGTGTGACGCGCGCTGAAACCGCGATTTCCCGGCACGAGCTGTGAAGCATCAGCGCCTCCACGCCTCAATTCACCTCCAGTCACCTTTCCTAGTAGTCGAATCCATCTCGCGATTGTTCGACCCTAATGGCTCCTAAGCAGCGTATTGACCCGCAGAAAATGATGATCAATGATGACCCTGCCAGGCTCGGGATGCTTGGACATGATCGTGCGAGATAATCACTGCCAGTCAGTTACCGCAGGCACCAGAGCCATACCCCCTTCCATTTCCTCAATATAACTTACTGATTTTACTAACCAAATCGGAACAGCAGGAGTACTCCACAAGCACCCCTCTTTAAATGCATCGCCCTCCCCAAATGCGCGCGACCCGTCGGCAAGGCAGACGGGTCGTTTTTCATTCTACGCAAGGCATCCGCCTCGTAGTCAGAGCGCCGATGCGCCCAGTTGCAGACCATAGGCGACGATGTCTCAACCGACGACGATGCGATCCGCTTCATAGCGTTGCAAGGCTGTAGTGAGATCACGCTCCCGCGCGAGACAGTTGCTCAAGGCCATGACATCGCCTGCTGCCTTCGACACACCCATGGCCGTGTGCGGCCGTGCGACGAAGGCAGCATCGCCGATCAGCGCGATCGACCGGCCGATCATGCGCGGCGCCTCATAGTCGAAAATACCCTGGATCGATGGGCTCGGCTCGGCTGCGACCGCCAGCGCAAACTGGTGCGGCAGAATCTGTCGGGCATCGTCGCGCAAGGCCTCCAGACGATCGCGGGACAGGCCACCACGCGGCAGAGAAAATGCGTGCCTGCGGTTGTCCATATCCGTGAATGTCCCGGCAAGTTCACTCTGCAGCACCTTGCGGTACCAGACCCAGTTGTAACGACGGCTGCCGTTTTGCCTTTCCCCCTTCGAGCCCGGCACCAGGTAACCAAGCACATGCACGCCGGGCTGGACATGGAAGGCGAAGCGATCCAGCAGCAGCCCCGCATCCAAGGGAAGGCTCGTCTCCGGGATCAATCCGCGCCAGGCGACATAGCCGCTATAGTGGTTCTGATGATCTTCCGGATTGACCGCCCGGCGCACGACAGAGCCGAGACCGTCCGCGCCGATGACGAGATCCGCAGTCTCTCGCGTGCCATCGTCGAAGATCAACTCGGCGCCGCCCGCTCCATCTACGACGTCCACGACCTGCCGACCAAGGACATAGCTTCCAGGGGCGATACGCCAGGCGAGGGTATCAAACAGGATGTCCCAGGAGATCTGGGTTTGCGGCATGTGAACGGTCTGGGCGATGCTGCCGTCATGGTTGAGATAGATGCGCTCCTTGGCGACCACGCCGACATGGGCTACTTGCTCGCATCCTATCAGTCGAAGAATGCGCAGCAGGTCGCTCTGGCCGACCAGGCCTGCGCCCCGGCCGGCAAGACCACTCACTGAGCGCTCGTAGACGCGGACATCATGGCCGGCATTTTGTAGCGGGATGCCGGCAAAGAGACCGGCGAGCGACCCACCGACGATCCTGATACGGAGCTTTTCCATCTGTCGCTCCTCACTGCCCAGCCACAGCGGGCTTGTGCTGCCGATGATGCGCGAACTTGACTGCGAAGGCTGCGATGCCAAGGGCCGCACCCAGCGCACTCACCATAAGCCAGCCGCCCTCGCCCCATGCCAATGTCGCCATCGCCGAACCTGCCGCACCGCCGAGGAACATACCCGTCATGAAAATCGTATTGAGGCGGCTGCGCGCATCGGCGTCGAGCGCATAGATGATGTGCTGGTTGGAGATCAGCGCACTCTGGATGCCGAAATCCAGCACGATGACGCCGACGACCAGAGTGACGATGGATGCACATGCGCCGAAGATCAGCCAGGCGACGATGGTCAGTGCCGCCCCGAACCAGACGACGAAATGCGGTCCTCTTTTATCCGCGACCCGGCCGGCGAGCGGTGCTGCGAATATGCCGACCGCACCGACAATCCCGAACAGGCCGGCGACATCCGCCCCCAGCTGGAAGTTCGGTCCTGCGAGATAAAGCGCCAGGATTGTCCAGAAGGCCGTGAAGGAAGCGAACAGGAATGCCTGAATGACGGTCGCAGCCCTGAGTGCCGGATGCAGCTTCCAGAGCTGACCGAGAGAACGGAGAGCCTGATGATAGCGCAGCGTTGATGTCGGCCGGTGATGCGGCAGGACCGCGAACATCAGACCCGCGGCCAGAAGGGCAAGCGGCACGCCGATCCAGAACATCTCCCGCCAGCCGGCATGTTCGCCGACGAAACCCGACAGGGTGCGGCTGAACAGGATACCCGACAGCACGCCTGCCATGACTGTGCCGATCGTGGCGCCGCGTTTTTCCGGCGGTGCCAGCGATGCGGCGAAGGGAACGATCTGCTGAGCAACGGTCGAACAGGCCCCGACAATGACAGAGGCTGCAAGTAGCATCCAGGCAGTCGGTGCCAGTGCAGCCAGAACCAAGGCTGCGGCCAGAACCACGAACTGGCCGATGATCATACGCCGGCGATTGACAAGGTCACCCAGCGGCAAGAGCAGGAAGAGCCCCAGCGCGTAGCCCAGTTGTGTCGCCGTTGGCACCATGCCGGTGATCGGCTGATGCTGGAACTCGGCCTCGATAATGCCGAGCATAGGCTGGTTGTAGTAAATGTTGGCAACGGCAATGTCTTTTCCCGCCAGGAAATGGCCATGCTGCATGACGCAGGCGCAGTGGGCGAGATTTCCTATCGTTTCTACGACAAGGACGGAAAACCCGAGGAGACGCCGCTCAACGAGCGGGTCATCGGGATTTCGCTGGAAGACTTGAAACGGACCGACCGCGTCATGGCGCTGGCCGGCGGAGAATCCAAGACGCAGGCGATCGCCGGCGCCTTGAAACTGGGCGTCATCGACGTGTTTGTTACAGACAAGTTCACGGCCGCCAGACTGACGGCCTGATCTCATCCGAGACGGACTGGCTGATCTGCTGCGCAATTGGGAGTGAAGAACCATGAGACGTTTTGCAGATCAGGCCGTGTTCATCACGGGCGGCAACAAGGGCATCGGTGGTGGGATCGCCAGACGTTTTGCCGAGGAAGGCGCGAAGGTCGCCATCGCTGCGATCGACAAGGACACGCCCGAAGCGGCGGCAGCACTCGCGAAAGAAACCGGCGCGCAGGTCATCGGCATCGTTCTGAACGTGACCGACGCCACGGCTGTGAAAGCAGCCTACGAAGAGGCGGAAGACAAGCTTGGCCCTCTCTCCGTGTCGGTACAGAACGCCGGCGTCATCACGATCGCCAAAGTCGAGAACCTGACCGAACGGGAGTGGGATCTCAATCTCGACGTCAACACGAAAGGAGTATTCCTGTGCTGCCAGGAGGCGATCCGCCGCTTCCGTGCGAGCGGCATCAAAGGGCGCCTGATCAACACCGCGTCCGGCCAGGCGCGGCAGGGTTTCATCTACACGCCGCATTATGCCGCTTCCAAGTTCGGGGTTGTCGGCCTGACCCAGAGCCTTGCGAAGGAGCTGGCCCGCGAAGGCATCACGGCAAATGCGATCTGCCCAGGTATCATCCACACCGAAATGTGGGACTACAACGACCGCGTCTGGGGCCAGATGCTGGGCGAATACGGCCCAGGCGAACTGATGGCCGAATGGGTCGAAGGCATACCGATGGGCCGCGCCGGTACGCCCGCAGAGGTCGGCGCCCTTGTTGCATTTCTCTCATCCAAGGACGCCGCCTATATCACCGGCCAGACCATCAATATCGATGGCGGGCTTATCATGTCATGAAGCTGCTTTGTAGGTGATGTTCCGTCCTTCGTGATCCTCCGGATTTGCCATTCGTGCTTTGAGGTTGGGTTTCATGGATGTCTTCGTTCAGGAACTAATGCGCATTCCAGAGGTTTCATCAATCGACCGCAGGCGAACCGACCAGTGAGGCCCAGCGCGACATCAAAACTCCTCCCAACTGTCTCCCCCTTTCAGCGCAGCGTTGCCGTTGAATGCGTGGGCAACTTTTGCCGATATTTGGCGCGCCGGGGACGCGACCGGTCGAGAACGATGGTTCGCGGCAACCGGTGCAACCCGAGATGGTGCGGCCGCTGTCCCGATGTTGAACTGACCTAGAAGTTCGAACAGTTGCTCTGCTTCGCGTGCCAGACTGTGGGCCGCAGCCGTAGTTTCCTCGACCATCGCCGCGTTCTGTTGGGTACCCTGATCCATCGTGTTGACGGCAGTGTTGATTTCCTTCAGGCCCGTTGCCTGTTCTTTCGATGCCTCGACAATGGCACCAACATTTCCGTTGACCTGGACGACCTGAGAGACGATCTCCACCAGAGCTTTGCCGGTATTGCCTACCAAGGTTACCCCGTTCTTGACCTGTTCATTCGACGTGTTGATCAATTCCTTGATCTCTTTTGCCGCCTTGGCCGACCGTTGGGCGAGTTCGCGAACCTCCTGGGCCACAACAGCGAAGCCCTTACCGGCATCTCCGGCGCGAGCCGCTTCAACACCGGCGTTCAACGCCAGAAGGTTTGTCTGGAACGCGATTTCGTCAATCACACCGATGATGTTTGAGATTTCCGACGCCGATTTCTCGATCTTGCCCATAGCTTCAACGGCCTGCCCCACGACATTGCCAGAATGCTCTGCGTTCTCCTTGGTCTTGCGTACCAGTTGACCGGCCTCCTCCGCGCGATGGCTGGAGTCAGCGACGGTCGTGGTAATTTCTTCCAGCGCCGCTGCGGTCTCTTCGACTGACGCAGCTTGCTGCTCTGTGCGCCTCGACAGATCATTCGACGCCGACTGAATCTGCTGAGATGCCGCGGCGATCGCACCGGCATTCTGAGAAATTGTCTGCAGGGTGCCCCGTAGTTTTGCCGAAGCTCCGTTGAAGTCGACGCGGAGCTTTTCGAGCGCAGGCAGGAAGGGATTGCTCACCATCTGCGTCAAATCGCCTTCGGACAAGGCCTTAAGCGCAGCAGCCAGTTGGTCGACATTGCCGACACGCGTGGTGACATCGGTTGCGAACTTCACGACCTTGAACACTTTGCCGTTCATATCGAAGATCGGGTTATAGGACGCTTGGATAAATGCCCTTCTGCCGCCCTTCCCGAGGCGCATGAACTCGTCGGAGACAAATTCTCCGTTTTCCAGTTTCGTCCAGAAGAGACGGTACTCTTCGCTGTTGGTGTAACTCGGCTCGCAGAACATCGAGTGGTGCTTGCCCTGGATTTCCGACAGCTGGTATCCAAGCGTTGAGAGGAAATTCTCGTTGGCGGTGAGAATGTCACCCTTGGGCGTGAACTCGATCACGGCCTGTGCACGGGAGATCGCATCGAGCTTGCCACTATCTTCGGCGGCCTTCAGCTTCTGTTCGGTGATATCGGTAGCGAACTTGACCACCTTGTAGGGTTTGCCCCCGCGAAGCACTGGATTATACGACGCCTCGATCCAGACTTCGTGGCCATCTTTAGCAATGCGCTTATACTGGCGGCGGTCATATTCACCGCGCCCGAGCTTGCTCCAAAAATCCCGATAATCTGCTGTTGCGACCTCGGCGGGATCCACAAAAACACTGTGGTGCTTCCCGACGATTTCCGAGAGTTGATAACCCAGCGCCCGACAGAAATTCTCGTTCGCCGTGATGATCGTTCCGTCAAGCTTGAACTCGATGATCGCTTGAGACTTGCTCATCGCTTCGAGTACACCCTTTGCATCTGAACCGGCACCAAAACCCAACATATGTTCCCCCTAGTGAGTGATGAGACAACCTGGGATGCGCACGAAACGTTTCGGGTGCCTCCTCAGATTTGATGGTGTGAATTGTCGGGGCAAGCTGTTTACGATATGTGAATATTCTGATGGGAGCGCACCATTGTTGCGTATTTTCGACAATTCTTGTCAATCGTCAAAAACGAAGCATATCCCAGAGCGAATACACTCAATGGTCCCGCAACCCACGATATCTGCGAGGCGACCAAGGGACGACTGGACGAACGACAGTTTAAACTCTTGAATTGCCAAGGTGCCGAGAATCGTGACTTCACGTCTCACCAGCTCTCCTGTTTCGATCTGGTGCTGATCGCCGCGAACTGGCAGCTCTTGATGAGAAGTCACACAGGCAATCGCCCTGAACGACATCCAACCGGGGAAGTTGCCGCGGCATGCCTATGTCGAACGCTTCGGTGATCCCCCACATCAGTCGCGGTGTCTTTGGGGAGCCAGGGCCATCGTCTGCGCATAGGCGAGTGGCGAGCGGTTGCCTGGCATGTTTTCGTCCAATACCAGCGTCTTCAGATCGTCGGACCGGACGTCGAGTGCGACGACGCGTTCAAGCTTGTCGATCTGCCACACGACATAGCCGAGTTCGGGAACATAGCCGCAGTCGCATCCGCAATCGCCGCCTTTGATCATATGCGCCTCCTCGGGCAGATACATGATCTGGGGTTTTGGCAATGTGTAGCAATGCCCCTCATAGGCATAGCCGTAGATCACGCCGATGCTCTTGATATAGCGCCCGTCATCACCCCTGTAATTTTTTGATGGAACACCGATATCGACGGGAAGTTGCTGGAGCTTGTGATTGTGATCGACAATAGCCAAAACGATCTGCTGATTGACTATGCCGAAGATTTCATCGCTGGTGATTTTGAGGACCGCCAATTCTTTGACGGCTTCAACCAATCTCTGCATTTCGTCAGAATCGGCCGTAAGCCCTTGCAGTTTTTCAGATACCTTCCTGTTGATAGCCTCATCTGAAAGCTTGAAAATTGGCCGATATATCGCAGGCCTGCCGTAGAGTCGCACTTCGCTCGGATTGTAAGATCGATAATCCGGCTCTGACAAATCTTCCACAATCGGTCCCACACCGGGATGGCTGCTGCAGTCGCTCATCGCACTCTCCTTTGACTTTTACCTCGATCCTATGATTTCACGCCACGCAAAATTCTCTGCCAGCAGTTCGGCCGCCGGCCCGTCCGCGGCGGCAATGACAGCACTTGCCGCCTGATCCAGTCGCAATGTGCTCGGATCCAGTGTTTTCAGCGAAGCCGCCAAAGCCGTGGCCACCGCGTCACGTGCGCCTACCAGCGCTTGCTTGAAAGACAAAGGCCTTGCACTGAATGCCTGCTCCGTCGCTTGACGAAATGTGTCAAATTCGTCCCATGCCAGGTCCCGCAGATCGACGTCCAGAAGCCGCTTGTCAGCGCAGCCTTTCGCGACCAGATCGCGATGATAAAGTGCTACGATGGTGTCGAAGATCGCACCGATGAATGGCAATGCGCGGTCATGCACCTCGCGCGTCACTGCAGACATTGTCCGAAAATTGGTTGCGAGGCGGATCTGCGTCTCGGGGCTCGTTTCCGCAAAGCGGTTCAACTCGTTATAGAGAAGCAGATTGCCTCTCGTTCTGCGCAGAAGCCGGTCAATCGCGGAATCGAAATGCAGGAGCGAGATCAACGAAACGCAATCCGAAAAGGCTTCGGAGTAGGAAAAGAAGTCGCCCCCCGGCGATGTGGCGGCTGGCACGCCGGTCTCCGACAGCATGATCAGGTGCCCGACCTCGTGTGCGATCGTATCGAAATTCAACGCGTAGGGTCGCAAAATGCCATCGACGTCGGAACACCCCAGTTCGAGAAAGCCGTAGCCTGCTTGGGCATTGTCCCAGTCGACAAACGGGACAATTTCAAGCCTCGGAAAGGTCTGATCGAAAAACCAGCGGACCGGCCGCCCCAGATAACTTTGCCAGATGTCGAGAACAAAACGGACGCAGGCATAGGCGTGAACGGCAAGGAAAGGACGCGAGGTCGGATCGATATTGTCGAAGTGACGGTCTGGCCCCGGCCTCACCGGCGCACGCTTTGTCCCGACGAAAGGCGGCAGGTTGGCGAAGCCATAGGGTTGTTTTTCATAGAGCGGATCTGCGACATACATGGAGAGGTCGCTGGGGCCCTCGCCGATTTCATCGCGCTGTATCGACAACCACACACGATCGGGCTGTTCGTATCCGGGAATGAATGGCGGTTGGGGATAAATCCAGAAGCGCGTGCCGACACGCGCATTTCCAGAGTCGAAGGAATCGTCCCGAAGCAGGCGCATCGTGCATATGCCCCCTCGATTGAAAACTCGCAGCTAGAGATTCAATTTATAAGTGTTTACTAATCTTGAGTCAATGCCGCCAGCTTCAAGATCCCGGACAAAGGTGTTCGTCGCAACCCACGCATTGCTTGCAGGCCCAGCGCTGTGTTGTGTTGCAAGGGCCCTCGCGTTTCGCAGCGCCAGGAGCGCGTCTTGTCGTTTCTGTCCCACCACTTCATTGCGCAAGGCTTTCAACCGCTCCTTGTCGCACCCCGTGTCCCGGATGATCGCCTCAAACCGGCGCTCTCGAAAGTTCGTGTTTCGCGCAATATTTGTGAATATGTCGCGCTCTTCAGCGGTCACAAGTTTCTCACGTGACAGTTTGGCGAATGTTCGCTGAAGATCGACCATTGCATGCGTCAAAGGCGGAAAGCCGAGTTCCGCTGGGCCTGAAAGGACTGCGACTGCATCGTCGGGCGCCAGTCGCCAGCGCCGATACCACCGGTAGACCAGGCCGACACCGATCATGCCGAATTCACTGAGTTCCGCCGCCCTCAGCGCGCCCATGCTTGCCGCGCCAATCACAACGATGCCCTGCGCCATCGCCCAGAGGATTTCCTTGTGTCGGACAGCCGGCCTGTCTTCGAACTGCCCGTCGATCAGGACCATGGCCCGCGGCCGGTAGGCGTGAGCGGCAAGCAGAATGTCGCCTTGCGCAGCCGGATGCACATAGATGGCGTCGAGAACCCGCTCCGCTTCTGCCAGGCGAAGCGTCGGGCCGAGAAACACCACGATCGGACCTTCCTCGCTCGCATCGACCATGTGAACACTCACCGCAGGATTGAAAAGGGACTGCCACCGGGCAGAATGGTTCTCACGCACTGGACGCCTGTTTCGGCGTCCGCTCCCACCGGGACCGCCAATATCGGCCCCAAGCCGGCGGATAGCACCCGATCGATGAGCGAGCCAAGATCCGCAACGGCGCGCACTTCAACAGCCGGGCGTGGCAATCCGGTCGTGTCCCGGACAATAAGCTGGCGGGCCTTGGCGACGATCGCGTCGGTACTGCGCCTGTAGTGCGCCCGGGTTTGATCGTCGCGCGCACCCGATATCGCCCCGGCGCGGGCCGACAGCGCCTCGAGCATCGCGCTCGCTGCGGCGGCAGCGATGCTTGGAGCCGCCGCATATCCCTCGGTCGGAAGCGCAAGGATAGGTTCGCCTGGACCTGTCTCGATCGTCTGGCACCAGACAACCGGGACCTTTGCAGGCGACGGAACGAGCCAAAGACCGAAGGAAATAGGGTGCTCGCCCACAACAGACAGTATGTGATCAACTTCGTCCCCCAATCCGTGCGGAGAAATGCGCATTCGATCAAAGAAGCCGTGGGTAGCAAAGGCGCGAGCGATCGCGTCGCGCTCGATACATTCGAACAGACCATGCAGAAACGCATCGAGGACAGTCATGTGACAGGCGAGACCCGTGGTCGTCCGTATAAAGAGACCATCCTGGTCGAGTGGTGGATCCGTGTAGCAGGTGTGAACGAGTTCCTGCGGGACCGGTTGTGGAAGACCTGCCGCAATATCGATGCCGGTGACCCAAGGTATCGTCCTTGCCCGCCAATTGCCCCGGCGATCGGGTGCCAGCAAATTTTCAAACAGGCCGTCAGCGATTTTGATTTCATCCGCTGTCGCCCGAAATACAAGCTCCGGGGGAATGGCTTCCGCGTAGAACCGTTCAAGCGATTCCATAATTGCCCCCACTGCCGCGCCCGCCATCCAAAAGCCCCGCCCGAGTGACGTGACCTCGGATAAGGCCGCGGGTCGAACGGCTTGGACAACCGGCAGGCCGATCCGGTCAAGTCCGGTCAGATCCCCCAGCCGAGTTATTCGCGCGCGACGACATAGTGGCAGTATCTTGTGCAAGCATTGAGTGGTCTCGTCGAGATCTGAGGGTGGCGACAGGAGGTTATGAAGGTTTGAAACCACAGCACAGTGAAGGCGCGCGAGCCTGCCGTCACGATCTGACGGATCGTTCGCTTTCGGGTGCTTGAGATCAACATTGACCGGCAACGCCTAGCTCCTGAATGGAACGTCTCGCCCGCCTTAGAAGCGCCTTGGCGCCTTGGCGCTCGGCAATTTCCATGGCGGAGCGAAGGTCGGCAACAATTGGATCCCTGCTGGTATTGACCCGCGCGCAAAGCACCGCGCGGCGACGGTAAAGCTCGGCGAGCCAATAGGCATGTCCGGTTTCCCTAGCCTTTTCGATCGCGTCATTCGTGACCTCGACCGCGAGCTCAAATTTGCCAGCAAGCCCGAGCAGAGTGGCGTGCATGTAAAGATAGATCGGCAGATCTGCGACGGCACCAAGGCTTCTCAGAAGCGACAGCCCCTCGCCGAACATCGCATGCCCGCTGTCAAGGCTTTCGCCATGCGCATGCGCCCACCCGGCAAAGAGCAGCGACAGGCCGGACAGAGACTGCATATCATGCAACTTCGCAAAATCGGCCATTCTACTGGAAACGTCGGTGAGACGCCCATAATCGTCCCGGTAAAACGCAGACACTGCTTCCGTATCCAACGAATGCGCCTTGCTTGGCGCATGCGCTATCCGGTCTGCGAAAGCGACCATTTTCGAAAGAGATGTGTCCGAGGCTTTCGATTGCCCCGTCAGCCACAGCGAAAGAGCGAGTTGCCCGAGGCCGCACACTTTCGCGTCATGGCCGCCAAACAACGTGCGGCTGGTCCTAGCGGATTGCTCGTCATAAAGCGCCAGTCCCGCCTTGATCGCATCCTGGGTTTCGCGATGGTTTCCGAGGTTGAAATCGATGGCCCAGATGCAATGGTTGACCTGCAGCCTGATTTCCGGATCTTCCACCCCGGCCAGCATTGCCTGCACCTGCAGGGCACGATCGTGCATGATGCGAAAATCCGATCCGGTGAGCCACCACCCCCAATAGATTGGAAACCACCGGGACTGGTCCTCCATCGGCTGACGGCGGGCAATGGCTATGCCATCTTCATAGAGCTTGCGGGCGGGTGGCGAATTCTGCCCGACAAGGCCGGTCAGGATAGGCCCGAGTGACGTCAGCGCGGACAGTTGTAGAGGTTCGATCGCATGTTTCTCGCCCAGGCGCTGGCAAAGCGACAAGGCGTGCTCCAGATAGTTGCGCGCCTCTATCATCGCCGATCGGCTCGAATTTTCTCTCCCTGCCGCCGTATACAGATCGATGGCGTTTTCGAGGAGTCCGGCACGCTCCGCATGTTCGGCCAGCGTTCCGGTATCGATCCAGGCTGCCATTTGGCGATTTTGGCTGACTGCCGCGAACAGGCGCCTATGCAATGTCTGCTGCTGCTTGCGCAAGAGCGTTTTGTAGATGGTCTCCTGGACCAAAGCGTGCCGGAAACCGTAGGCGATGTGCCCTCGTGTCCTGATCCTCATCAGGAACCCCGCATCGCTCAATGTATCGGCGGCTTTGGCCAACGACGCCTTGCCCAATCCTGGCAAAAGCGCGCGAAGTAGCGACAGCGTGAACCGGTTGCCCGCAACTGCTCCCGCTCGCGCCACGTCTCTGGCCATGCCCAGGTCGTTAAGACGCGCATTCAATATTTCCTCGAATGCGGACACATGGCTGGGTGTAACGTTCTCCGACAAGCTCATCGTGTCCGCATCAACGTTCTCCGAGACCCATTGGCCGATTTGTTCGATGAAGAGCGGAACACCGCCGGAGATCCTTTCTATGACGTCAACGAGCCCAGGAAGCATGGCCTGCCGCTGCTCCGGCCATCGCGCCTCTATTGCCTGTCGAGTTTCGCCACGATCAAGCGGGAGCAGGATCAGACGCGTGGGTTTGGCCGCATCCAGCCAATCCGTCCCAAACCCGAGACGGGACGTCGCGACGAGGAGAATCGGAAGTTGGCGCGCAACCCGAGCGGCCTCTACCAGCAAATCCTTCGAGCTAGGATCGATCCAGTGGATGTCTTCGACCGCCAGGACGATGGGGCCATTCGCGCACAACGCTGCGAGCACACGAAACACGGCGCGACGCGCTTTTTCCCGAATGGCTTTGGGATCGACATCGGCGAGCTGTTGATTTCGTCCCACGGCACCGAGCAAATGCGCAAATGTATCAATCGTTTCCGCTTCGCGAATGCCGTTTCGTTCGAAAGCGGCAGCCACAGCCGAAGCCGACAGACCCGGCTGGTCGGCTGGTCCAGATGCTGCGCCGGTAAAGGTGTTCAACAAAGGGTGTAACGTCGCGCGGTGTCCCCCGGGCAGGCACTGAAAGAAAAACAGCCCTGATCGCTGGTCGCGAGTGATCTTTCGGGCTTCCCGCAAAAGGCGCGACTTTCCAATGCCTGCATCTCCCTCGAGCAGGATCATTTCCCCACCCTTCGCGGGGATCCTTTCCCAACAGGCGGCAATCGCGCTCAACTCCCGTTCACGACCAATGAAGGGGCCACCAAGACGACCGAACGCGTAAAACCGGTTGACCTCGATCTTGTGTCCGAGTGCACGCCACACCTTTTCCGGCACGGCGAATCCCTTGAGCACCTTGTCGCCTTCGAACACGAAAGCATGCGACCTGCCAGCCAGGTCACGCGTCTCTTCCGAAACAAAAACGGCATCCGGTGCGGCAATCTCTTGTAGACGGGTGGCTATTGCCAGTGCCGCGGCGGCAACCGGCTCGTCCTGCGTCTCCTGAACAAGCGCGACGGATGTCGCGATCCCGACGCGGACGTGCAAGTCGTCACGCAAGGCTTCCCGACCAACGCGCGCGCAGCCTTCGACGATCCCGAGACCGGCGCGAATGGCGAGCGATGCCGCATCCTTTGCACCCAGGTCATTCGGGAAGAGTGCCACACCGCCGTCGCCGGCCTCAAGCAACATGACGCCGGAATGAGATGTTATCGACTGTTTCGCTGCATTCTGAAATGCGGCAATCAATTCCTGATAGTCTTCTATGTCGAGGAGCTGGAGAAGTCTAGTAGACCCGACGAGATCGAAACAGAGGGCGGTTACGATCCGCCGCTCGCCCCCATGTTCGAAGGGGCGTGCCTTGCGACGTGAAGGTTTCGCCGGTTGTCGTAGTTTGTTGACCCGACTTTCGAGCATCCGCCACTCCTACGGCTCACGTGTATTCCGGATCCAGAATGTATAGCATATGCGACGGGCACCAGCGTAGTGGTTCCCCGCCGCTCCCGGAGAGCCCGGAGCGATTTTTTGCTCATTGCTTTGCACCTAACCTAAGCCACGGTCATCTCAGGTCTGCGAAGATCGCGTCCGGCGGACTGAGCCGCCCCAGCTTTGCCGGAAACCATTTGCTTCAAGTTATGTGGCCATGGCTGGCGCGCCCAGCATGGCATAGCATCGTTGTTCGGCCTCTCTTGGCGAGATGATTCCAATGGGCTCAAGAAGGCGCCACTACAGCGAGGAAATCCAGCCTGGGGCTTTTCCGATCTTTGCGGGGCGGCGTAACGCATGACGGACCTAAAAGGATGGTCCGGGCAAGCAAATCATCTCGATGACCATCAACGGCATGGTGATAAATCCGACAAATCTCGACTATGGCAACCCCGAGGATCGCCTGCTGTCTGTGCTAGTAGAATTCACCGACTCCGTCGGTACTCGCCCGGCGTTTTGCCCAACTGTCGTCTGAAGGCTTGGCGAACGCGGCCTGTGAAGAAAAGCGGCAGACGAAAGCGATCTCGACGAGAGACATTTCTGATGAAGACAGCAGAGACAGGGCGCGATTGATCCTCCGGCTCCCAATGTAACTGTTCGGGCTTTCGCCCACGGCCGTCCGGAACGCCCTCGCGAAGTGATACCTGCTCAGACAAGCAACCGACGCAATCTCGGCGACGGTCAGATCGGTTTCGAGATTGTCCTCGATGTAATCCTGGACACGCTTGAGCCGCCTTTGATCCAAAGCACCGACTATTCCCCCACCACGCTTCTCGATGCAGTGATCCGTGTAACTGCCGCTGATGTGCGTTACCAGGACGCTCGCGAGATGTTCCATCAAGAGCGAACCGCCTGCAGTCTCTTCCGTCAACTCGCCAAGTATGCGGACGCAAATCTGTCGGACGAATTCGTCTTCAAGCCCAGCTCGATAGATGTTTTCATCGAAAGCCACGGGGCGAGATGCTAACCCAGAAAGCGCGTCGATCTGGTCGTCGGGAATGTAGACATGCAAGACTTCCGGTATAGCCTCGGTTAGCCGGATCTGGTCCTCGTTGACGCCCTTGGGACACAGCCAGAGCGCTCCAGATCGGCTGGGCGTCGCTTGAAATCGTCCGTTACCTCGCCGCTCGACCATTCCGCCGCCCGTCCCGCGAACTGCAAATGTTATTTCCGTCTGCCTCGAGCAGATATCCGGGATGTCGCATGCGGGATGCGTCCGCAGTTCGGCGGCCAAACCGCCCCAGCCTCTGCCCAGAGAAGAAGCAAGCAATCCTGCATCGGGAAATTTCTCAGCCCCGTGATCGTAAAGAGATGTCATTGCAGCCGCCCGCGGCTGGTCTTCCTCGCAATGTTGTACGGTCGCGTTCGACCGAAAATCAAGGGAACAGCACACAAGGTAAAAACCTCGGCACGGCCAGACAAGACGTGTCCGACGTTTGCGTCAATGTTGATTGCTGCGACAGGTCGTCTGAAGTGGCCCGGCGCGCAGAAAAATCGCAAATCGGGGTGTCCGGAATACGAGCGGAACCGCTTCGTTCGTTGGTCATCTTGTTCCAACAATTGTAATAGTGTTAGCTAAGTGCATTGTAACCTGAAGTATAAGAATTTTGAACTTTATTAGCGCCGTGTCGCGATACGACGCGAGCAACGACCATTTTGAGTGATGTCGCTGGAGTGGCGAGTTTGGAAGAGGAACTGTATTTTGCGCCGTTCTCTATAGTGCCCGCCAGGCGAAGCCTGATGCGGAGCGGAGCGGTCGTTCCCTTGGGAAGCCGAGCCACGGATATCCTCCTGCTTCTGGTCGCACATCCCGGAGAACTCAAGACAAACCAGGAGATCGTAAAGCACGTATGGCCAGATACGTTCGTGGACGATGCCAACCTGCGCGTCCATGTATCGGCATTGAGGAAAGTCCTGGGCGACACCAAGGCCGAACCCAACTTCGTCGCAAATGTTCCGGGGCGAGGCTATACCTTCATCGCGCGCGTGGAGCGCCGATCGCAGGTCTTGCCGATCGAGCCCGCCTCCACTCGCATCCCACGCGACGCGGATTCGCTGCGGATAATTGGCCGCGATCACAGCATTGAGACGATCCTATACCAGTTGGGAAAAGGCCGACTGGTCACAGTCACGGGCGCTGGAGGGATCGGAAAGTCCACCGTTGCGAGAGCTGTCGCTGGGCGATTGGCCGGGAGGCTTGAGGTAGTCAGCGTAGAACTGTCCGACGTGGCGTCAGGCGATCTCGTGCTGACGGTTGTCGCATCCGCTCTCGGGATTAAATCGCGCGCCGACGACATGCTGGATACGATATGCATGACGCTGGAAGCAACACCTACCCTGATCGTTCTCGACGGATGCGAGCATTTGATCGAGGACGCGACTAAATTCGTCGAAGCCGTCCTGCAAAGAACGACGTCGGCCAGGTTCCTCGCCACAAGCCGTGAACCGCTCAGGGGAAGCGGCGAGCGTGTCCACCGTCTCTTTCCTCTCGATACGCCCGCTGCTGACGTGAGCCCCGAGGAGGCGCTCAGGTTCCCGGCCATCGAATTGTTTGTGGAGCGGGCCGACGCGTGCCTTGGCGGTTACGAACTCACCGAGGAAGACGCACCCATCGTCATCGATATCTGCACGCGGCTGGACGGGATCGCGCTGGCCATCGAACTTGCTGCTGGCCGTCTCGAATCCATGGGGGTCGCATCACTCGCCAAGTCCCTCAACGACTGCTTCAAGGTTCTCAGCCGCGGGCGGCGGACGGCCTTGCCCAGACACCAGACGCTCCGCGCGGCTCTGGATTGGAGTTACATGTTGCTGAACCCTACGGAACAGCGTGCGCTGGTCGAACTCTCGGTCTTCAGGGGCCGTTTTTCCATGAGTGCCGCCGAGGCCGTGCTCACCGACGACACCTACGACCTTCTGGCCGCGCTGGTGGCCAAATCGCTGGTGGTCGTGGAGGCGTCCGCAGGCGATCAGTCATACCGTCTGCTCGACACAACACGCATATACGCCTCCGCAAAGCTTGTGGAATCAGGCGAATACGATCGTATCATGATCAAGTTCGGCAACTACCTGTTGGAATTGTTCGAGGCATCCACATCGGTGATGCACACACATACCACCGACGAAGTAGGGCGTGACTTCGGCTCTCTCATACCGAGCCTCCGAGCGTGTCTGGACTGGGCACTTCTCGGCAGTGGCGAAAGGATCCTCGGTGCGAAGATCACCGTCGCGGCCTTGCCGCTTTTTTTCAAACTGTCGCTGTTCGACGAATGCATCGCCGCAGTCACCTCGTCGATCGGCTACCTCGATGCCAACCCCGACGTCGACGAAGCGAGCAGAATGAAACTTTACACGGCACTGGGATGGCCGCAGATGATCGCCGCCGATGCCCCAGGACGAGGTATTGAAGCATGGACGGCATCCGCCCGCATCGCCGAGAAGCTGGGAGATGTCGATCATCAGCTACGATCCATATGGGGACTTTGGGTAGACGCCATAAACAAGGCGGAGCCGAACACCGCGCTTGGTTTGACGCTACGGTTCGCAGAAATGGCAGCCGTGTCGCCCGACCCTGCCGACATTGTGATCGGCCATCGCATGAAGGGCGCTACCCTTCATTGGCTGGGTCGCCACGCCGACGCTGCCGATTGCCTCAGCGCCATGCTGGCCGAGTACGAGGGTCTGCCGTCGGCCGGGCATGCGATCCGATTTCAGTTTGACCAGAAGGTAACCGCCCGGATCGTCCTTTCACGATGCAAGTGGTTCCTGGGACGCGAGCAGGAGGCCATGGCCGATGTAGCGGCCACGCTCGAATACGCAGAGAGCATCGGCCACTATGCGTCCCTGACCAATGCTCTCGCAGAAGCAGCCTGCCCGCTTGCTCTTATGTCCGGCGACGACGAACTGGCAGCCCGCTACATCAGCATGCTCAGAGGACACACGAAGGCGACTATGCTCGACGTATGGCGCACATACGCCGAATGCTTCGAGGCCGAGCTTGTGCGAAGAGCTGGGGACAATCAGGCATCCCTGCGTCAGCTTCGGCAAGGCCTGCAGTCACTCCGTAAAGCGGGCTTTGTCTTGTTCGAGACGATGTTCGTGACAACTGAGGCACGGGCGCTATCCGGACTTGGCCGAAATTCAGAAGCAGTGGCGGTACTTGATGCATCCTTGCAAAAAAGCACGGCCTCCGGAGAGGCGTGGTATCTTCCAGAGCTCCACCGTGCGAAGGCGAACATTCAGTTTGAAATGGCGGATATGGCCAACGCGAAACGGAGCCTCGACATCGCGGGACGCACGGCGAGCGCCGCCGGGGCCGTCGCATTGGCTCGGCTTGTCGAACGTGACATGGCTTAATCTCGCGCCGTGATGGCACTGAACAGGTACCGGTTTACACGGATTTACAACTCTAAACTCGCCTCCCCCTTTTAGGCACGGCATGGTGGCGCCGAAGAGGAGAGCGCCATGGAAGGCAACCAGCCGGTCCGTTTTCTGGTCATTCTTTCAACAGACGAAAGTGGCGATGTATCGGCTAGCGCAGTTACACTCGGTCGAATTGCGCCACCCTATTATCTGTTCAAAGACCATGGTGCGGAGGTTGTCCTTGCCACGTTGACGGGGGGATATCCCCGTCTTCCTGATTTTAGAGAAACCGAACCGCACGAAAAGAGCCGTCGCCGCTTTTTCCTCGACAGAGCGGCCAGGGACGACCTCGCGGACACACTAGCCGCAGACCAGATCGTCGCCGAAGATTTCGACGCAGCCCTTTGCCTCGGATTTTCAGGCGCTCTCTGGGGAAACCACAACAACAGTGTGGCCACCATACTTACGACGCTTCTGGAGACCGGCAAACCCGTAGCCGTCATCCCTGGCAACGCTGTCGAGATTACCCCTCACGGTGCGGGCGATGGCCTGCTGATTTTCGGCGATTCCGACAACGCGCCCATCACGGCGGCACATGCACTCCTGGCGATCGCCAATGAACGCCGCAACCACGTCGCCTGATACGTATCCCTCCGAAACAGGCATTTGCATCGATTTACGACGCTTTACTCGCCAATCCAAAGCAACTCGGGCAAATTCACATCGTCGAAGGCCGACAATGGAGGATACCATGAACGAACGCTCGACAGCACCCGCCTTTGGGATCACCCGGCGTGATATCATTCTGTCCAGCGGTATAGCGGTCGCCGCCATGGCGCTTCCAAGACAGGGCGCGGCCGCTACCCAACCTTCTGCCAACCAATCGGGGAACGAGATCATGTCATTCGTCAAAACACAGGACGGCACGGAAATCTACTACAAGGACTGGGGTCCAAAGGACGCGCAGCCAATCGTCTTCCACCATGGCTGGCCGCTCAGCTCAGACGACTGGGACGGACAGATGATGTATTTCCTCGACAAGGGCTACCGCGTCATCGCGCACGATCGTCGAGGCCATGGCCGCTCCACCCAGACCTGGACCGGGAACGAGATGGACACCTATGCCGCCGACGTCGCGGTGCTCACCGATGCTCTCGACCTCAAGGATGCAGTCCATATCGGCCATTCGACAGGCGGAGGTGAAGTCGCACATTATGTCGCCCGCGCCAAACCCGGCCGTGTCAGCAAAGCCGTTCTCATCGGGGCTGTCCCGCCGATCATGGTGAAGTCGGACAAAAATCCGGGTGGCTTGCCGATCGAGGTCTTCGATGGTTTCAGGGCAGCGCTGGTCGCCAACCGTGCGCAGTTCTTTCTCGACGTCCCGGCCGGCCCATTCTACGGCTATAACCGACCAGGCGCGAAAGTTAGCCAGGGCGTTGTCGAGAACTGGTGGCGACAGGGCATGGCCGGCGGTGCGAAGGCACATTACGACTGCATCAAGGCGTTTTCGGAAACCGACTTCACCGACGACCTGAAAGCCATCACCGTTCCGACGCTGGTGATGCATGGAGACGACGACCAGATCGTCCCCTATGCGGATTCAGCGCCGCTGTCGGTAAAGCTTCTGAAAAACGGCACCCTGAAGACCTATGCCGGGCTGCCTCACGGGCTGTGCACCACGCATCCAGAGATTGTCAATCCCGATCTTCTCGCCTTCATCAAGAGCTAGTCGCTCACCAGTTCAAGCAGTGGCGCATCGTAGACGATGCGCCACGCCAAGTCATCACAGGGGAAAACACGATGATAGTCTTTGCGCTTTTGATCGGTATCGTTGCAGGATTGCGTGCGATGACGGCCCCGGCGGCAATTGCCTGGGCCGCAAGTCTTGGATGGATCGACATCTCCCAGACACCGCTTGCCTTTATGGGCTACAGGTGGACACCCTGGATATTGTCCGTGCTGGCAATCGGCGAGTTAATCAGCGATCAGCTCCCGAGTACACCCTCCCGCAAGGTGCCGATCCAGTTCGGAACACGCATCGTGACAGGCGGCCTTTCAGGCGCCGCCATCGGAGCAGCGGGCGGGTCGCTCGTGCTGGGACTGGTCGCCGGGATCATCGGCGCGGTCATCGGTACCTACGGCGGCGCGACAGTCCGTGCCCGACTTGCCGCCTCCTTCGGCCGCGATCTCCCAGCCGCCCTCATCGAAGACGTGATCGCTGTCGGTGGCGCGCTCCTCTTCGTTTCGGCCGTGTCATGAGTGAGTTCGACGCCATCGTCATCGGTGCGGGACAGGCTGGACCGTTTCTAGCGGCCCGAATGGCCTCGGCAGGGCGCAAGGTCGCGCTGGTCGAGCGGAAGTATCTCGGCGGCACCTGCGTCAATGCCGGCTGCATGCCGACGAAGACGCTCGTCGCCAGTGCAAGGGCGGCGCATGTAGCACGCAGCGCGTCAAATTATGGTGTCTTGATCCCCGGTGAGATCGGGATCGACATGAAGATCGTGCATGGTCGGGCCGAAAAGGTCACGCTTGATGCCCGCCATGGCCTTGAGACCTGGTTCGATGGCCTCGACAGCATGACGGTCATCTACGGCCAGGGGCGGTTCGAAGACCCGAATACGGTTGTGGTCAATGCTGAGAGGCTTATTGCGCCACAGATATTCATCAACGTTGGAGCGCGTCCGTCCATTCCCGACTATCCGGGCCTTCAGGACGTGCCGTACCTGACAAGCACATCGATCATCCAGTTGACCGAAGTCCCTCGCCACCTGGTGGTGATTGGTGGAAGCTATATCGGGCTGGAGTTCGCGCAAATGTACCGCCGTTTCGGCGCAATGGTCACGGTCGTCGAGCGCGGCACGCATCTCGCCTCCCGTGAAGACGAGGACATTTCCGATGCGATCGCCGACATCATCCGTGCGGAGGGCATCAACGTCCAGACGGAAGCAACCGGATTATCGTTCCGCAAATCCGCAGACGGCATCGAGGTCACGACGAACAACGGCACCATCGTCGCCAGCCATGTTCTCGTCGCCACGGGCCGACGGCCCAATACCGATGACCTTGGCCTTGAGACGACGGGCGTAGAGACGGATGAGAAGGGCTTCATCCTCGTCGACGACTGTCTTTCCACCAATGTCCCCGGCATCTGGGCGCTGGGCGATTGCAACGGACATGGCGCGTTTACGCATACATCCTACAACGATTTTGAGATCGTCGCCGCCAACCTGCTCGAAGGGGCCGATCGCAAACTCAGCGATCGCATTCCTGCCTACGCGCTGTACATCGATCCGCCGCTCGGTCGGGTCGGCATGACGGAGCGTCAGGCAAGAGCTTCTGGGCGACAGATCCTGGTCTCGACACGGCCGATGACCCGTATCGGCAGGGCCGTCGAAAAAGGCGAAACCCAGGGCATGATGAAGATCATCGCGGACGCCGGAACGCAGCAGATACTCGGCGCCGCTTTTCTCGGCATCGAAGGCGACGAGGCGATTCACGGCATCATCGACGCCATGAATGCACGCACCCCCTACCCGACCCTACAGTGGTCGGTGCCCATCCATCCGACCGTGTCGGAAATCTTGCCTACGCTTATCGGTGATCTCCGGGCAGTCTCTTGAGCTGAGCCCCGGAAAGCGAAGTGCATCCCTGTCGGAGCTGTGTTGGTCCCGCAGGCTACAGGTACGGAAGGACAAGGTCCTTCCTGTCGTCAATCTCGAACAGCTTCCACGAGCGGCACCCGCCGCGCGAGCGGCAGCGCAATGGAAAAAGGAAAAGCCATGAGCAAGAGAGCATTGATCGTCGTCGATATCCAGAACGACTACTTCCCCGGTGGAAAATGGACATTGTCAGGCGTGGAGGCCGCTGCACGCAACGCGGCACGCCTGATCGCCGATGCCCGGTCGGCAGGAGATCTCGTCGTTCACATCCGGCACGAATTTCCGACTGCCGACGCCCCGTTCTTCCAGCCAGGTTCGGAGGGTGCAGCACTTCACCCAAGCGTGATCAATCTCGATACCGAACATGTGGTGCTCAAACACCAGATCAACTCCTACCGCGACACCGATCTCAAGCAACATCTGGACGCGAACGGTATCGAAGAGGTCGTCGTCTGCGGCAACATGAGCCACATGTGCGTCGATGCCATCACCCGCGCCTCGGCTGACTTCGGCTATCCCGTCACCGTGATCCATGACGCATGCGCGTCACGCGATCTCGAATTCAACGGTGTCACCGTCCCGGCCAATCTCGCCCATGCGGCATTCATGTCGGCCCTTGGCTTCGCCTATGCGCGCATGATGTCGACGGACGAATATCTCGGATCAGCTGCGAAGGCGGCCTGACGCTCGCGGACGGCAGCGATTGCCGTCCGCCCATTTCAGCCAAAACATGAAGGGGACCGCAATGAGGGAAAACCTTACCCATGCCAACGGTGCACCCGTCACCGACAACCTCAATATACAGACGGCGGGTCCTCGCGGCCCTGCGCTTCTCCAGGACATCTGGCTTGTCGAAAAGCTTGCCCATTTTGACCGCGAAGTCATCCCTGAGCGGCGCATGCATGCCAAGGGGTCCGGAGCCTACGGCACGTTTACCGTCACGGGCGACATCTCCCATTTCACGAAGGCAAGACTGTTCAGCGAGATTGGCAAGCAGACGTCGGCATTCGTCCGTTTTTCGACGGTCGCCGGCGAAAGGGGTGCGGCCGATGCAGAGCGGGATATCCGGGGTTTCGCGGTCAAGCTCTATACCGAAGAGGGTAATTGGGACATCGTCGGCAACAATACACCCGTCTTCTTCTTTCGCGACCCACTACGTTTTCCCGATCTCAACCACGCGGTCAAACGCGACCCGCGCACGGGCATGCGCAGCGCAAACAACAATTGGGATATCTGGACGCTCCTTCCGGAAGCGCTGCATCAGGTCACCATCGTTATGAGCGACCGCGGCACCCCGAAATCCTATCGCACCATGCATGGCTTCGGGTCGCACACCTTCAGTTTCATCAACGCCGCCAACCAGCGCGTCTGGGTCAAATTCCATTTTCGCAGCCAGCAGGGCATTCACAATCTCACCGACGAGGATGCCGCGGCAATCATCGGCAATGACCGGGAAAGCCACCAGCGCGATCTGTATGAGGCCATAGAAGCCGGCGACTTCCCGCGATGGACGATCTGCGTGCAGGTGATGACGGAGGAGAAGGCACGCGATCACAGACACAACCCTTTTGACCTGACCAAGGTCTGGCCCCATGGTGACTATCCGCTCATCGAGGTCGGCATACTGGAACTCAACCGGAACCCGGACAATGTGTTTGCGGAAGTGGAACAGGCGGCGTTCAGCCCCGCCAATGTCGTGCCCGGGGTCGGCTTTTCACCCGATCGTATGCTGCAGGCCCGGCTGTTTTCCTACGGGGACGCTCAGCGCTATCGCCTCGGCGTCAATTTCAACCACATACCGGTCAACGCGCCGAAATGCCCGTTCCATTCCTTCCACCGCGACGGCGCGATGCGGACCGACGGAAATCTGGGGTCCACGCTTCACTACTTCCCGAGCTCCCAGGCGGAATGGGAAACGAGACCGGGCATGGCCGAACCACCAATGCCGACGGGCGACTACGCCGCGCATTGCGACCACCGGGTCGACGATGACCACTTTGAACAGCCAGGCGACCTGTTCAGACTGATGTCGCCGAAACAGCAGCAGGCATTGTTCGACA
>ERZ1034401.60-NODE-60-length-38118-cov-3.671019_pt1 | contig 38118 bp, 37 predicted proteins | sample MGYA00520601_ERZ1034401 | MGnify/ENA primary metagenome ERZ1034401 (study PRJEB33736, sample SAMEA104288476) | Azolla filiculoides | biome: Urban; feature: water surface; material: ditch water | place: Netherlands | collected 2014 ... | reverse complement strand
GACCAACATCGCCAAGATCCTCAACATCTACCCGAAGAAGGGTGCGATCCTCGTCGGTGCCGATGCCGACCTGGTGGTCTGGGATCCGAAGCGTTCCAAGACCATCTCCGCCAAGACCCAACAGTCGTCAATCGACTACAATGTCTTCGAGGGCAAGGAAGTGACCGGCCTGCCGCGCTATACGCTGACCCGCGGTTACGTCGCGATCGAGGAGAGTGCGGTGAAGACCCGCGAAGGGCATGGCCGGTTCGTCAAGCGCGAGCCGTTTACAGCGGTCAACAAGGCACTGTCGACCTGGAAGGACCTGGTTGCGCCGCGCAAGGTTGAGCGCACCGGCATTCCGGCGACGGGGGTTTGAGTCACTTATGATGTTGGCGGCTGCCGTTATCCCCCTCTGCCCTGCCGGGCATCTCCCCCTTAAGGGGGGAGATCGGAGGCGGCTGGCCGCTCGTCCAACGTCATCAGTCACGCATATTGCATCGGCCACACGCACTTTGAATCCGAATAAAGCAATACGTCATTGGCAAGGCGTCAGCTCGGCAAAAGCTGCGCGGCTTCCGATCTCCCCCCTTGTGGGGGAGATGTTCGGCAGGACAGAGGGGGGTGCCTCGGGCACTGACGTAAAATCAGAAAAACAGCCCCCTCATCCGGCGCCACGCGCCACCTTCTCCCCGCTGGCGAGAAACATCGCCTCACACCTCAACCAGCCCGTCCAGCTCCGGCAACAATACCACGCTTTCCTGCTCGTTCGGGTCGGTGCGCGCGATGATGGCCGTACACGGCGCGTTCGACAGGTTGGCCGGCAGATGTGGTACGCCGGCCGGAATGTAGAAAAGCTCGCCGGCATGCACGACGACATGGTTTTCCAACCGCTCGCCGTACCAGGTATGGGCCTGGCCCGACAGCATGTAAATCGCCGTCTCGTGGCTCTCGTGCAGATGCGCCTTGGCGCGCGCGCCGGGTGGCATGGTGAGAATATGCATGCAGATCCCCTTGGCCCCGACCGTCTCGGCCGCAATGCCTTCGAAATAGCTCAAGCCCTGCTTGCCTTCATAGGTATGGCCGGGCTTCACAAGGCGGCAGGTGGGTTTTGATGACGTATCCATGCTCTGATCCTCATCCATCGCGCGACAGGGTCGCGATCCCGTTTTCGCCGTCTCCAGGCGGCATCATCATGACAGCATGCAAGAGCCTTCCAGGCTTTGCAACAAACCCGATTGGTCCCAACGCATGAATGCCCCCATCTCCGTCGTTTCAGCCAGGGACCTCAGTCTCACATTCGAGACCAATGACGGCCCCGTGCATGCGCTGTCCAACGTCAATCTCGAGGTGAAGAAGGGCGATTTCGTCTCCTTCATCGGCCCGTCCGGCTGTGGCAAGACGACCTTCCTGCGCGTCATCGCCGATCTCGAAAAACACACGAGCGGCGACATCACCGTCAACGGCATGACGCCGGAGAATGCCCGCAAGGCGCGCTCCTACGGCTATGTCTTCCAGGCCGCCGCCCTCTATCCCTGGCGCACGATCGAGAAGAACATCGCCCTGCCGCTCGAAATCATGGGCTACAGCGCCGAGGAGAAGAAGAAGCGCATCGCGCAGACGCTGGATCTCGTCAACCTTGGCGGCTTCGCCAAGAAATATCCATGGCAGCTGTCAGGCGGCATGCAGCAACGCGCCTCGATCGCCCGCGCGCTTGCCTTCGATGCCGACCTGCTCTTGATGGACGAGCCTTTCGGCGCGCTGGACGAAATCGTCCGCGATCACCTCAATTCCGAACTGTTGAAACTCTGGGAGCGCACCAACAAGACGATCTGCTTCGTCACCCATTCGATCCCGGAAGCCGTCTATCTCTCGACCAAGATCGTCGTCATGAGTCCGAGGCCGGGCCGCGTCACCGACATCATCGAATCGACACTGCCAAAGGAGCGCCCGCTCGAGATCCGCGAAACCCCCGAGTTTCTGGAAATAGCCCAGCGCGTTCGCGAGGGCCTGAAGGCGGGGCATAGCTATGAGGAGTAGGAAGTTGGCCCTCGCTCTCGCGAATACCCCCCTCTGTCACTCCGTGACATCTCCCCCACAAGGGGGGAGATCGATCGCCACCGCCGTTCCTCGAAAACGGACCTCAATAGAAAACAAACCTATGGTCGAAATGGATTACTTTCCGACTCGACAGCTGAAGAGCCGGAGCGCTAACGGCATATCGATCTCCCCCCTTGAGGGGGAGATGCCCGGCAGGGCAGAGGGGGGTGCCCGCACTCTTGCGTGTTTTCCATGAACCCCGTCTTCCTCATCTGGCTCGGTGCCGCCATGGCAACATTCCTCGCCGCCGCCACCGTCTCGCGCGCCTATGTCTCGAACAACAATCTCTGGGTGCTTGCCGCCTCTCTCGCCCTCTATTGCCTCGGTAATCTGATGATGGTGAAACTGATGCGCGAGGGTGGTCTCGGCATGGCGATCTCGGCCTCGGCCATCGCCCAACTGGTGCTGATCAACGTCATAGCCTTCTTCCTGTTCGGCGAACGGCTGAGCGCCATTCAGATGGCAGGCGTGGCTCTTGGCGTGGTGTCCATGGCACTGATGCTCTATCCGGCAAAGGGAGGGGTGTGATCATGCAGGCGCCTTCTCTTTTCCGCGACCGCATCCTTCCCGTCCTCACCGTGCTGCTGGCGATCCTGGTGATCTGGCATGTCATGGTCGTTTATCTCAATGCGCCATTCGTCCGCGATCAGGCAGCGCGCGCCGGCGAAACCGTGACCTTCGGCCAGGTTGTCGAGCGCACGTTTGCCCAGGACCGTCCGGTCCTGCCCGCACCGCACCAGATCATCGCCGAACTCTGGGACACGACGATCAACAAGGCCGTGACCTCCAAGCGCAGCCTCGTCTACCATGCCTGGATCACCCTATCGGCCACGCTTGCCGGCTTTGGCATGGGCACCGTGCTCGGCATCGTGCTTGCCATCGCCATCGTGCACAACCGCGCCATGGACCGCTCGCTGATGCCCTGGGTGATCGCCTCGCAGACCATCCCGATCCTTGCCGTTGCGCCGATGATCATTGTCGTGCTCAATTCGATCGGCGTGTCCGGCCTGATGCCGAAGGCGCTGATCTCGACCTATCTGTCCTTCTTCCCGATTGTCGTCGGCATGGTGAAGGGCCTGCGCAGTCCCGATACCCAACTGCTCGACCTGATGCATACCTATCATGCGAGCCCGAGCCAGACGTTCTGGAAGCTCCGCTGGCCGGCCTCCATGCCTTATCTCTTCACCTCGCTGAAGGTGGCGATCGCCATCTCGCTTGTCGGTGCCATCGTCGGCGAATTGCCGACCGGCGCCGTCGCCGGTCTCGGCGCACGTCTCCTGTCGGGTTCCTATTACGGCCAGACCATCCAGATCTGGGCGGCCCTGTTCATGGCAGCCGGCCTTGCCGCTCTGCTGGTCTCGATCGTCGGGATTGCTCATACCCGGGTGTTGAAGCGCATGGGGGTCAAACCATGACCGGTTATCTCGTCTTCGCCGTCCTGTTCTGGCTCGGTGCCTGGGCGTTCAACGAATGGCTCGTGCGCCAGCACCCGAAAAGCCCGGCAACGCGCCGCGCAATCGGCATCGCAGTACCGGTCATCTTCGGCATAACCCTGCTGGTGATCTGGGAATGCGTGGTCCGCGGCTTCAACATTCCGTCGATCCTGCTGCCCGCACCCTCGATGATCTGGGCCCGCATCATCAGTTCGACCCCGATCCTCTGGGCCGATTTCCGCCAGACCTTCCTGAAGTCGGTGATCACCGGCTATGTCGCTGGCTGCAGTCTCGGCTTCGTCGTGGCACTCCTGATCGATCGATCGCCCTTCCTGCAGAAGGGGCTGCTGCCGATCGGCAATTTCGTCTCCGCCCTGCCCGTCGTCGGCATCGCCCCGATCATGGTCATGTGGTTCGGCTTCGACTGGCCGTCCAAGGTCGCCGTCGTTGTCATCATGACCTTTTTCCCGATGCTGGTGAACACCGTGCAGGGACTGGCGGCAGCCAGCCATATGGAGCGCGACCTGATGCGCACCTATGCCGCAAGCTGGTGGCAGACGCTGATCCGGCTGCGCCTGCCCGCAGCCTGGCCTTTCATCTTCAACGCCTTGAAGATCAATTCGACGCTGGCGCTGATCGGCGCCATCGTGGCAGAGTTTTTCGGCACCCCGATCGTCGGCATGGGGTTCCGGATTTCCACGGAAGTGGGGCGTAGCAATGTCGACATGGTCTGGGCCGAGATTGCTGTTGCAGCACTCGCCGGCTCGATCTTCTACGGCTTGGTGGCACTCGCAGAACGCGCGGTCACCTTCTGGCATCCGTCCGTCCGTGGTGGGCGGGCGTAAAACAAGACCTAACAAAAAAAGAGGGAACTGAAATGACTATCAAACTCACATCCATGCTGCTGGCTGCCGCCGTCTCGCTGACGGCCATGCAGGCAGCCGCTGCCGACAAGGTCACGCTGCAGTTGAAATGGGTCACCCAGGCCCAGTTTGCCGGCTACTACGTCGCCAAGGACAAGGGCTTTTTCGAAGAGGAAGGCCTCGATGTCGAAATCAAGCCGGGCGGTCCGGATATCGCGCCGCCGCAGGTGCTGGCCGGTGGCGGCGCCGACGTCATCGTCGACTGGATGCCGTCGGCTCTTGCCACCCGCGAAAAAGGCGTTCCGCTCGTCAACATTGCCCAGCCGTTCAAGTCCTCGGGCATGATGCTGACATGCCTCAAGGAAACCGGCATCACCAAGCCGGAAGACTTCAAGGGCAAGACGCTCGGCGTCTGGTTCTTCGGCAACGAATACCCGTTCCTGTCGTGGATGGGCACACTCGGCATCAAGACCGATGGCTCCGAAGGCGGCGTGACCGTCCTCAAGCAGGGCTTCAACGTCGATCCGCTGCTGCAGAAGCAGGCTGCCTGCATCTCGACCATGACCTACAACGAATACTGGCAGGTCATCGACGCTGGCATCAAGCCGGAGGAACTTGTGACCTTCAAGTATGAAGACGAAGGCGTGGCCACGCTGGAAGACGGTCTCTACGTGCTGGAAGACAAGCTGGCAGACCCGGCCTTCAAGGAGAAGATGGTCAAGTTCGTCCGCGCTTCGATGAAGGGCTGGAAATATGCCGAAAGCAACCCGGATGAAGCAGCCGAGATCGTTCTCGAAAACGACGCCTCGGGCGCACAGACCGAAGTCCACCAGAAGCGCATGATGGGCGAAGTCGCCAAGTTGACGGCTGGTTCGAATGGCGCACTTGACAAGGCCGCCTATGAGCGCACCGTGAAGACCCTGCTCGGTGGCGGCTCGGACCCGGTGATCACCAAGGAGCCGACTGGCGCCTTCACCACCGAGATCACCGATGCCGCTTTGAAGTAGTCTTTCGGACCATTCAGAAAGCACGGGGCTTCGGCCCCGTGCAACCCAAGAAAATATAAGCATTACATACAGTTCGCAACTACTAAAGCGGGCAAATCGGCAACACCAGGCCGCCTCCCCAAACATTTGTCCATATTCGGCGACGAATATCGCTAGACAAGCCTTGCAGGTGGTTTTTCCATCACCACCTGTTGCCACGCAGCATTTTGAGGCATGATAAAGTTCAGCAGAGCCGCGGCGCCGCCAAATGGCCATATCGCACCGGCAGTGAGCCGATTGTGATCGCGCTGCGTAATATGAGCTAGATCTGCGACATACTTTTTGGAAGGTAGCCATGCTGCGAAATACTAGCGCCACGTCAATTCTGTTGGCCGCCACACTCTCCTTGTCCGGCACGATTGCTTTTGCGCAAGAACCGGCAGCGCCTGTAGCGACGCCGAATTTGCCGGCCATCGTGGTGACGACAGCCAAGACCCGCGACCTGACGGACCGGATTGTCGCGACAGGTACGGTCAAGGCCGAAGAGGAAGTCTATGTCCAGCCGCAGGTCGAAGGCCTGCTGACCAAGACGCTCGAAGCCGATGTTGGTGACCAGGTTGCGAAGGATGCCGTCGTTGCGCGGCTGAACGATGACAGCCTGCTGCTGGAAAAGAGCCAGCTGATTGCCAATAAGGCGAAGGCCGAAGCCGGGCTTGCGCAATATCGCGCCCAATTGATCGAGGCCGAGGCCAGTGCCAAGGATGCGCAGCGCCAGTTCGAGCGCGCCACCCGCCTGAGCACGACCGGCACGGTATCGACGTCACAGCTCGAACAGGCCGAAACGACGCTGGCCAGCGCCAACGCAAAAGCCGAAACTGCACGTCAGGCCATCACCGTTGCCCAGGCGGACGTCACCGTGGTCGAAAGCCGGATCAATGACATTGACCTGAAACTGGCGAGGACGGACGTCAAGTCGCCCGTCGCCGGCACCATTGCTGCCCGCAATGCCCGCATCGGCGCCATTGCCAGCGGCGCGGGCGAGCCGCTCTTCACCGTCATCCGCGACGGCCAGATCGAATTGATCGCCGACGTGTCCGAAAATGAAATCCTCCGTTTGAAGCCGGGCCAGAAGGCCCTGATCACCGTCGGCGGCAGCGCTGAGAAGCTGACCGGCTCGGTCCGCCTCGTTTCCCCGGTCATCGATGCACAGACCCGCCTTGGCGCCGTGCATATTGCCATCGACGACGATAGCGCGGCTCGCTCCGGCATGTATGGCACTGCCGACATCATCATCAACGAGGCGGAAGGCATTGCCCTTCCGCTCTCGGCAATCACTACCGCCAAGGGTGAAACGACCACACGCATCGTCGAGGATGGCGTCGTCAAGCTGGTCAGGATCGAGACCGGCATTCAGGATGGCGCCTATATCCAGGTGGTCAAGGGATTGAAGGAAGGCGACCGCGTCGTTGCCAAGGCCGGCGCGTTCGTGCGCGACGGTGACCGCATCAAGCCGGTCGATGACAGCACCGTTTCCAACTGAGAGGCACGCGGGTTATGAATTTCTCCGCATGGGCTATCCGAAATCCGATTGCGCCGATCCTGGCCTTCTTCCTATTGATGGTGGTGGGCATCCAGTCGTTCATCGCTTTGCCGATCACGCGCTTTCCTAATATCGACGTACCACTGGTGGCCATCACCGTTACCCAGAGCGGCGCCTCCCCGTCCGAGTTGGAAACCCAGGTCACCAAGGAAGTCGAAGACGCGGTGGCGTCGATCACCGGCGTCGACGAACTCACCTCGACCGTCACCGACGGCCAGTCGCAGACGCTTGTCATGTTCCGCATGGAAGTGCCGACCGAACAGGCGGTGCAGGACGTCAAGGACGCGATCGACCAGATCCGCGGCGACCTTCCGGCAACGGTGGATGAGCCGATCGTCACCAAGATCGACGTCGAAGGCCAGGCGATCCAGAGCTTTGCGGTCTCCGCCCCGAATATGAACATCGAGGAAATCTCGTGGTTCGTCGATGACACGATCAAGCGCGCCCTCCAGGGCCAGCCCGGCATCGGCCGCGTTGACCGCTATGGCGGTGCCGACCGTGAAATCCGCATCGAACTCGACCCCAACCGCCTGAACGCGCTCGGCGTCACCGCCGCCGATATCAGCAGCCAGTTGCGCGGTACCAATGTCGATCTTGGCTCCGGTCGCGGCCAGGTCGCCGGCGCCGAGCAGTCGATCCGCACGCTTGGCGACAGCCGCGACGTTGCAAGTCTGCAAAACACCACGATCGCGCTGAGCAATGGCCGCTTCGTCAAACTGTCGGACCTCGGCACGATCAAGGACACCTACGAGGAACAGAAATCCTTCGCCCGCTTCGACGGCAAGCCCGTCGTCACCTTCGCCGTCTTCCGCGCCAAGGGCGCCAGCGAAGTGACGGTCGCCGAAACCGTTGCGGAAAGCCTCGCCAAGGTCCGGGCGGAAAATCCCGACGTCGCGATCGAGATGATCGACGATTCCGTCTACTTCACCTACGGCAACTACGAAGCCGCGATGCACACGCTGATCGAAGGCGCGATCCTCGCCGTCATCGTCGTCTTCATCTTCCTGCGCAACTGGCGTGCCACGCTGATTTCCGCTGTTGCCCTGCCACTATCCGCGATCCCGACCTTCTGGATCATGGGCATGATGGGCTTCTCGCTGAACCTTGTCAGCTTCCTCGCCCTGACGCTGGCGACCGGCATCCTGGTCGATGATGCGATCGTCGAGGTGGAAAACATCGCCCGGCATATCAAGATGGGCAAGACGCCCTACCGGGCGGCGATCGAGGCGGCGGACGAAATCGGCCTCGCCGTCATCGCCACGACGTTCACCATCATCGCCGTCTTCGTACCGGTCTCCTTCATGCCGGGCATTCCGGGCCAGTATTTCATCCAGTTCGGCCTGACGGTTGCCTTCTCGGTCTTCTTCTCGCTGATGGTCGCGCGCCTCATCACTCCGCTGATGGCCGCCTATCTGATGCGTGCCGAAGATGCGATGGATGACCATATCAACAACGACGGCCTATTGATGCGCGGGTACACTCGGGTCGTGAGGGCGACTACCGGCGGATGGGCACCGCAGTTTCTGAGCAGGTGGGCCGGCCGCGTACTGCAACGCACAGAGAACTCCACCCGCAAGATTGATAAGTTCGTTCATTTCATGTTTGCACGCGTCGGCTTCAGCTGGCTATCGCGGCTGCTGACCTTGGGCGCCGCTATAGCCTTCCTAATCGCATCTCTTGCACTGCTTGCCCAGGTTCCCGGCAGCTTCCTGCCGCCGGAAGACGCCGGCCGCATCGTCATCTCCGTCGAGCTTCCGCCGAATGCGACGCTCGCGGAAACCGAGCGCAAGACCGACCAGATCCATGCAGCGCTGGCCGATATCGACGATATCTCCAGCATCTTCGTCCTGGGCGGCGCATCGCCGAAGGGCGATATGGAATTGCGCCGCGCCAGCGTTACCTTGAACCTCGACCACATCGAGCATTCTCTGGTGAAGACGCTCGTCAACAAGGGTCTGGGTGGCTTGCCGCTGATCGGCCAGTTCATGCCGAAGATGGAAATCCACGGCCGTATCCGGCCGCAATGGGAGATCGAGGAAGAGGTTTTCGCCAGGCTCGCGCCGATCGCCGATATCCGCGTCCTAAAACTCAATGATCGCGGCGAACGCGACATTGCCTTCAACTTCCTCTCCAAGAACGAAGAGGAACTGAACGAGGCCGTCGCCATTCTCGAGGCCAAGCTGCGCACCCTGCCGGAACTGGCCAATGCCAGCGCCGAAGGTGCCCTGCCCCGGCCAGAACTGCAGATCCGGCCACGGTCGGATGAAGCCGCACGGCTTGGCATCACCGCCGAGCAGATTGCCCAGACCGTCCGGGTCGCCACCATCGGCGACATCGACGCGGCCCTGCCAAAAATCGCCCTCGACAACCGCCTCATCCCGATTCGGGTCCAGGCCTCGCTCGACCTTAGGACCGATCTTGCCGCCATCCGTGCACTGAAAATTCGCACGTCTACCGGCCAGGCCGTGCCGCTTTCGAGCGTCGCCGATATCGATTATTCGGAAGGCGTCAGTTCGATCAAGCGCAATGACCGCAACCGGTTCGTCACCATCGGCGCCGGTCTGCCGCAGGGGGTTGCCCTCGATACGGCGACAGCAGCCTTCCGCAACGCGGTGGACAATGCCAACCTGCCCGCCTCTGTGCGTCTCGCCGAGAGCGGCGACGCCAAGATACAGGCGGAGATGCAGCAGAGCTTCCTCAATGCCATGCTGCTCGGCGTGCTGCTCGTGCTGACTGTTCTCATCCTGCTGTTCAAGGATGTGATCCAGCCGTTCACCATCCTGTTCTCGCTGCCGCTGGCCATCGGCGGCGTTGCGGTCGGCCTGATCGTCACCAACAATGCGCTCTCCATGCCTGTCCTTATCGGCATCCTGATGCTGATGGGTATCGTGACCAAGAACGCCATCCTGCTGGTCGATTTCGCCATCGAGATGCGCCACCTCGGCATGGATCGCCTGGAAGCCATGGTGGAAGCCGGCCGCAAGCGCGCCCGGCCGATCATCATGACCTCCATCGCCATGTCGGCGGGTATGCTGCCGTCGGCGCTGGGCGTCGGCGAAGGCGGCTCGTTCCGCGCGCCGATGGCGATTGCGGTCATCGGCGGCATCATCGTCTCGACTGTGCTCAGCCTCGTGGTCGTGCCGGCCTTCTTCCTCATCCTCGACGATCTGTCGCGCCTGCTCAGCAGGATCTTCAGCCGCCTCGTCGGCAAGAAGGAGCAGGAAATCGAGCCGCTGAGCTCGGAGCACCTGACGGTCGCGGTCGCCGAACTGTATGACCGGGTCGCCGCGGTAGAGCGCACCACGCCTGCCAGCCGGCGGAGTGAAAGCAACAATGTTGTTACCCTGCCACCCCTTGCTGCGGAATAGACGACAGGGAACCAACGAGAGAGGAAAGCCGGCGCCGCCGGCTTTTTTCATGCGCCTCCCTGCTGAATTTTAGCAGAACCTTGAACGTCGATTGATCGAAATCAAATCAGGCCCAACATAACTGTCATAGATTGCACGCACTGAGAGAGTGATCTGCTTGCCTCTCGTCACTTGCCCGTCGGTCGCATGCCGTGGATAAAGACGAGAGAAATGACGAAGCTGGCCGTTGATCCGCGACCGGGCCATTTCCGCCCGCAGGTCACGGGCTGGATTTTGCCAGGCAGGAGCCATGGGAGTGCGGGACTGTGAACAAGATGCTGAGACTGAACGTTAGAGACAAGAACACATTGCTGCGAACGTCCTTTCTGGCGACGCTTGGCCCGTCGGCTTTGGCCGGCATGCTGGAAATCATCAGCGTGACGAACTACGAAGCACGTGATGTGCTGTTTCGCGAAGGTGAACCGGCCGAGTTCTTCTACTGCGTGCTCAGCGGCTATGTCCGACTGTATCGGCTGAACAAGGATGGTCGCGAGGCGGATATCCGCATCTGTGGCCCCGGCGACGTTTTCTCCGAATGCCTGCTGCCGATGGGCGACCGTTATCTCTACAATGCCCAGGCCGCCGATACCGCGACATTGGGCCGTTTCGACCTGCAAAAGGTGCGTCAACTGGCCGAGGTCGAGAAGGACGTGGCCAAGTCGATCATCCGCAGCCTGTCCGACCATCTGCGCACGACGATGGATTGCATCGCCAATGACCGGCTGCAGACGGCCCCGCAACGAGTCGCCCACTATCTGTTGTCGACCTGCGAGAAAGAAGGTGGCCCGGTCTCGATCCGTCTGCCTTTCCAGAAAAGCCTTCTGGCAGGAAAGCTCGGCCTTGCGCCGGAAGCCTTGTCGCGCGCCTTCTCGACCCTCAGGCGTGCAGGCGTCACTGTGCGCGGCCGCACCATCCAGATAACCGACGTGACCGCGCTGAAGCAGATTTGAACGGGATCTGCGAAGCGGCGCTCAGAGCCCGCCGCTCTCCTGCAGAAACCGCACGACCCGCTCGACACCGGAGCCGCGCTTGAGGTCGGTAAACACGAATGGTCGCTGCGCGCGCATCCGGTCCGCATCCCGCTCCATTACCTCGAGATCGACGCCGACATGCGGTGCCAGATCGGTCTTGTTGATGATCAGCAGATCGGACTTCGTGATCCCCGGACCGCCTTTGCGCGGAATTTCCTCACCCTGACAGACGGAAATCACATAGAGCGTGATGTCGGCGAGATCCGGCGAGAACGTTGCGGCGAGATTGTCGCCGCCTGATTCGATGAACACGATATCCAGATCGGGGATCCGCGCGTTCAGATCGGCAATCGCGCGCAGATTGATCGAGGCATCTTCACGGATCGCCGTATGGGGACAGCCCCCCGTCTCCACGCCGACCACGCGATCCGACGACAGCGCCTGCATGCGGATCAGCGCATCCGCATCCTCGCGCGTATAGATGTCATTGGTGACGACCGCGACGGAATAGTCGTCGCGCATCGCCTTGCAAAGCTTCTCCGTCAGTGCCGTCTTGCCGGAGCCGACCGGTCCGCCGATACCAACCCGAAGAGGACCATTGTTCGATTTCATCCTGTCATTCCTGTCATTTAGCCGTCATCAGGCTGCACTTCCCGGACCGTGCTCGTCTAGGACTGAAAAAGTCTCGAATATTGTGTCTCGTGCCGCATGCTGAGTGTCTCGGCAATGATTGACGCACTGCCGAGATCATCGCCCCCCATGCGCTCGATCGCATCGATGCTGCCGAGAATATCGGCCTCGATCTCGGCAATCAGCGCCACGCCCTGCGTTTGACCGATCACGCTGAGGCGGATCGCAACGGAAATCAACTGGCTGACCTGTGCCTGCAGGAAAGCGGCAATTGCGTCCCCGACAGAAACTCCATGCGCCGCAGCCACGGCGCCAACCGCAACACTGTAGATCGCGGAACCCGTCAGCGTTTCCAGGACCGGATGCGGCCATGCGCGGGCTGCCGTCACGAATGCTTCGCCCTGCCGGACAATTTCGGCATGGCGCTCTGCCGAACCCGCAAGTGCCGATGCAAGGGACAAAACCGCGCACAGCGCCGCTTCGTCGGCAGAGTGCCGATGCCCTTCGACCAGAAGGATCGCATCATTGCGCAAGCCGCCATCGGCAAGCAGCAGACGCAGCCAGCGCGACAGGTCATCCCTGTTGGCGATGTGTCCATCGACGATCGCACTCTCCAGTCCGCCGGAATAGGCAAAACCGCCGACCGGAAAGGCCGGCGACAACCACGCCAGAAGCCGAAGCAATCCCCGCCTCGGCGATGCGTCGGAGAGAGACTGTTCAGCCATGGCCGTGACTATGGCCACCATGCGAATGATAGGCGCCGCGCACCGGCTGGAATGGCTCGATCACTTCGGTGACCGTCGCGCCAAGGCTGATCAGCATGTCCCGGATGACATGGTCGCGCTGGATCAGGATGCGCTCAAGCTCGATCTGAGCGGCTAGGTGACGATTGCCGAGATGCCAGGCAAGTTCGATGAGATGCTGGCTATCACGCGGCCGAATGTCGAAAAGCCTCTCTTCTGCTGCCTTCACCTCGATCGACGTGCCGTCTTCAAGCATCAGCCGGTCGCCATCGGCGAGAGACACCGGCTCCTTGAGGTCGAGCATGACCATTTCGCCATCGTCGAGATGCAGAAGCTTGCGCCGGAGATGGCGTTCGTCATGCGCAAGCACGACCGTTCCTTCCGGCTGGGCCGCCATCGATCCGGCTGGCATGATGGAGGTGGCTCGCTGCATGATATCTCCGAATTGGCTGTTTTTGAACCATGCACAAGACGAAGGCAGTCGGCAAGATTGATCTTCAGCTGCGCATCGGAACCGCACCGAAAACAGCGCGCGGGTAACCGGTTTCTTCCGCCGTTTCATGCGGGTCGTCGAGGATCATCGACTGCTCGTGCAACACACGATCGCGACCTTCGCCCTTGGCCATATAAAGCGCATTGTCGGCGCGCGCATAGACGCATTCGGAGCGCCGATCGACAACGAATTCGGCAACACCGGCCGATATCGTGACAGAGACGACTTGGCCCTGGCAATCGATGCCGCGCGAACCGACCAGCATGCGCGCGCGCTCGACCAGAGCCAACCGCTGCGCAATGCCGCCGCCGCAGATGATCACGCCGAACTCCTCGCCGCCGAGCCGCGCCACGACGTGGCAATCGTAGAATACCTCGCGCAGGATGTCGGAGACTCCGCGGATGACCATGTCGCCCGAATGGTGGCCGAACCGGTCATTGATCGCCTTGAATCGATCGATATCGATGATCGCCAGCGACGCTTCGCCCTGAACCGAATCAAGGGCATCGTTGAAGGCACGTCGGTTGGAAAGGCCTGACAACGCATCCGTCTGGCTCAGCCGTTCGAATTCTGCGCGCGAGACAGCCAGATCCCGAATCACGCCCCCGGTGACCAACGCCAGCGCACCGGAAACGGCGCCGCCGAACAGCCATGAAAACGCCACCGAAAGCTTGACCGCCTCAGAGACGGAAAGCGTCAGGATGCCAAACGCGTAAAGCAGCGGCAAACCTGCCAGGCTGAAGATGCAGGCCAGGATCACCGCCCTGAAGCTCATCTTTGCGGCGAAACTCCAGATCGCAGCCCGGCTGTCGAAACTGCCGAGATCGATCTGTAGGGACAGCCATTTTTCGATGAAATTCACGAGTCGCTCCTCGTCCGCTCTGCAATAATCGAATAGGGAGGTAATCTTCCCCATTCGCTAACCAATTCGTTAAAATACAACCAGTCACGCAAATGAAATCAAGACACCCGAAAATGGTCCGGAGCCCAACTTATAGGGGCGCTCTATCGGCTTTCAGCGCAACCGATAGAGGTGACTTTTTTTGGATTTTGCCGGAATTTGATGCGTTTTATCAGCCACTGTGGTGTTTTGCCTCTACGCGGAACACAGCCTGCATACACACAAAAAATTGAATGCGGACACAATCAGAAAGTGTCCAATTCATTAATGATTGGCACCGCCAGAAAACCACCCAGAAGTTGCATGCACTTGACCAAAAAAGGCCCGGCAAAGCCGGGCCTTCAGACGGTCGACTGGCGATATCGCAGTCGTTAAGCGGCCTGCTTCGCCTTCAGGTTTTCCATGATGTTCTGCGGCGAAGAGATACCATAGGGATCGCTGTCGCAATTGTCGCAGTAGCCCTCTTCCTCAAACCACTGTTCAACAACGCCGTTGTTGATGATCGCTGCATAACGCCAGGAGCGCAGTCCGAAGCCGACATTGTCCTTGCGAACCAGCATGCCCATCTTGCGGGTAAACTCGCCGGAACCGTCCGGGATCAGCTTGACGTTTTCCAGGCCCTGGCTCTTGCCCCAGGCATTCATCACGAAAGCATCGTTGACCGAGATGCAATAGATCTCGTCGATGCCTTCAGCCTGAAAATCGACGTGCATCTTTTCGAAATCCGGCAACTGGAAGGTCGAGCATGTCGGCGTAAATGCACCCGGCAGCGAAAACAGGATGACCCGCTTACCATCGAAATAATCGGCTGAACGGACGTCCTGCCAGCGAAACGGGTTTGCACCGCCGACGGCCTCGTCGCGGACACGGGTACGGAAAGTCACATCAGGCACTTTGCGGCCAATAAGCATGGTACGGATCTCCTGTCTGGGCCGGCGCACGCGCGTGTTGGGAGCACGCGGCACGCCATTGAAATAGCCGTTCAGACCTAGCCCAGGAACTGGTGCAATGCAGCATGCAATCGCGATTTCAACATGCCGGCATAGCAGCCATGCGCTGGGCGAATATGCTAATGTAGCTCTAACGCTGAATGTTCAGTGACCATTCCAGCATCTGCGGCAACGGCGTCCACCAGCCTGTGCGAAGACCAGCGGCGCGCAGTCCGGCTGCCGTCCAGGTATTGCAGCCGAGAAAGGCATTGAAGGCGCCATTGGCCTCGAAGAAGGCGTCGGTCGCGCCGTAACCAACGCCATCGATCACCTGCATGCGCCCATCCTTGCGGGCGAAGCTTGTACGAACATGATCGAGCAGTTGGCGATAGCCGGTCTCGGTGACCGACAGCCGTCTGGCAAAGGGTGCATCGTCGGCAATCGCGCCCGCCAGATCGAGATGCAGGACGGACCGGTCGACCGTCAACGCCTTCAGCACCGGCAGCGGCTTCAGTTCGCTCCAGGCAGGCGTTTCGATGTAGAAAGCCCGGCCACCCCAGCCGACGACCAGATAGGCAGCGTTCGGATTGCCGATATCAAAACCGTGGTCAGCAAGCTCGGCAAACTTCGCCCGGAGATCGGCATCGAGCGGAAGTGCGATATCGGTGTGAATGGCATTGGCCAACAGCAGGATCTGCCGCGAATCGGCCCCGCCGGCGGCTTCCGGCCGACCCAGCAATGGACGCGGTACCACCACCCCCAGAACAAACAGCAGCAGGATCACGACAATCCCGCCACCGAACCATTTCAATATGCGGCGCAAGATCTCGGCGATCAGAACAGGAAATAGCGCTGCGTCATCGGCAGCTCCGTTGCCGGCTCGCAAGTCAATAATTCGCCGTCGGCACGCACTTCATAGGTCTCCGGATCGACCTCGATATGTGGCGTCAAGTCATTGTGGATCATCGACGCTTTGGAAATCCCGCCGCGGACATTCTTCACCGCCAGCAGTTTCTTCGCCACGCCGAGACGTCGGGCGAGACCGGCATCAAGCGAGGCCTGACTGACGAATGTGACCGAGGAATTGGTCCGGAGCTTGCCATAGGCGGCAAACATCGGTCGGTAGTGCATCGGCTGCGGTGTCGGGATCGAGGCATTCGGATCGCCCATTGGCGCTGCCGCAATCGAGCCACCGAGCAGCACCATTTCCGGCTTCACGCCGAAGAAGGCCGGTGACCACAGCACCAGGTCGGCGCGCTTCCCGACCTCGACCGAACCGATCTCATGGCTGAGGCCATGGGCGATTGCCGGGTTGATCGTGTATTTGGCGATATAGCGCTTGACCCGGAAATTGTCATTTTCGCCCCGGTCCTGCGGCAGGCGACCGCGCTGGCGCTTCATCTTGTCCGCCGTCTGCCAGGTGCGAATGGCGACCTCGCCGACCCGGCCCATCGCCTGACTGTCCGACGAGATGATCGAAAACGCGCCGATATCGTGGAGAATATCCTCCGCCGCAATCGTCTCCTTGCGGATACGGCTTTCGGCAAAGGCGATGTCCTCCGGGATCGACGACGACAGGTGATGGCAGACCATCAGCATGTCGAGATGCTCGGCAACGGTATTGACCGTATAGGGCCGGGTCGGGTTGGTCGATGACGGGATGACATTCTGCTGGCCGCAGATCTTGATGATATCAGGCGCATGGCCACCGCCCGCACCCTCCGTGTGGAAGGCATGGATGGTCCGGCCCTTGATCGCCCCGATCGTGTCTTCGACGAAACCGCTCTCGTTCAGCGTATCCGTATGGATCATCACCTGCACGTCATACTGGTCGGCAACGGTCAGGCAGTTGTCGATCGCGGCCGGCGTCGTACCCCAGTCTTCGTGCAGCTTCAGCGACGACGCGCCGGCCAGGATCATTTCCTCCAGCGGTGCCGGCAGCGAGGCATTTCCCTTGCCCGCCAGCGCCAGGTTCATCGGGAAAGCGTCGAAGCTCTCGATCATCCTCTCGATATGCCAGGCACCGGTGCAGGTGGTGGCAAGCGTACCATGGGCAGGCCCCGAACCGCCGCCGAGCATGGTGGTGATGCCCGACATCAGCGCCTCTTCGATCTGCTGCGGGCAGATGAAATGGATATGCGCGTCCATGCCGCCGGCCGTCAGGATCCGGCCCTCGCCGGCGATCGCCTCGGTCGACGGACCGACAATGATCGTCACGCCCGGCTGGGTATCCGGATTACCGGCCTTGCCGATTGCGTGGATGCGGCCATCCTTCAACCCGACATCGGCCTTGTAGATACCCGAGTGATCGACGATCAGCGCATTGGTGATCACCGTGTCGACGGCACCTTCTGCGCGTGTCGCCTGGCTCTGGCCCATGCCATCGCGGATCACCTTGCCGCCGCCGAATTTCACTTCCTCGCCATAGATGGTGAAGTCCTTCTCCACCTCGATGAACAATTCGGTATCGGCCAGCCGCACCTTGTCGCCGATCGTCGGTCCGAACATCGAGGCATAGGCGGCGCGAGACATTTTAAAGGACATGGCACTAGGCTCCTGGGGAGAGGGAGGATGCAGAAACAGGCAGAAGCCGCGTCAGGCGGCCGGCCTTAATATAGCTTTCGATCAAACGCTTCTCGGCCGCGAAGGGATGGCCGTCCCACCCGACATGGCTGAAACCGGCAAGCACGACATTGTCATTGGCATGTGCCATGTCGGACAGGACAGCGGCGACCACCACCATGCCGCTCGACGGCACGACATAGGCTTCGGCCTGATGCTCGGCGAGCGCGGCATCGACCGCTTCATGCACCGCCGGGGAAATCACCCGGTAGCCTTTGCCCTTCGCTGTCGCGAAAGCGGCGAACTCCTGGGTATAATCGTCGCAAAAATCATCCAGTTCAGGATGGCTGGCGGCAAGCGCCACCCCCAACTCGGCAAATTTCTCCGGGTGTCGCACCGACCAGATTTCAGATGCCCCACGCACCGCATCGCTGTCGCGCCAGGCAGGATCCGCCAGCATGGCGGCGGCAGGACGTCCGGTATTGCACAGCGCCACCACATCCGTGCGCCGTCCGGCAACGCCAAAATTGCGGCTGCCATTGAAGCGGATGACAAGATCTGCGGCATCGATCAGCGCGGCCGCATTGTCTGCGACCGGCCCGTTGCCGACGATCATCACCTTTCGTGCCCCTGCCATATCCGTCCTGTCAGTTCCCGAAGACTTCGTCGAGGCTCTTCAATTCGTCCGTACGTTTGCGCGTCAGATCCGCGAGGCACGAAGAAACCAGCAATGGCTGCGCGCTGCCGCCATCCATCGCGTGACCGTCCAGTTCGCATTGCGCATCGCGGTATGCGAGCCAGGCGCGCTGGCTGGTGACAAGCTTCTTGGCCCCGTCTTTTTGCCCGCGCTCGGTGTCCACCCTGTCCATCATCGCCTTGGTCAGCAGCCATTGGGCATTCAGCGCCCTGTCCGCGGTCTCGTAATCCTTGGCGGCGCAAAAATTCATGTCCATCTGGGTTTCGGCCTTGCTGCAGTCGACGTCGGTCGCATCTTCGCTGACCGCCGGTCCATCGACCAACAGCACGCAACCACACAACATCGCCACCGCCAGGGACTTCACCACGGCTTCCTCCCCTGCTTCGCCCTAATGCGACGCTCCGTCATAATGTTGCGAGGTCAATGCTCGCGGGTCGACACCGTCGAGGCAATTAACGTTGACCGCCACCATCTTAGTACCATCCGGCATGGCGCTATAGGCAAAGCTCTCGATGCCGCAGGTCTTGCAGAACTGATGCTCGATCGTCTTCTTGTTGAACAGGTATTCGGTGAGGTTGTCCGCTCCGGATTTCAGCGTGAACACTTCGCGCGCGGCAAAGGCGAGCACGATGCCAAGACGCTGGCAGCGCGAACAATTGCAGGTCACGGTCTTCTCCAGATTCGCGTCGACCTCGAAGGAAACGGCGCCGCACTGACAGCTGCCATGATAATGCGCCACAGCCATCTTAGAGTTTCCCCATGACCTGCTGGCGAAATCCATAGACTTCCCGCTTGCCGCCGTAAGGAATCAAAGTCACCTGACGTTTCTGGCCCGGCTCGAAGCGCACGGCAGTGCCTGCCGGAATATCAAGGCGCATGCCACGAGTCGGCTCGCGGTCAAAGACCAGCCCGGCATTGCTTTCGTAGAAGTGGTAGTGGCTACCCACCTGAACCGGCCGGTCGCCGCTATTGGCCACCTCGATCGTCAGCGTCGGAAGGCCCACATTGAGTTCGATCTCGCCGCTGGCGGCAATGATTTCACCGGGGATCATCAGCTCTTTCCCTTTCAATCAGGCAGCCGAAAGAGCCTTGCAGCCCTCGGCCCTCAAAACGCGTTTCGTCGATGCAGGATTGTTCACCAGCTTTGCCGCCGGACGAACCGGACGCCGAACCAGTTCGCCGCCGCAATTCGGGCAGAAGCCGCCGAGCGTATCGGTCGCGCAATCGGTGCAGAACGTGCATTCGAAACTGCACATCACCGCGTCCAGGCTTTCCGGCGGCAAGTCCTTGTCACAGCATTCGCAATTGGGTCGAAGTTCCAGCGCCATGATCGGGATCCTATCGAATCGGTTCGTGAACGGTCACCAGCTTGGTCCCGTCCGGAAACGTCGCCTCGACCTGCACGTCGTGAATCATCTCAGCAATGCCGGACATCACCTGATCGCGGGTGATGACATGCGCACCGGCTTCCATCAGTTCGGCGACCGGACGACCGTCGCGCGCGCCCTCGACGACGAAGTCCGTGATCAGCGCGATCGCTTCCGGATAGTTGAGCTTCACGCCCCGCTCCAGCCGCCGGCGCGCGACGATGGCCGCCATGGCAATCAGCAATTTGTCTTTTTCCCTTGGCGTCAGATTCATGACCGCTCCACTATGCCTATCGTCAGAGATTCCAGACTTTCGGCACAGACGCGCCACCGCGCAAGGCCGAAATCATCGGGATCAGGGTTTTTCTTAAAGTGAAACCGTCTTCGGCCGCAACACGGGCAACAAGCTTGCCTTGCCAATGACTTGCACCGCCCATTTTATCGCCAATCAGGTCACGCAAATGGCAAAGATAGGTCTCCGCCATCGGCCCGACATAGATCAGCGTGGCAAATGCGACCCGACCGTCGAGGACCGCGCGTTCGCCAACCAGACCGGCAACATCACCGCTGAGTTTAAGGTCTTCGGCATGCAATAACTGCCCATCGCGGCGGATGCGCCAGCGATCGCGAACCAGCCCGGCATTCATCGCCTCGCCCATGGCACGGCGTCCAAGCAGGATCGCCTCGACAGCAACAAACTCGGCATCGGCGGCAAGATCGACCTCTAGCGTGCGGGTCAGCGACGCGTTGTCGAACAGGATGCTTTCCTGCGGCAGCCAGTGAAAACGGGCGCCGCCGGCAACCTCGATACGGGTATTGATCCGGCCAGTGCCGGCAGATGCCTTGTAGATCTTCTCGCAGGCCTGAGTCGTCGCGGTGACGAAACAGCCCGGTCCGGCGGTGAAATTCCAGTCGAACTGGTCGCCGCCCGTCACCCCGCCGGCGGTGTTGATCGTCACCGCTTCAAGCTCGTCGGCAAAGGTCTGCGGCAGGCGGATCTTTGCCGCACCCTCCTGGTAAAACTCGGCGATCCTTGTGCGGCCACCGAGCGACTTGGCTACAAGTCTCCCGACACCGACGGCGCGTTGCTGTCTGCTTTGACCGGCTGGCTGCACTGTGTCCCCTGTCCGCCTTCCTTGAGCGAGGCGGTGTTGTGTTCGTCCGGGCAATCTGGCTTCAACGCGGCACCCGCGACAAGTTCACCACCCGAACCTCGGAAGAACTCCCACATTCTGTCGGTCGCATCAACCTCCCGGATCTTCTCCTCCCCGTTGTTGGAGGCAAGCCTGAAGCGAACGGTGCGTGCCGGCCAGGCATGGTCGGCATTGGTGATCATGTAGGACATGACGCTGATACCGGCGCGGCAGTCGAGATAGGTCGAGACCTTTGCCGCTTCGCCGTCATCGACGCGTGGACGGCCGTTGCAGCCATTGAGTTCCGCCCAGCGGTTGAGCGCCACTTCGCCGCCATAGCGCCAATAGGCCTTGCCGCCACCGTCAAACGGATTGACGTGATCCTTCATGCCGGAAAAGGCGATGATCGACACCGGGCGCGACGGCTGGCAGCTCTCGCGGCGCGGGCGCCACACGCCGTTTTCCTGCTCCGGCGTCCCCGCGCGCAGCCCCATAACGAAGCCTGCTGCGGAAAAGTCACCGAAACCGCTACAGATATATTGCGACAGCATGCGCCCGCCACCGGAATAGCCGGAGGCATAGATCTTGGTCGCATCAACGCAGAACGTGTCCTTGGCCACCTTCACTGCATCGCGGATAAACGCCGCGTCGTCAGCACCGTCGGTCTTGGTCACCCCCGGAACATTCCAGGCATGGGTGCGCGGCAATTCGCCATCAAGGCTGCCGGCCAGCGCCATGACGATGAAGCCTTCGCGCTCGGCAACCTCGTCCCAATGGCTGCGGGTCAATTGCACCTGCGGATTGCTGTTGCTGCCGTGAAAGTCGAAAACCAGCGGGACCTTGCGCTTGCCGCTGTAATTGGACGGAATGACGTAGACGGCCGACCGCTCCATCCCGCCCGACTGGATCGTCAGCTCATGGCGACCGGGTTCGAACGTTGCACCGCAACCGGCTGCTTGCGCACCGACGGCTGACAGGCCGAGAAGAAAGAACCCCGATGCGACCCGTGCAACGATCTTGCTTGCCCGCGCGCGGTGATGAACCGTGCTGGTTGTCATGGCTATACCTTCTGTTTGCAGATGCGGGAAAACTACCACGCCTGGCCTCAGCATCAACCCTTCAGCCTTAACAAAACCTCAACACAGCCATACACGAAGACACAATCGATTTCGATCTTTTATCAAACCGTGAGGTGACGGCGGGCCTCCGGCGTATCGAGCGTTTCGGCCGCCCCCTGATGCACGATCTCGCCACGGTCCATGATATAGACGTGGTCGGCAAGCTCCCGGCAGAAATCGAGATATTGCTCGACCAACAGGATCGCCATGCCGGTGGAATCACGCAGATAGCGGATCGCCCGGCCGATATCCTTGATGATCGACGGCTGGATGCCTTCGGTCGGCTCGTCCAGCACCAGGATCTTCGGCCGCGTCACCATCGCCCGGCCGATGGCCAGTTGCTGCTGCTGTCCGCCCGACAGGTCGCCGCCGCGCCGCGACAGCATGGTGTTGAGCACCGGAAACAGGCTGAAGATCTCGTCGGGAATGTAACGATCCTTGCGGTCGAGCGGCGCATAGCCGGTCTCGAGATTTTCCTTGACCGTCAACAGCGGAAACACCTCGCGCCCCTGCGGCACATACCCGACCCCGGTGCGCGCCCGGTTGAACGGCGCCATGCCGTTGAGTTTGGTGCCGTTGAAGGTGATGGTGCCGGCCGACACCGCATGCTGGCCGGTCACAGCTCTGAGCAGCGATGATTTTCCGACGCCATTGCGTCCGAGCACGCAGGTGATCTTGCCCATTTCGGCATTGATCGACACGCCGCGCAAGGCTTGCGCGGCACCGTAGTGGAGATTGACGTTTTCGACTGTCAGCATGGGTTTATCCCCCGTTGTCTTGTTTCCACCTCCCCCTTGAGGGGGAAGGTCGCAGCGAAGCTGCGGATGGGGGGGTGATCCTTGTACCAGTGTTCACCTCACCCCGGCGCCTTGCGCCGACCCTCCCCCTCTGGGGGAGGGTGAGCCCTCACCGCCCCAGATAATTCTCGATGACCTTCTGGTCACTCGAGACGAAATCGATCGAGCCTTCGGCCAGCACGGACCCTTCCGCCAGACATGTCACCTTAACGCCGAGGTCGCGGATGAAGCCCATGTCGTGCTCGACCACCACCACGGAACGGGTCTTGGCGATTTCCTTGAGCAGGATCGCCGTCTCCACAGTCTCGGCATCGGTCATGCCCGCCACCGGTTCGTCGACGAGCAGCAACTTCGGTTCCTGCGCCAGCAGCATGCCGATTTCCAGCCACTGCTTCTGGCCATGCGACAGATTGGCCGCGAGGTCGTCCCTTCGGCCCGTCAGGCGCACGGTTTCAAGGATTTCCTCGATGCGCGCCTTGTCGGCTGCCGTCAGGGTATAGAACAGCGTCGCGAAGACGCCGCGCTTGCGGTTCAGCGCCAGTTCGAGATTGTCCCAGACCGTATGGCTCTCGAACACCGTCGGCTTCTGGAACTTGCGACCGATGCCGAGTTGGGCGATTTCGGCTTCGTCGCGCTTGGTCAGGTCGACCTTGCCACCGTCGAAGAACACATCGCCGCTGTCTGGCCGCGTCTTGCCGGTGATGATGTCCATCATCGTCGTCTTGCCGGCGCCGTTCGGGCCGATGATCGCCCTGAGTTCACCGGGTTCGACGATGAAGGACAGCGAATTCAGCGCCTTGAAGCCGTCGAAGGAGACGGAGACACCATTGAGATAAAGGAGGCTGCTGGTTGTGCGGTTTGTGGTCTGGTTTGTCGTCTGATCGGTCATGGCCTCACTCCGCCGCCAGTGGGGTTGCCTGGGATTTGGCGTCATTGGCCGCCGCGTCTCGATCTGCCGCCTGGCGGAAGTCCTTGCGCCGCGCCTGATAGGCCTGGACCGAACCGACAATGCCCTTGGGCATGAACAGCGTCACGCCAATGAACAGACCACCCAGGGCAAACAGCCACAGTTCGGGAAAGGCACCGGTAAAGTAGCTCTTGCCGACATTGACGAGAATGGCACCGATGATCGGCCCGATCAGGGTTCCACGACCGCCGACAGCCGTCCACACCACCACTTCGATCGAATTGGCCGGGGCGAATTCGCCGGGATTGATGATGCCGACCTGCGGCACGAACAGCGCGCCGGCAATGCCCGCCATCATCGCCGAGACGACGAAGGTGAAGAGCTTGATGTTTTCCACCCGGTAGCCGAGGAAGCGCACGCGGCTTTCCGCATCCCGCACGCCGACCAGCACCTTGCCGAATTTCGACCGGGTAATCGCCGAGGCAAACAGCAGGCACAACGACAGCATGATGGCAGACAGCGCAAACAGCACTGCACGGGTGCCATCGGCCTGCACGTTGAAGCCGAGGATTTCCTTGTAGTCCGTCAGACCGTTATTGCCGCCGAAGCCCATGTCATTGCGGAAGAAGGCGAGCAGTAGCGCATAGGTCATCGCCTGGGTGATGATCGACAGATAGACGCCATTTACTCTGGATCGGAAGGCGAACCAGCCGAATACGAAGGCAAGCAGGCCGGGCACGACCAGCACCATCAGCATGGCGAACGGGAAATAGTTCATCCCATGCCAAAACCACGGCAATTCCTTCCAGTTGAGGAAAACCATGAAGTCCGGCAGCAAAGGATTGCCATAGACGCCGCGCGAACCGATCTGGCGCATCAGATACATGCCCATCGCATAGCCACCGAGCGCAAAGAAGGCGCCGTGGCCGAGCGAGAGAATGCCGCAATAACCCCAGACAAGGTCCAGTGCCAGCGCCAGCAGCGCGTAGCAGAGATACTTGCCCATCAGCGCCATGGCATAGGTCGGAATGTGGAAGAAACTGTCCGGCGAAGTCAACAGATTGAGCGCCGGAACCAGCACCGCAAAGCCGAGCAGAATGGCGATCGCGATGAGGATCTTGCCTTCGAGTGCGCGCAGGATGAAGCCGGTAATCATGCTTCCACCGCCCTTCCCTTGAGCGCGAACAGGCCGCGCGGTCGTTTCTGGATGAAGAGGATGATCAGCACCAGCACGAGGATCTTGCCCAGCACGGCGCCGACCGAGGGTTCGAGGAACTTGTTGAGAATGCCGAGCGACAGCGCGCCGACAAATGTGCCCCAGAGATTGCCGACCCCGCCAAACACTACGACCATGAAGCTGTCGATGATGTAGGACTGGCCGAGGTTCGGTGAGACGTTGTCGATCTGGCTGAGCGCCACGCCGGCAATGCCGGCAATGCCCGATCCGAGCGCAAAGGTGAAGGCATCGACCCAGGGGGTGCGAATGCCCATGGACGAGGCCATCCGGCGGTTCTGGGTGACGGCACGCATCTGCAGGCCGAAGGCCGAGCGTTTCATCAGGGCCAGCAGGGCAAAGAAGATCGTCATCGAAAACAGCACGATCCACAACCGGTTCCAGGTGATGGTCAGGCCACCGAGCGCAAACGAGCCGGACATCCACGACGGGTTGCCGACTTCTTGATTGGTCGGTCCGAAAATCGTCCGGATCGCCTGCTGCAGGATCAGCGAAATGCCCCAGGTCGCCAGCAGCGTTTCCAGTGGCCTGCCATAGAGGAAACGGATGACGCCGCGTTCGATCACGAGACCGATTGCGCCCGTCACCAGAAAGGCGACCGGAAGCGCAATCGCCAGCGACCAGGCGAACAGCGCCGGATAACTGGACCGAATGACCTCCTGCACCATGAAGGTCGAATAGGCGCCGATCATCACCATCTCGCCATGTGCCATGTTGATGATGCCCATGACGCCAAAGGTGATGGCAAGGCCGATGGCCGCCAGCAGCAGCACCGAGCCAAGCGAAATGCCGTACCAGACGTTCTGGCCCATATCCCAGAACAACAGGCCGCCTTCGAGTTTCTTGATCGCCTGGTCGAGATCGGGCCTGAGGTCATCACCGATCGATGATGACACAGTCATCAGGATACCGATTGCCTCGCGGCCGCCGAGCGACACCACGGTGTCGATCGCGGCCCGCTTTTCCTCTGCCGAACGGTCAGACGCCAGCAGCGACACCGCGCGGGCTTCCTCCATGCGCGATTTGACTTCCGCGTCGGCTTCCCGGGCCAGGGCCGTTTCGACCAGGTCGAGATTCTCGGCGCTGGGAGATTGCAGAACCTGCTGTGCCGCCTGCAGCCTGACCGAGCGATCGGGGCTCAAAAGCGTCAATCCGCCGAGCGCGGAACGGATCGCACGACGCAGCGTGTTGTTGACCTTGATCTTGGTGAAGGCGCTCTTCGGCTCCTCGCCAACGGTCTCACCGGTCAGCGGATCGATGGCGGTCATATTGGCGCCGGCCGATTTGGTGACGAACACCGCGCCATCCGATTTGCGAACGTAGAGATCGCCTTCGGCAAAGGCTTCCAGCATCGGCACGACGCGCGCATCGCCGGTTCCAGCGATCTTGCCGAGCAATTCTTCGGCCTGCTTAAAATTGGCCTTGCCCAAACCGTTGATCAGATCCCTGGGATCGCTCTGCGCAAAGGTGGGCGCGGCGAAGGTGAAGAAAATGAAGAGCAATGTGATGAAACGAATAAGCATTCTGTTATCCCCCGGATGGCGGGGCGGCGGAGCCAATTGGGCCCATCATCCGCCTGCCGGCACCTTCTCCCCGTGAACGGGGAGAAGGACGATGTGGCACTGCCTGGCCCTCACCCCCGCAACCGGGGATCAAGGCAAGTCCCCTCTCCCCGATTACGGGGAGAGGGCTAGGGTGAAGGGTCAACCTCCCCCGAGGTTAGCCGATCAGCTCCCCTTGCCGCCGCACTTGCCAGTGGCGACGTTGAAGTTGCCGCATTCCATCGGCTTGCGCCAATCGGAGATCAGGTCCTTCGAATCGGCCAGATAATCAGACCATTCGTCGCCGACAACGGACGGCGTCTGCTGTACGATGTCGAACTGTCCATCAGCCTGGATTTCGCCGATCAGCACCGGCTTGGTGATGTGGTGGTTCGGCATGACGGTCGAGGTGCCGCCAGACAGGTTCGGAACGGAAACGCCGATGATGCTGTCGAGAACGGCGTCGGTATCGGTGGTTCCTGCAGCTTCGACGGCCTTAACCCAGGCGTTGAAGCCGATATATGCGGCTTCCATCGGGTCGTTGGTGACGCGCTTGTCGTTCTTGGTGAACGCATGCCACTGTTCGATGAATTCGGCATTGACCGGAGCATCGACGGACTGGAAGTAGTTCCAGGCAGCCAGGTGACCAACGAGAGGCGCGGTGTCGAGACCGGCCAGCTCTTCTTCGCCGACCGAGAAGGCGACGACCGGGATGTCTTCCGCCTTGATGCCCTGGTTGCCGAGTTCCTTGTAGAACGGAACGTTGGCGTCACCATTGATGGTGGAAACCACGGCGGTCTTCTTGCCGGCAGAGCCGAACTTCTTGATGTCGGAGACGATCGTCTGCCAGTCGGAATGACCGAACGGCGTGTAGTTGACCATGATGTCCTCTTCCTTGACGCCCTTCGACATCAGGTAGGCCTTCAGGATCTTGTTGGTCGTCTGCGGATAGACATAGTCGGTACCGGCCAGGACCCAGCGCTCGACGCCCTCTTCCTTCTCCAGGTAATCGACAGCCGGGATAGCCTGCTGGTTCGGAGCGGCACCCGTGTAGAAGATGTTGCGCGAGGATTCTTCACCCTCGTACTGAACCGGGTAGAACAGCAGCGAGTTGAGTTCTTCGAAGACCGGCAGCACCGACTTGCGCGACGACGAGGTCCAGCAGCCGAACACGGCGGCGACCTTGTCCTGGGAAATCAGCTGACGCGCCTTTTCGGCAAACAGCGGCCAATCCGAAGCCGGGTCGACAACGACGGCTTCGATTTTCTTGCCGAGAACGCCACCCTTCTTGTTCTGCTCTTCGACGAGCATCAGCATGGCATCCTTGAGCGTCGTCTCGGAAATCGCCATGGTGCCGGAAAGCGAATGCAGAACACCAATCTTGATCGTATCTTCCTGCGCAAACGCGCCGTGGAAGGCTGTCGTCGACAGCATGGCGCCCATCAGGGCACCCGTGAGCTTCATCTTCAAATTCATCGCCGTGAACCCCTCTTCTTGTTCGCAACCGGTCGGTTAATGAAATTTAACCGTTGCTGGAGGGGACTATCGGATGCTGCGCCGCAAAACCGTATACGTCGTTTGACGTATGCCAGGGGGGAAACGCGGAACAAGAGGCCCACTGGCTTCAAAACCCCGGCCTTCCACCGCTTTGATCGAGACGCTGTCCTGCAGCCCAGTCCTGTGCTAGGGCTCCTCGGCAAAGACGGAGGGGCATCGGCCCTTTCCGGTCCTTTTGCACTGCGGGAGGTGGCGCATGCGACCGTTAAGCGAAGATGGCCGTCGAATTCTCACCGAAGTGGCCAGCCGTCACGGCATCAGCCTTGATGCCGCAACCCATATGCTGATGGCGGTCGCCGCAGGCGGTGGCACCCAGGCCCAGTTCAACCATCCCGAACTCGGCGGCATGGGCCAGTGGTCGCTCGGCGGCATGACAATGGTTGGCGACATGTTCAACAATGGCCTCAAAGCCAAGGTCGACTGGCTGTGCCAGGAACTGTCCGGCCTGATCCGCAGCCAGGACATGCTCGGCCCGATGCCGACCTCCTATCAGGGGCAATCGCAGCAGCAGGGCGGCGGCAGCGTCAGCCTGTTCGTCTCCGGCGGCACCTCAATGTCGTCCGGTGGATGGCCGGCCGAGCTTGGCCATCCCGCCTCGGTCGGCAGCCAGAACAATCTGCGTTATGCCTTCTTTCCCGAAAGCCGCCGGCTTGTCATCGACCTTGCTGGACATCAGACAATCTATGACACCGGAGACCACCATATTGGCGGCTTCTCGCAGCAGCAGAGCGGCGACCAGTCTTTGACCTTCAACTCGCAATACGGACTGGTGCGCGTGGCTGATCTGCCGGTCGTTCAGCCGCAATTCCCGGCAGCGGCAATGGCCCCGGTGGAACCCCAGACCATATCCCGCCACTCAGGCCTTGCGCCGGCCCGCGCCGAAGCCATGCACTGGCCCCAACAGCCGTCGAATACCCCGCCGCCAAACCCGCTCTCCGTTCAGTCCATCGCATCGACAGACGCAGAAGCGGACATCTTCGCCAAGATCGAACGGCTTGCCGAACTGCATGGCAAGGGCATTTTGACCGACGAAGAGTTTTCCGCCAAAAAGGCCGACCTTCTCGGCCGCCTCTGACCCGAAAAGCGACGATCAGGCAAGACGTGTCACCCGCCAATCGCGCACGCTGGACTACCACATAAAAAGCGAAAACCAGATCATGGATCTTCCCCCAAGACGGCTAGGCCTGAAAACCCAGACCGCCGCCGCGCATCAGGCGCTCGACGCGCTGATCGGTGATTTCGACACACCGCAAGCCTATCGGCGTTATCTGAGCGGCATGGCACGCTTCCGCCTGCCGGTCGAGGCATGGCTGGAGGACAAGAGCATGCCGGAAGAGCTCGGCGAATGGCGGCCGGGCGCCTATGGCACAGAGATCGCCGACGATCTGGCCGACCTCGGCATTGACACCCCCGCGCAACTGGAGCCCTTCGTCCCGCCGCCCGGCAACGGCCTGATCGGGCTTCTATATGTGCTCGAAGGCTCGGCTCTTGGCGCGCGCGTGCTGGCGAAACGTGCCGAAAACATCGGATTTTCCGCTGATTTCGGCGCCCGACATCTTTTTCACCAGGCACGGAACTTTTCCAGCTGGCGCGCGTTCTCGGATCGTATGGAGAAAGTGTGGGTATATGACGAACAAGCCGCTGTGGCATGGGCAAATACCGCCTTCGACTATGCCCGCAACGCGTTCGAAAGTACTCTTGATGCCCGCAGCACACTCCGTTGACCTCTCCAATTGCGACCGTGAACCCATTCATGTCCCCGGTAGCATTCAACCCCATGGGTTTCTGCTGCATAGCGACCGCGAGCTTTCCAAGGTTCTGCGCCATTCCGCCAACGCCGGCGCTATGCTGCATGTCGACGGTGACCTGAACGGCCGGTCGATTCTCGATTTGCTCGGCGCCGAAGTCACTCACGATCTGCGCAACGCAATTGCTGCCGCCCCCGAGGCCAGCCGCCCGGCTGTGCTTGCACATATGCGCATGCCGAACGACGCTCATTTCGATATCGCCGTCCATCGCCAGGACGGCGGCGCCATTGTGGAGTTTGAACCGTCACTACGTCGCACGCAGCCGCTTCAATTGGCGCGCGAGATGATCGGACGCGTCAAGGACATCACCGATATCGACGCGCTGATCGGCGCCTCGGCCCGCCTGGTGCAGGCCGTACTCGGTTATGACCGGGTGATGATCTATCGCTTCGAGGAAGATGGATCCGGCAAGGTCGTCAGCGAAGCCAAGCGCCACGACCTTGAGAGCTTCCTCGGACAGTATTTCCCGGCGAGCGACATCCCCCGCCAGGCGCGCGCGCTTTACATGCAGAATCCGATCCGGGTGATCTCGGATGCCCGCGGCGCCCGGGTGCCGCTCGTTCCGGAGCTGGACACAGCCGGCATGCCCCTCGACCTCTCCTTTGCGCACCTGCGCAGCGTTTCGCCGATCCACTGCGAATATCTGCGCAACATGGGTGTTGGCGCGTCGATGTCGATATCCATCATCACCAACGGCACGCTCTGGGGCCTGATCGCTTGTCATCACTACGCGCCGAAAACCCTCAGCATGTCCGAGCGTATCGCCGCTGAAATGTTCGGCGAGTTCTTCTCGCTACATCTGCTGGCGCTGAAACAGAAGCGCAAGCTCGACATCGCCAACGAAACGCGGCGCTCGCTCGACCATTTCCTCCAGACGGCTTCGCATTACTCCGACGTCGATGCGCTGTTTGTCGGCGCACTGCCAGCCTTTCAGTCACTGCTCGACTGCGACGGCGTCGGCTTGTGGATGAACGGGCGATGGACCTCTGTCGGAACAACGCCTCCAGCCGGCGGGGAAGCGGCCTTGGCGCGTTTTGTCGGCGAGGTTGCCGACGGCAGGATCTGGGCAAACCACATGTTGTCCGAGATCTTTCCCGCCGCGGAGAGCTATTTCGAGGATGTCTCCGGGCTGATGGCCATCCCGCTATCGCAGATCCCGCGTGACTATCTGTTCTTTTTCCGCAAGGAACGTCTCCAGACGCTGAACTGGGCCGGCAATCCGGAGAAATCATACGACATCGGACCACTCGGCGATCGACTGACGCCGCGCAAGAGCTTTGCCATCTGGAGGGAGACGGTCCATCGCCAGGCAGAACCGTGGAGCGAATCCGACATCGAGATCGCCGAAGCCGTGCGCTCGGCCACAGTCGAAATCGTGCTGCGCCACAGCGAGATGATGGAGGAAGAACGCAGCAAGGCCGATGTCCGCCAGCGCATGCTGAATGAGGAACTGAACCATCGCGTCAAGAATATCCTCGCCGTTATCAAGTCTCTCATCGTTGCACCGACAAAAGATGCGCGCCCGATCGAGGACTATATCGGCTCGCTGCGAGGCCGCATTCATGCTCTCTCCCATGCCCACGACCAGTTGACCCGAGGCGGCGGCGGCGGTGGCCTGAGCAACCTTCTGGAAACGGAACTGCTGCCCTATCGCGCAGGCAACACGAAATTTTCGCTGCTTGGTCCATCGGTGACGCTGGATGCCAGGGCCCACGCCGTCGCGGCGCTGGTCATTCATGAACTCTGCACCAACGCCGCCAAATATGGCGCCCTGTCCACACCCGACGGCAGCCTCACCGTCCAGTGGCAGAGCGAGGAGAACGGTGATTGCCTGATAACCTGGGACGAGGATGGCGGCCCGACTGTCGGCATGCCGAGCCGCAAGGGGTTTGGCACGGCCTTGATTGAGCGCAGCATTCCTTATGATCTGGGTGGCAGCAGCCGTGTTGACTATCGTTCGACCGGCCTGTTTGCCGAATTCCGCCTACCCGGGCGTTTCTTATCTTGGGAAGAAGTGGAACCGCAGATGGACAGCCAGATGTTGCAATCGACACCTGCCAGTGCCGCGCCCGTGCTCGACTCCTCGCTTCGCATCCTTCTTGTCGAGGACCAAGTGCTGATTGCCATGGACGCCGAGATGATGCTGGCCGATGCCGGCCTGGAAAACGTCGTCACCGCGAGTTCGAGCGCCGATGCCCTGAATCGCTTGAAAAACTTCACGCCGGGGATTGCCATTCTCGACATCAACCTCGGCCGCGACACCTCGGTGCCGGTTGCCGAGGAACTGGCGCGGCGCAATATCCCCTTCGTCTTCGCCACCGGCTATGATGACCGCTCCATCGTGCCGGAAAACTTCGCCGACGTGCCCGTCGTGCGCAAACCCTATGACAGCGTTGCTCTGGTGGCGGCGCTCTCCGCACGATTGCAGAGCCACCTCGACTGAAATCGATCGGCCGCACAACCGAGATAAGAGCAATGCCGGATCCTTTGCGGGATCCGGCATTCTTGTATCGGTCTTTGGCAGATAGCGCTTATGCTAGGTAGCCCGAAATGTAGGGCCAGACTTCGATCATGCCGTGATAGATCATCGTGACGGTGACGTAGACGATGACACCGAGACCGACATAGGCAATCCAGCGATGCTTGTGCAGCAGCTTGGCCACGAAATTCGCCGCAAGGCCCATCAGCGCGATTGACAGGACAAGGCCGATCGCGAGGATCGAGGTGTGTTCCTTGGCAGCGCCGGCAACCGCCAGCACGTTGTCCAGCGACATCGACACATCGGCGATAACAATCTGGATTGCCGCCTGCATAAAGGTCTTGTCGGTGTTCAGCTCGACATCGTCGGTTTCGCCCTCGTGATGTGGCACATGTGCCGCTGCGCGAAGCTCCACCCACATCTTCCAGCATACCCAGGCCAGAAGCACGCCACCCAGCAATTGCAGGCCGACAATGTTGAGAAGGTAGGCCGTGCCCAACGCAAAACCGATACGCATGACCGTCGCAGCAATGATGCCGACAAGGATTGCCTTGTTGCGCTGATGCGCCGGCAGACCGGCAGCAGCCAGACCGATGACGATCGCATTGTCGCCCGCCAGAACCAGATCGATCGCGATGACCTGGAACATTGCCGCAAGACCTGCGGCGGTAAAGATTTCCATCATGATTTTGGTTCGTCCCCACGTTCCTGATGTCGGCATCACATACAGCATGGCCGCGTGAATGAAAGATCGAAAATGCCAACAGGGGGCTGCTTCTTCACACTTCACAATGGTTCCGAGACCATTTGCACTGCTGACACCCCATACATTCGATTTTGCATCTTGAAACACGCAGCTTGCCTCGCTACGTTCTCTTTATGTTCCGATCAGAGGAGGGCAGCAATGAGGGAGTTGGAACAATTTATCATCGAGGCAAAGGCTGCCTGCTATGCCGGTGGCGGGAACCATGCGCGAGTGCCTTGCCGCACGCGCTCGCATGACATCCTCCATGAGCGGAACGAATTCCGCTACATGGACAGCTATTTCGGCGGCACCGACTTTCTCGGCCAGGAAGTCGTCTGGATCGACGATGAACCGGTTTGGTCCATGAATTACTATGGCCGCATCATGGACCCGACGCTCCTCTGCGGAACGCGCGCCGGCAACATCATCAAATCTGCGCTCACCGCTCTTTATCGGGAGGGCCGGTTCCTTGGCGGCTTCGTCTTCCAGCACGCGGACGGCGAATATCGCGATGAAAGCGTCGGCGACCACCGCAGCTTCCGCGGCATCGAGCGCATCCTGGTCAACGACCGCCTCGCCTATCAACTGGATTATCAGGGTGGCATCATCAAGCCGTGAAACCCGTCTTTGCTTTGTAGCGCCTGCGAACCGCCCTTGCTATTCCAGCCATTCCCGTGAAAATGCCCAAACGACAGCCAGCTCACAAAAGGCGCTAGAATTTAGGCATGCCAGCACGCCAACGCATCATCCCCGTCCGCCGCGAATACAATCGCTGGGTGGCCAACCAGACGCTTGAAGACTATGCGCTGCGGTTCACCGCCAAGAGTGCGCGGCAATTCTCGTCCAGCCGGATTTCCCAGACGGCGATCGGCGCCATTTCCTTCCTCGCACTGGAGGCCATCGGCGGCACGATCACGCTCGCCTATGGGACCACCAACGCCTTTTTCGCCATTGTCGTGGCCTCCATCCTGATGCTGCTCGTCGGCGTGCCGATCAGCCGTTATGCGATCCGCCACGGCGTCGACATCGACCTGCTCACCCGCGGGGCCGGCTTCGGCTATATCGGTTCGACCATCACCTCGCTGATCTATGCCAGCTTCACCTTCATGCTGTTCGCCATCGAGGCATCTATCATGACCGGTGCGTTGCAGCTCGCCTTTGGCGTACCGCTCTGGCTCGGCTACATCATATCGGCTGTCGTCGTCCTGCCCCTTGTCACCTATGGCATCAGGCTGATCTCGAAATTCCAGCTGATCACCCAGCCGATCTGGATCGTGCTCAACATCCTGCCGTTCATCTTCATCGCCTTCCTCGACTGGGAAAAGATCGACCTCTGGCGTGCCTTTGCCGGCATCAATCACTCCAATGCCGGCATGGGCCAGACGGCCCCTTTCGACCTTGTCGAATTCGGCGCGGCCTCCGCCGTCATCCTGGCGCTGATGCCGCAGATCGGCGAGCAGGTCGACTTCCTTCGCTTCCTGCCGCCGGAAGGTGCACGCAAGCTGCACCACAAGGTCGCGATCTTCCTTGCCGGCTCCGGTTGGGTGGTGCTCGGCGTGCCCAAGCTGCTCGCCGGTTCCTTCCTCGCCGTGCTGACGCTCGCAACCGGCGTTCCGGTCGGCGAGGCCGCCGATCCCTCGCAGATGTATCTCGCCGCCTTCGGCTACATGATCCCCAACGAGACCGCCGCCATGCTGCTGATGGCCGGTTTCGTGGTTATCTCGCAACTGAAGATCAACGTGATGAACGCCTATGCCGGCTCGCTGGCCTGGTCGAACTTCTTCTCCCGCCTGACCCATAGCCATCCCGGTCGCGTCGTCTGGTTGGTGTTCAACGTCGCCATCGCCCTCCTGCTGATGGAACTCGGCATCTACGAACTGCTCGAAGAAACGCTCGGCATTTTCTCGATCATCGCCATGAGCTGGCTCTGCGCCATATCGGCCGATCTGTTCATCAACAAGCGCCTCGGCCTGTCGCCGCCCGGCATCGAATTCAAGCGCGCCCATCTCTACGACATCAATCCGGTCGGTTGCGGCACCATGTTGCTGTCGGCAACCGTCGCGCTGGCCGCCCATTTCGGCGCATTCGGCGCACTGCTTGCTTCGCTCTCCACCTTCGTCACGCTAATCGCCTTCGTCATCTCTCCGCTGATCGCCTGGTGGAGTGACGGCAAGTTCTACCTGGCCCGCAAGCCGCGCCAGAGCTGGAAGAACCTGACCGGCATCACCTGCTCGATCTGCGAACATCCGTTCGAGCCGGAAGACATGGCCTGGTGCCCCGCCTATGCCGCGCCGATCTGTTCGCTGTGTTGCACGCTCGACAGCCGCTGTCATGACATGTGCAAGCCGAACGCCAGGATCAATGCCCAGGCTGCGGCCGTCGCCCGCACCTTCCTGCCCGAGGTCCTGCTGCAGCGGTTTTCCACCCGGCTCGGCCGCTATGCCCTGACCGCGGTCCTGTCGATCTCGCTGATAGGTGCCATCCTCGCGCTGATCGCCCATCAGGTGAATGTCGCCACGCCGGAAATGGCAACGGTGGTCGATCGCACCGTGCTGGTCGTCTTCTTCATCTTCGCCATCCTCGCCGGCATCGTCTCCTGGTTCTACGTGCTTGCCCATGACAGCCGCGTCGTCGCCGAAGAGGAATCGTCGCGCCAGAACACGCTGCTGCTGAAGGAAATCGCCGCCCACCGCAAGACGGATGCGGCCCTGCAGAACGCCAAGGAAACCGCGGAAGCCGCCAACCGCGCCAAGAGCCGCTATGTCGTCGGCCTCAGCCACGAACTGCGCACGCCGCTCAACGCCGTGCTCGGCTATGCGCAGATCCTCGAGCGCGACGAGACCATCCCCGTGCCGCGACAGTCGGCGATCAAGGTCATCCGCCGCTCCGCCGATCACCTGTCCGGCCTGATCGACGGGCTTCTGGATATCTCCAAGATCGAGGCCGGCCGCCTGCAGGTCTTTTCCAACGAGGTGAACATCCAGGACTTTCTCGACCAGCTGATCGACATGTTCGCCCCCCAGGCCGCCGCCAAAGGCCTCGTCTTCGAACACCAGCGCTCGCATAACCTGCCGCTTTATGTGCGCACCGACGAAAAGCGTATCCGACAGATCCTCGTCAACCTCCTGTCCAACGCCATCAAGTTCACCGACGAGGGCGTGGTCCGTTTCGAAGTCACCTATCGCAGCCAGGTGGCGACCTTCACCGTCACCGATACCGGCCGCGGCATTGCCGAGAAGGATCTCAACCGGATCTACGAGCCGTTCCAGCGCGGCGAGGCCGACAATATCCGGCCCCAGCCCGGCCTCGGTCTCGGCCTGACCATCACCAAGCTTCTGACCAACACGCTTGGCGGCGAGATTGCGGTTGCCAGCGAGCGCGACAAGGGCTCGATCTTCAAGGTCCGGTTGATGCTGTCGGCCATCGACCGGCCGAACACCGCCCCTGCCCCGGAACGCAAGATCGCCTCCTATACCGGCCCGCGGCGCACGATCGTCGTGGTCGATGACAATGAGGATCATCGCGAACTGATGCGCGAGGTTCTCGCCCCGCTCGATTTTGTCGTGCTGACCGCAGCCGGCGGCCCCGCCTGCCTGACACTCATCGAAGGCGTTCGGCCTGATCTCTTCCTGGTCGATATCTCGATGCCCGGCATGAATGGCTGGCAACTCGTCGAGAAGCTGCGCGACGCCGGCCAGAAGGCGCCGATCCTGATGCTGTCCGCCAATATCGGCGACGCCCCGGCTGCCGGTGGCGAGGGCCACGACGATGCGATTGCCAAGCCCGTCGACATCAAGCGCCTGCGCGACAAGCTTGCCATGTTCCTTGGCCTCGACTGGATCTATGCCGACGATCCGCGCCTGTTTCAGCCGCCGGCTCCAGCGCTGAAACCGGCCTCTCCCGGCCACACCCATCTGGACGAGTTGATCCAGCTCTGCGAAATCGGCTATGTGCGCGGGATAGAAGCAAAGCTTGCCGAACTATCCGGCGCTACCACCCATGCCGCCTTTGTCGAAGGTGCCCGCGCTTACCTGCAGGTATTCGATCTGGCCGGCTTGCGCGGCTACCTGACTTCGTTTGCAACCGTCAAGGAGCCGATCCATGGTTGAAGCCAGCAGGCGCGACATCGTTCTGCTCGTCGATGACAGCCCCGATGCGCTCGGCTTCCTGACCGAGGCGCTGGAGGCATCCGGCTTTTCCGTGCTGATCGCCACTTCCGGCCATGCCGCACTCTCGATCGTCAACCGCATCAGTCCGGATCTGATCCTGCTCGACGCCGTCATGCCCGGCATGGACGGTTTCGAGACCTGCCGCAGCCTGAAGGCCGATCCGGTGGTTGCCCAGGTCCCCGTGATCTTCATGACCGGCCTCACCGAAACAGAGCATGTGGTCAATGCGCTCGAAAGCGGCGGCGTCGACTATTTGACCAAGCCAATCAATATCGATGAGCTGCGCGCCCGCATTCGCGTACATCTGACCAACGCCCGTTCCGCCCAGAGCGCCCGCGTGGCGCTCGATGCCGCCGGTCGCCATCTGCTTGCCGTGCGTGGCGACGGTCAGGTTCACTGGACCACCCCGCAGGCCAGCCGCCTGATTGAAAGCGCCACCGGCACAGCCGATGGCATCAACGAGGTCGCCAGCGCCACGGCCACATGGCTTGCCCAGCGGCGCGCCACCGGTGGAACGACAAGCGAAGGCACCTTCCCCTTCGCCAGCGCTTCCGGCATCGCCCTGCAGCTTTCCTTCCTGGGCACGATCGGCGCTGACGAATATCTCTTCCGCATCACCTCGGCCAACCGGCAAAGCGAGGACGAACTGCTGCGCCAGCGCTTCGGCCTCACGCACCGCGAAAGCGAGGTGCTGCTATGGATCGCCAAGGGCAAGGCAAACCGCGACATCGGCGAAATCCTCGGCCTGTCCTCGCGCACCGTCAACAAGCACCTCGAGCAGATCTACTCCAAGCTCGGCGTCGAAAATCGCGCATCAGCCGCCGTGCGCGCAGCACAGGTTCTGCACGAGGGCTGACCTCCGTTTCCTATGCGCACAGCGCTTGTTTGCGCACTCGGCGACGACAGTCTCCAACGACAGTCTCCAGATGCAGAAAACCCGGCACAAGGCCGGGTTTTCCGTTTTCCGAT
>ERZ1034401.59-NODE-59-length-38407-cov-3.891531_pt1 | contig 38407 bp, 38 predicted proteins | sample MGYA00520601_ERZ1034401 | MGnify/ENA primary metagenome ERZ1034401 (study PRJEB33736, sample SAMEA104288476) | Azolla filiculoides | biome: Urban; feature: water surface; material: ditch water | place: Netherlands | collected 2014 ... | reverse complement strand
GGCCGTGGTTCGGGATGCCGACGACGTCGCCGGCGTAAGCCTCTTCCGCGAGGCTGCGGTCCTGGGCGAAGAAGAACTGCGGCGCCGACAGCGTCACCGGCTTGCCGGTGCGTACGAGCTTCGCGCGCATGCCGCGCCGCAGCACGCCGGAGCAGACGCGCATGAAGGCGATGCGGTCCCTGTGGTTGGGATCCATGTTCGCCTGAATCTTGAACACGAAGCCCGTCATCTTCGGCTCCGTCGCCTCCACCTTGCGCGTCGCGGCGTCCTGTGCGCGCGGGCTCGGCGCGAATTCGGCGAGGGCGTCGATGAGGTCGCGCACGCCGAAATCCTTCAGCGCCGAGCCCCACAGCACCGGCGTCAGATGGCCTTCGAGATAGGCTTTGCGGTCGAACGGCTTCAGCCCCTCAATGGCGAGGTTGAGCTCCTCGATCGCCGCCTCGCGCTCGTGCTCCTGCAACAGCTCCGCCACGCGCGGATCGTCAGGCCCGTTGACGGCGTAGGACTCCGCGTCCTTGCCGAGCGGCGTGAGCCGGCTCTTGCGGATGTCGTAATTGCCGGCGAGGCTGCGCCCGCGCCCGATGGTCCAGGTCAGCGGCGCGGCCTCGAGCGCCAGTTCGCCATAGGTGGCGCTACGACCGCTGGCAGGATCGGTGACCACGCCAGCGTTTGCTTCCAGGCTATAGGTAGCGACATTCCAGCGTGCCGCTGCTGCGGCCTTCAAGGCTTCGCGCGCGGCAGCACCCGCGTGGCGCAGCTTGTCGAAGTGGTCGATCATCGAACTCGATCCGCCGGTAAACTGGATGGAGACCAGTTTCGCCACGACGCCGAGCGCACCGCGCAGGCTTTCTGCAACTAGCCCGTCGTCAAACTGTGGCAGGGGCCTTCGCGCATTGCGGCAGCGTTGTAGTAGGCAGCCGATGCCGGGCCATGCTCGATGGTAACCTGGTCCAGCGTGACGTCGAGTTCTTCGGCCAACAGGGCTGCCAATGTAGTGTAGCTGCCCTGACCCATTTCGGCGCGCGGCGCGATGATCGTGATGCGATTGTCGGACGAGATCTTGAGGTAGGGATTGAAAGTTGCCTCGCCCGCGCCGAGGTCTTTTTCCAGCGGATTTTCAGGCGGCGTCGCATAGCGGTAATAGCCGAAGGCGACGCCGCCTGTCAGCGCGATGGCACCGAAGAGGAAAGAGCGTCTTGTGACTGTTCCGAGGGTCGACATGCTCAAGCTCCCGCCAGTTGGCCGGCTGCACGATGAATGGCAGCACGGATACGGGGATAGGTGCCGCAACGACAGAGATTGCCGGTCATGGCAGCATCAATGTCGTCATCGGTGGGTCTGGGATTGGCTTCGAGCAAGGCCACGGCACTCATGATCTGCCCGGCCTGACAGTAACCGCATTGAGCCACCTGCTCATCTATCCACGCCTGCTGGACAGGATGTAGGCTTGTGTCATCGGCAAGCCCGTCGATGGTCCGTACCGGGGTAATGACGTCGCCGACAAGCGTTTGGCAGGAGCGCACGGCCTCGCCGTCGATGATCACGGTGCAGGCGCCGCAAAGGCCGGCGCCGCAGCCGAATTTTGGTCCCTTGATGTTGAGGATATCCCTCAGCGCCCAGAGCAGCGGCATGTCGGGCTCGACCTCAATCGCGTGGGATGTGCCATTGACGATGATGTTCACGAATGTCTCCGGTTCGACTATAAGGGTGCTTCAACGAGGAAATTTGACATAATGACAAAAAATGTCAAAACGTCAATCATGGATGACACAAAGACAGACCAGCGCCGGGCGATCGTTCTGCGGGAGGCGTTTAGTGCCTTCACGCACTATGGCTTCAAGCGCACGACGATGGACGATATTGCCCGCGCTGCCGGCATATCGCGGCCGGCACTTTATCTTGTCTATCGCAACAAGGCGGACATATTCCGCGCCTGCATGCTGTCGATGATGGACGAGATGCGAGCGCGCGTCGCTGCCTGTTTTGCGGGAGATGCGGATGTCGTCCGCAAGGTCGAGCAGGCTCTGGACGAGGGTATCCTCAGGCCGCATCGCGAGATTTCCGCCACCACACACGGCGCGGAGATCTTCGACACCAGCCATGAGTTCGCGGCCGACCTCTTCCTTGCCTGGATGCAGACGATGGAAGAAGAGATTGCCAGGGGTCTGCAGGCGGAGGCGCAAGCCGGCCGTATCACATTCGTGTCAGGGCTTTCGCCTGCGACGGTTGCCTCCTTGATGCTGGACGCGGTCGAAGGCATGAAGAGCCGCAATTCCGACATGGATCTGGTGGCAGAGAAAATCCGGCATCTGGTCTGCCTTATGATCGGTCCGCTGATCAGGTAGGCTTGGCCCGGATTGCCGGCAGACTGTCGCATCCGGTTGACAATTTCAGGGCTTTGGGCCACCTCCATGTCACATTAGAGACTTTCAGAGACGACGCTCATGTCCACAGCAGACGCATATGATCCGAAACCGCGCCGCGCTTCTGTCGCCGTCGATGTCGGGGGCGTGATTATCGGTGGCGGTGCACCGGTCGTGGTGCAGTCGATGACCAATACCGATACGGCCGATATCGACGCGACCGTTGCCCAGGTTGCTGCCCTCTACAAGGCAGGTTCGGAAGTCGTGCGCATCACCGTCGACCGTGACGAAAGCGCTGCCGCCGTGCCGAAGATCCGCGAGCGTCTGCTCAGGCTCGGCATGGATGTGCCGCTGATCGGCGACTTCCACTATATCGGCCATCGGCTGCTCGCCGATCATCCGGCCTGCGCCGAAGCGCTGGCGAAATACCGCATCAATCCGGGCAATGTCGGCTTCAAAGACAAGAAGGACAAGCAGTTCGGCGATATCGTCGAGATGGCGATCCGTTACGACAAGCCGGTGCGCATCGGCGTCAACTGGGGCTCGCTCGACCAGGAATTGCTGACGAGCCTGATGGACAAGAACCAGGCGGAAGGATTTCCGCTGTCCGCCCGTCAGGTCACCCGAGAAGCCATCGTGCAGTCCGCGCTGATTTCCGCCGAACTTGCCGAGGATATCGGCCTGCCGCGCAACCGCATCATCCTGTCGGCCAAGGTCAGTCAGGTCCAGGACCTGATCGCAGTCTATTCGATGATCGCCGACCGGTCGGACCATGCGCTGCATCTCGGACTGACCGAAGCGGGCATGGGCACAAAGGGCATCGTCGCGTCGTCGGCAGCCATGGGTTTTGTGCTGCAGCATGGCATCGGTGATACGATCCGTGTTTCCCTGACGCCGGAGCCGAACGGCGATCGCACGCGCGAGGTGCAGGTGGCGCAGGAACTGCTGCAGGTCATGGGGTTCCGCCAGTTCGTGCCCGTGGTTGCGGCCTGTCCCGGTTGCGGCCGCACGACCTCCACCGTGTTCCAGGAGCTTGCCCAGAAGATCCAGGACGACCTGCGCAAGAACATGCCGGTGTGGCGGGACAAGTATCCGGGCGTCGAGGGCCTCAACGTGGCGGTGATGGGCTGCATCGTCAACGGACCGGGGGAAAGCAAACACGCCGATATCGGCATCTCGCTTCCCGGTACGGGGGAAAATCCGGCGGCGCCGATCTTTATCGACGGGCAGAAGGCGATGACCTTGCGCGGCCCCAATATCGCCAGCGACTTCGAAGCATTGGTGGCAGACTATATCGAGAAGCGCTACGGTCAAAAGACGGCGGCGGAGTAACGGCGGGACTGCAACTTTATCTTGCCGCAATTTCACTGTTCAGGGATTATCAGCCTGTTCTTGGAGGGACATCCAGCATGATCAAGAAGATTGCCATCGTCGCGCTGTCTGCGACTTTCCTGAGTGCCTGCACAACGACTGACCCCTATACGGGCCAGCAGAAAGTTTCCAATACCGCAGGTGGTGCCGCGCTCGGTGCCGCTGTCGGCGCACTCGGTGGCCTTGCCGTTGGCGGCTCGCCCGTCGGTCGCCGTAATGCCGCGCTGATCGGTGCTGGTGTCGGCGCTCTGGCCGGTGGCGCCATCGGCAACTACATGGACACACAGGAATCCGAGCTGCGGGCGCAGCTTCAGGGCACCGGCGTCTCGGTTACGCGTAACGGCGACCGCATCATCCTCAACATGCCGTCGAACATCACCTTCGCAAGCGACCAGGATCAGGTGATCCCGGCCTTCTACGCGACGCTCGATTCGGTCGCGATCGTGCTGAACAAATTCGGCCGGACCCTCATCGACGTCAACGGTCATACCGACTCGACGGGCAGCCTGCAGCACAACCAGGCCCTGTCGGAACGCCGCGCTGCGTCGGTCGCCAATTATCTCGGCAGCCGTGGCGTCGACCAGCGTCGCATGTCGACCTTGGGCTTCGGTCCGTCGCAGCCGGTGGCATCGAATGCGACGCCGGACGGTCGCGCACTCAACCGCCGCGTCGAAGTGCAGATCGCTCCGATCACCCAGTAAATCCGGGTTCGGGCATCATTCGAAAGGCGCCGCCGCAAGCGGCGCCTTTTTCGTTGGTCAGCGGGTCAGGAGAAGCTTGGTGCCGGCTGCGGCAAAAAGCACGCCGAGCGTGCCGTCGATGGCGCGGCGGGCGCTCTTGTAGATCTTCAGGGCCCGCGGCGTCGAAAAGAGCAGTGCGTAGCCCATGAAGACGCAGAAACCCGTCACCAGGCAGCCGCCGACGATCAGCGCGACGGCAGTCGCTGACGCATGCGGCGGCAGGCCGAGCGAGATGATCGCCAGCCAGCCAAAGATCGCCTTGGGGTTGGTCAGGTGGACGGCATAGCCGAGGAGAAAATTGCGCTTCAGGCTCTGGCGGCTGCCTGCGGTCCATTGGGCGGGATCCGCAGCGGTTGTTGCCGAGCGGAAAGCCCGCCATGCCAGATAGAGCATGTAAAGCCCGCCGAGGATGCGCAGGATGACCAGCGACTGGGCGTAATGCGTGAGCAGTGCGGCAAGGCCGAGCGACGCCGCCGTCGCCCAGGTTGCCGAACCGGCAAAGATGCCGGCCGCCGTGGCGATGCCCCGGCTGCGGCCCTGGCCGATCGAGGCCGATGCGATCGCCATGGTGGCGGGGCCGGGACTGATGACGGCGACCAGATAGACGAGATAGGTCGAGAAGATCTGCGGCAGGTGTTGCAGGATATCATTCATCCGAAGCGTTCCGGTATCGTGGCGGGAAATTTCACGATAGCCGGAACCGCCGCACTGCACACGTCAGATGATTTGATCGATCGCGGTCAGAAACTGATGGCATTCCTGCTCGGTGCCGATGGTGATGCGCAGATAGTCAGCGATGCGGGGCTTGTTGAAATGGCGCACAAGGATCGCGCGTTCGCGCAAGGCCCTGGCCAGATCGATGCCCTGATGGGCCGGATGGCGGGCGAAAAGGAAATTGGTCTTCGACGGCAGTACCTCGAAACCGCGCTTTTCGAGTTCTGCGGCAAGCTGCTCGCGGTTGGCGACGATCTTGTTGCGGGTTTGCTCAAACCAGTCCTTGTCCTCGATGGCGGCCGTCGCCGCTGCCTGGGCGATTGCATCGAGGGGGTAGGAATTGAAGCTGTCCTTCATGCGCTCCAGCGCCTCGATCAGCGGGCGCTGGCCGATGGCGAAGCCGACACGCAGGCCGGCCAGCGAGCGCGACTTGGAGAAGGTCTGCACGACCAGAAGATTGTCGTATTGCTTGACGAGCGTGGCAGCGCTCACGGCGCCGAAATCGACATAAGCCTCGTCAACCACCACGACCTGGTTGCGATGGCTCTCCACGAGGCGCACGATGTCTGCCAGTGGCAAGGCAATGCCGGTCGGGGCGTTGGGATTGGCCAGGATGATCGCACCGCAGGGGCGGTCGAAATCCTCGATCCGGACTGCGAGACCGTCGATGAGCGGCACTTCCTCGACGGTAATGTCGAAGAGGCGGGCATAGGTCTTGTAGAAGCTGTAGGTGATGTCGGGATAGAGCAGCGGCCGGTCATGCTTGAGAAGTGCGGCGAAGGTGAAGGCCAGTACTTCGTCGGACCCGTTGCCGACGAAGACCTGATCGGTCTCGACGCCGTTGCAGGCAGCGATCGACTGGCGCAGCTTCAGCGAGTTCGGATCGGGATAGAGCCGCAGGTTATCGCCGGCCGCAGCCCTGATCGCCTCGATCACCCGCGGCGAGGGACCAAACGGGTTCTCATTGGTGTTGAGCTTGACCAGGCCGGCAATTTTCGGCTGCTCGCCGGCGACATAGGGCTCGAGGTCATGAACGGCGCTTGACCAGAAACGGCTCATCTCAATTCTTTCTCTGTGCAATGAAGCGGGCCGCCTCGGCCAGGCGATCGGCGGTGCTGCCATAGGGGCTCAGGATCTCGTGCGCTTCGCCGACAAGGCGTGCCAGTTCCGCTTCGGCCCAGTCCCGACCCTTGAGGGCAACCAGGGTGCCCTTGCCCTTGGCGGCGTCCTTGCCGGCCGCCTTGCCGAGGGTGGCGGCGTCAGAGGTCAGGTCCAGCAGGTCGTCGGCCAGCTGGAAGGCCCGGCCGATGACTTCGCCGAAGCGGCGAATGCGGGCGCGGTCCTCGCTGGACGTGCCGGCGATGATGGCGCCAGCCTCGCAGGCAAAGCGTAGCAGCGCGCCGGTCTTCATCGATTGCAGCAGGATGATGCCGGCTTCGTCCGGCGGAGCCTTTTCGGCGGCGAGGTCCAATGCCTGGCCGCCGGCCATGCCGCCAATGCCGGCCGCACGGGAAAGCTCCAGCACCAGCGCGATCTTGGCGCTGTCCGGCAGGTCCGTCTCCGATGCCGCGATGATATCGAAGGCATAGGTCAACAGGCCGTCGCCGGCGAGGATCGCGGTGGAGTAGTCATAGGCGATATGCACGGTCGGCTTGCCGCGACGAAGATCGTCGTCGTCCATGGCCGGAAGATCGTCATGCACGAGGGAATAGCTGTGCAGACATTCCAGCGCGCAGCCGACGCGCAACGCCGTTTTTTCGTCGCCGCCAAACAGACGGGTGCTTTCCATCACAAGATAGGGCCGAAGCCGCTTGCCGCCGTTGAGCGCGCCATAGTGCATGGCCTCGATCAACCGGCCGGGACGAGCGATCTCGCCGTCTCTCGGTCGGGCATCGAGAAGTTCCGACAGCGTCGCCTCGACCTGTTCGGCCAAGGCGAGGAGGCTTGTTTCGAAGGGAGTGTCCGGGCGGGTCATAGGGGCTATTTGGCATGCAGCCATGTGGCTGGCAACGGGAATCTGCGGGATGAACGCTGCTCCGGTCTGTCGCCGGACTGGTCATTCGTCAACAGGATGGGTATGACAGGCGAGACCCTGAACAACTGGACCGATCTTCGTTGACATTGGAAGCCGAGACCGTGGAGGACGAGAGCCTTGCAGCAACCGAGGATGAGGGGCGGCGCATACCGCGTTTGATCCGCAGGGTGCTGATTGCACTGCTCGTGTTTCTGCTGGCGCCTTACGTCCTGATCCTGATCTACCGGGTTGATTTTATCCGGCCGGTATCGACGCTGATGCTCGCCGATCTCGTGACCTTCCAGGGCTATGACCGCCGCTGGGTGGATTTCGAGGACATTTCGCCCAATCTGGTGCGGGCCGTGATGATGTCCGAGGACGGTCAATACTGTGCCCATGGCGGCGTGGATTGGAAACAGATGCGCGGTGTCGTCGACGATGCATTGGCCGGCGAAGCGACGCGTGGTGCGAGCACCATCCCGATGCAGACATCGAAGAACCTGTTTCTCTGGAACAGCCGGTCCTTCGTGCGCAAGGTGCTGGAAATCCCGCTGGCAATGGTCTCCGATTTCATCTGGCCCAAGCAGCGAATGATGGAGATCTATCTCAACATCGCCGAATGGGGCCCCGGAATCTACGGGATCGAGGCGGCGGCTCAGTATCATTTCAAGACCTCGGCGGCTAAGCTCAGCCAGAGGCAGGCGTCCCTGCTTGCTGTGGCGCTGCCCAATCCGATGGACAGGGTGGCGAGCAAACCCGGCAATGGCATGAAACGGCTTGCGTCCCTGATCGACCGCCGCGCCAAGCGCTCGGGCGCATATATCACCTGCCTTTATGATTGAGTTTCATAAGTTTCATTGGTCCTGAGGCGCGATGGCTCCTAGTTTCGGTTCCAATGCAAACCGGGTGCGCGCCATGTCTGACCTGATCCTCTATATCGCCAACAAGAATTATTCGTCCTGGTCGTTCCGGCCGTGGATCGCCATGACCGCCGCCGGAGTGCCGTTCCGGGAGGAACTGGTTCGGTTCGGGGAGGGCGCTACCAATCCGAGGTTTCGCGAGATCTCGCCCACGGGCCGGGTGCCGGTGCTGCATCATGGCGGGCTCAGGATCTGGGAATCGCTGGCGATCATCGAATATGTGGCGGAGCTTTACCCGCAGGCCGGGCTCTGGCCGTCCGATGTCGGGCATCGGGCGATGGCGCGGTCGATCTCGATGGAAATGCTGTCCGGCTTCCGGGCGCTCAGGGGTGCCTGTCCGATGAATATGCGCCGGCCGGTGCGGGCCATCGCCCTGCCCGAGGGCGTGGATGGCGATGTGCGGCGGATCGAGCAGATCTGGCGCGAAATGCGCGCCCTGTCGGGCGGCCCCTTCCTGTTCGGGGCGTTCAGCGCGGCCGATGCGATGTTTGCGCCGGTGGTCAATCGCTTTGCTGCCTATGATCTTGTCCGTGATGGCGATACGCTCGACTATATGGCGGCGATGCGTTCGCATCCGGCCTGGCTTGCATGGGAAGAGGCGGCATTGGCCGAAAGCTGGATCGTTCCCGAAGACGAAGCCTGAGCCGGTTCATCGCTAGATTCGAAAAAAGTGTCTCGGGGTCTGGTCAAAGGCCTGGATGGCATGTATAAGCCCGCCAAATTCCGAGATCGAGACAGGTGCTGTTCGGCCTCATCTGGGCCGCTAAACCTGTTTTGTCCGTCACGTGGAGTAAGTGAAATGGCTGTACCTAAAAGAAAAACAAGCCCGTCCAAGCGCGGTATGCGCCGCTCTGCAGACGGTTTGAAGGCCCCGACCTATGTCGAGGACAAGAACTCTGGCGAACTGCGCCGTCCGCACCATATCGATCTGAAGACCGGTATGTATCGCGGCCGCCAGGTCCTGACGCCGAAGGAAAGCGCATAATCTTCGGAATTGCGTAAAACATTTTGAAAAGGCCGGCCTCGCGCCGGCCTTTGCTTTTTGGTCTAAAGCACCGTTGAAGCCTGCGGCAGATCTGCTCGATATCCGGCCCCTATATCGGGCCTCGATGTCCGGCGGGGATCCTGCACCAACACGAGGGATCCACCATATGTTTGCGGCCGTGCCTCTGATGCTTGTTCCGCTCGCCCTCTACAATCTGGTCATGATCGGCTTCTGGGGCGGAGGAATTGCTGCTTTCTCCGACACCGTCATGTCCGTCGCCATGTTGTCGGGTGCGCTCTGGACGTTGAGCCTGGGCGATGCCCTTGTTCTCGTCGCTCTGGTCGTGCTGTTCATCGAGGTGTTGAAGGCGACGCGCAGCGGCAACGGTTCGTTGCTCAATCACATGCTGTCGATGCTGGTGTTCATCGTCTTTCTGGTTGAGTTCCTGCTGGTGCGGAATGCTGCAACCCCGATTTTCTTCATGCTGATGACAATTGCCTTCATCGATGTGGTCGCGGGCTTTGCCATATCCAATCGCGCGGCCGCCCGCGACGTGTCGATCGGGCTCTGACGCTCACGCCTACGCCTGCCGCCGAAAAAAGGCCGCGAGATGATCGCGGCCATGTCGGTCAGAGGCTGTCGAGCTTGTTCTGCAAGGATCGGAGCTGTTCCTTCAGCTCGTCAATATCCTTGGCTTCGGCCTTGCGTGTTTCTTTCGCGGGCTGCTGGCCGGCGACAAACGGCGAAAACATCTGCATCGCCTGCTGGAACATTTCGGTATTGCGCTTGACCTGTTCTTCCATCAACTGGATCGGCATCTGCAGGTTTTTCGACATCGGATGGTCGCCGAAAGCGCGGGTCATCTGTTCGCGCATCTGCGTCTGCTGCTCGGTGAAGGCGGTCATCGAATGCTCGAGAAAGCTCGGCACGACCATCTGCATCTGATCGCCGTAGTAGCTGATCAATTGGCGCAGGAAGGAGATGGGCAGAAGCGTATTGCCGGTTTTGGATTCCTGCTCGAAAATGATCTGGGTCAGGACGGAATGGGTGATGTCATCGCCGGACTTGGCATCCTGCACGACAAAGTCCTCGCCCTTCTTGACCATCTTGGCCAAGTCCTCAAGCGTCACGTAGGTGCTCGTGCCGGTATTGTAGAGGCGTCGATTGGCGTATTTCTTGATCACGATATCGCCATCGGCTTTGGCCATGTCTGTCTCCTAACCCGTCGTTTTTGGTTAATTTTTGCTCTTCCCGTCGAGAATGTAAGCGCAAAAGAAGGCTGGTGACAATCTCTTTGTGCATTGCACGAAGCGCATTTGACGAATGTCAGCAAGTTGCAACCAAAGAACGAATGCAGCACTGCGATCCCGTTTGACACCGGATGAAACCTTTGTCAGGTTCTTGCGAAAGATCGATAAACTGGAGGAGACGTCTCATGAGCAGCCAATCCATCGTGATCGCCAGCGCGGCCCGAACTGCGGTCGGTTCCTTCAACGGTGCTTTTGCCACCGTTTCAGCGCATGATCTGGGCGCGGTCGCCATCAAGGCCGTGCTGGAGCGGGCCGGTGTCGAGGCGGCGGAAGTCGACGAAGTCATCCTCGGCCAGATCCTGACCGCAGGCCAGGGGCAGAACCCGGCCCGTCAGGCGGCGATGAAGGCGGGTATCCCTCAGGAAGCAACCGCGTGGGGTCTGAACCAGCTTTGCGGATCGGGCCTTCGTGCCGTGGCGCTCGGCATGCAGCAGATTGCAACCGGTGATGCCAAGATCATCATCGCCGGCGGCCAGGAATCGATGTCGATGGCACCGCATTGCGCACATCTGCGCGGCGGCACCAAGATGGGTGACCTGAAGATGGTCGACACCATGATCAAGGACGGCCTGACCGACGCGTTCTACGGTTATCACATGGGCACCACCGCCGAGAATGTTGCCCGCCAGTGGCAGCTTTCGCGCGACGAGCAGGATGCGTTCGCGCTCGGCTCGCAGAACAAGGCCGAGGCGGCCCAGGCAGCCGGCAGGTTCAAGGATGAAATCGTGCCGGTCATCGTGCCCAGCCGTAAAGGCGATGTGACCGTGGATGCCGACGAATACATCCGTCTTGGCGCGACGATGGAAAGCATGACCAAGCTGAAGCCAGCCTTCGACAAGGAAGGCACAGTGACCGCGGGCAACGCGTCCGGCCTCAATGACGGCGCGGCTGCAACCCTCTTGATGACCGAGGCGGAGGCTTCGCGTCGTGGCATTGCACCGCTTGCCCGGATCGTGTCTTGGGCCACGGCAGGTGTCGATCCGCGGATCATGGGCACAGGCCCCATCCCCGCATCGCGCAAGGCGCTGGAGCGCGCCGGGTGGAAAGTCTCCGATCTCGACCTCATCGAAGCAAACGAGGCCTTTGCCGCTCAGGCCTGCGCGGTGAACAAGGATCTCGGCTGGGACACGTCGATCGTCAACGTCAATGGTGGTGCGATCGCGATCGGCCATCCGGTCGGTGCGTCGGGCGCACGCATCCTCAACACGCTGCTGTTCGAGATGAAGCGCCGCGGCGCCAAGAAGGGCCTTGCAACCCTGTGCATCGGCGGCGGCATGGGTGTCGCCATGTGTCTCGAAGCTCTCTGACGCCTGGCGAACGAAGGCATGACGTGCGAGGGCATGACGTGCGAGGGCATGGCCTCCCGCATCCTCATCGGAAAATGAGTTTGTCCCGGTTGACGCCGGGACCGCTGATCTGCGCGCAGGGTGACGGGAACCACGCTGCCAAATTTTGCCAGAAAATCCAGAACAACATGGGGAGGAAGATATGAGCAGAGTCGCATTGGTAACGGGTGGCACGCGTGGCATTGGCGCGGCCATATCCGTCGCACTCAAGGCCGCTGGCTACAAGGTCGCGGCAAACTATGCCGGCAATGACGAGAAGGCCAAGGCCTTTGAGGCCGAAACGGGCATTCCGGTGTTCAAGTGGGACGTCTCGATCTACCAGTCCTGCGTCGATGGGATCGCTTCCGTTGAGGCGGCACTTGGCCCGGTCGAGGTGCTGGTCAACAATGCCGGCATCACCCGCGACGCGATGTTTCACAAGATGACGCCCGATCAGTGGAACGAGGTGATGAACACCAATCTCACCGGTCTCTTCAATATGACGCATCCGGTATGGACCGGCATGCGCGACCGCAGTTTCGGCCGCGTCATCAATATTTCGTCGATCAATGGCCAGAAGGGCCAGATGGGTCAGGCCAATTACTCGGCGGCCAAGGCCGGCGATCTTGGCTTCACCAAGTCTCTGGCGCAGGAGGGGGCTGCCAAGGGCATCACCGTCAATGCGATCTGCCCCGGTTATATCGGGACCGAGATGGTGAGGGCCATCCCGGAAAAGGTACTGAACGAGCGGATCATCCCGCAGATCCCGGTCGGTCGGCTGGGCGAACCGGAGGAAATCGCCCGCTGCGTGGTCTTTCTGGCATCCGACGATGCCGGTTTCATCACGGGATCGACCCTCTCGGCCAATGGTGGGCAGTTCTTCGTCTGATGGCGACGCGTTGCCGGTCGGTTAACGATTGGCAGCAGACGCCTTTGTCCAAACGATTAACATCCACCGTTTTCTATGGTTAAGCAGTTGTTATTCCACACCATCTAGCGGTGAACAAACCGGGAAACCCGTTGCGTCCGCGATTCGTCGCCGATTCGTTCCGGCTTTGATCAAGAGGTTAATTCGGAGCACAAAAAAGCCGCCAAACCTGAGGTTTGGCGGCTTTTGCGTCGCTTCCGGCTTAGCGGCAGCGGGCTTCGTAGGTCCGGCCATAACGGTCGCGATAGACGCAGTAGCCAGCGCGTTCCTGCGAATTCCCGATCAGGGCACCTGCAACACCACCAACGGCTGCGCCTACGGCTGCGCCACGAACGTTGCCGGTGGCCACGCCGCCGATGACAGCACCCGATGCTGCACCGATCGAGGCGCCACGCTCCGTGGCGGTGCAAGATGCAAGCGGAGCAATCAATGCCAGTGCAAGAAGGATCTTTTTCATTGTTCCAGTCCTTTCGACGACGTCGCGTTAGATTCGGCCCATCAGCATCAGGATGATGAGGATGAGAAGTACCAGTCCCAAGCCGCCGGACGGGCCGTAACCCCAGCTGCGACTATGACCCCAGTTCGGCAGAGCGCCGATCAGTAGAAGAATAAGGATGATGACAAGAATGGTGCTCATTGGGGACCTCTCCTAAGCCTATGGGAAACTTTGCGTTCTGTGCTGGTTGAACGCCTCCGGCTTTGATTTGTTCCATCGGATTTGCGAGAGCGTTGAGTAATCTGTCGAGATGGGTCGGCATGTGAGTGCCGCCGGCTTTGCGGAGTGAGGGCAGGATGAACCTCGTCTGGCGGGCGTGCACAAAGCTTTCCACGATCCTGTCGGTCTGCATCTTATGCTCGACCATCGGCAGATGGCCGCATGCGCGAAGGATGACGGTTTGCGCCTGGGGCAGAAGCTTCGAGACGTGCAACTGGTGCGCCGGCGGGACGATCGCATCATTGGCGCCGACAAGATTGAGGACCGGCATGCGCAGCAGCTGCAGGTCCGTCAGCAGGCTCGTGCCGGACATGAACCGGATACAGGCCGCGATGTCTTCGGAACGACCGCGCAAAAGATTTTCGCGCACCTTTTCCATGGCCGCGCGGGCGTGATCATCCTCCCAAGGGCACGACTTGTCGTAGACGCATTCGACCGAGCCCCAGCGAAATTGCTCGCTGGTCGAGATCCAGCGACGAAAGAACTGGCGAAACAGATAAGGTCCCATGTGCGGGAGGCGGAGCAGCCGCGCCGCCAGTCGTTCCTGCCCCTCGAAGCGCCCGCAGGCAAAAGCACCCATCAGGATCACCGAGCGGACCAGTTCCGGATGGTCGAGGGCGAGAAGCAGGGACACAAAACCGCCCGTAGAGTGACCGATCAAGGTCACTGGGCGGCCGCCGAAATCGCGGCGTATGGCCGCCGCCAGCGCCTCGGTGACGCTTGCCCGCGCAATGGGCTCGCCGGGAGCCTCGAGGCTCCATGGATGGTGACCGGGAAGGGGATAGGCTGCAGTCCGGCCATGCAGGGTGATCTCCGGTGCGTAGGCATGCCAGAACGCAGGCGCCATGACCATGCCGTGCAGAAGCACGAAGTTCTGACCGTCGTGTTTGTGGCTAATCCATTCTGCGGCTGGGAGCGTCAGTGTCATCTCTGCAATACCTCGGCTGGCTAAACGCGGAGGTCCGAGCTGAGGTTCCGTCGCCGGAACACGTTAACTTCGGCATGATTGATGCCTTGATGTCGGTTTTTCCGATTCAGGATATGGTGGGTAGGCAGCCAAACAGTCCGAGATATAGCCGTGAACAAATCCTGAATCCGGCAGAGTCTGTGATTCGTCTCTGATTCGTTCGCACACTGTTCCACCGGTTAATTTGCACGCAAAAAAATGATTCTGATCAAGGGTTTGCCGGGTTTTTCCGGGCGCGTGCGACAAGCGGCTTGCCTTTGGTGCACTTCATCGCCATTTGTTGCCCCAGGGTCGCCACCCCCCTTTGGTACGGCGGCCCTGTGAATCGGAGCGGTCGTTGAATACCCAACCCATGATCCTGAGTGGCCGCAGCGTGACAGCCGTGCTGGGGCCAACGAATACGGGCAAGACCCATTTCGCCATCGAGCGCATGGTTGCGCATGGATCGGGGATCATCGGACTGCCGTTGCGGCTGCTTGCCCGCGAGGTCTATACCCGGGTAGTCGAGCGCGTCGGCGTTCAAAATGTTGCTCTGGTGACCGGCGAGGAAAAGATCTCGCCGCCGAATGCGCGCTTTTCGGTTTGCACGGTCGAAGCCATGCCTCGTGAAACCAAAGCGTCTTTCGTGGCGATCGACGAAATCCAGCTCGCCGGCGATCTCGAGCGCGGGCATATCTTTACCGACCGGCTGTTGCATCTGCGCGGACGCGACGAGACCCTGTTGCTTGGCTCGGCAACGATGAAGCAGATCCTCATCCAGTTGCTGCCCGGCATCACAATCGTCGAGCGGCCAAGACTGTCACAGCTGTTTTATGCCGGACAGAAGAAGATCACGCGCTTGCCGCAGCGGACGGCGATCGTGGCTTTCTCTGCCGATGAAGTCTATGCCATCGCCGAATTGATCCGCCGCCAGCGGGGCGGTGCTGCCGTGGTACTCGGCGCGCTGAGCCCGCGCACCCGCAACGCGCAGGTCGGGCTCTATCAGGAAGGCGATGTCGAATATCTGGTCGCAACCGATGCCATCGGCATGGGGCTCAACCTAGATGTCGACCATGTGGCTTTCGCCCAGGATCGCAAATTCGACGGTTTCCAGTTCCGCAATCTGAATGCCGGCGAACTGGGACAGATCGCAGGTCGCGCTGGGCGGCACCTGAAGGACGGGACATTCGGCGTTACCGGCCGTGTCGACCCGTTCGATGACGAACTGGTCGAGCGGCTGGAAGCGCACCAGTTCGACCCGGTCAAGGTCTTGCAATGGCGCACATCACATTTTGACTATTCATCGGTGGCTGCGCTGCAGCGCAGCCTGGATACGGCACCGAAGGTCGGAGGGCTGACACGGGCCTTGCCGGCCATCGATCAGCAGGCGCTCGAGTTTTTGGCGCGCTATCCCGAGGTGATAGACCTTGCCAATCGCCCCGAACGGGTTGAGAAGTTGTGGGAGGCGTGCGCGCTGCCCGATTATCGGCGTATTACGCCCGCACAGCATGCCGACCTGATTCAGAGCCTGTTCTTCGACCTGGTTCGTCACGGTGCGGTCAATGAAGATTTTCTCGCCGAACAGGTTCGCAGGGCCGATCGGATCGATGGGGAAATTGATACACTTTCTGCGCGAATCGCGCAGATCAGAACTTGGACTTATGTGTCGAACCGGCCCGGTTGGCTTGCCGATCCGACACACTGGCAAGAAAAGACGCGGGAAATCGAAGACCGATTGTCCGATGCGCTACATGAACGGTTGACGAAACGCTTTGTTGATCGCAGGACATCTGTGCTCATGAAGCGCTTGAGAGAGAATGCAATGTTGGAAGCTGAAATCAGTGTGAACGGTGATGTCTTCGTTGAAGGGCACGCCATGGGACAACTCTCCGGTTTCCGGTTCACGCCGATTTCCGGGGCCGAAGGTTCGGATGCCAAGGCAATCCAGGCGGCTGCCCATCGGGCGATGGCGCTGGAATTCGAAGCGCGCGCCGCGCGGCTTCACGCCTCCGGCAACAACGACCTGGCCATCGGCTCGGATGGACTGGTGCGCTGGGTCGGTGATCCGGTGGCAAAGCTGACCGGCGCCGATCATATCCTGCATCCGCGGGTGATCCTTCTGGCCGACGAGCAGTTGACCGGCAATGCGCGCGATCATGTCGCGGCGCGTATCGAGCGCTTCGTCAACCATCATATCTCGACCATCCTGAAGCCGCTCGACGATCTGTCGCGCGCCGAGGATCTGCAGGGTCTGGCCAAGGGCCTTGCCTTCCAGCTGGTTGAACACTTGGGCGTGCTGTTCCGCCGCGATGTCTCCGACGACGTCAAGTCGCTGGATCAGGACGGTCGTGCCTCGATGCGCCGCTATGGTGTGCGCTTCGGCGCCTACCATATTTTCATGCCGGCACTGCTGAAGCCTGCCCCGGCCGAACTGATTTCGCTGCTCTGGGCGCTGAAGCACGATGGCCTCGACAAGCCGGGCTACGGCGACCTCATTCCTGTTCTGGCCGCAGGTCGCACATCCGTCGTCACCGACCCGACCTACGAGCGGATGTTCTACAAGCTTGCCGGTTTCCGATTCCTCGGCAAGCGTGCGGTGCGTATCGATATTCTCGAGCGTCTGGCTGATCTGATCCGTCCGCTGCTGCAGTGGAAGCCCGGTTCGCCGGCGCGCCCGGACGGTGCCTACGACGGCCGTCGCTTCACCACGACGACGGCCATGCTGTCGATCCTTGGGGCGACGCCGGACGACATGGAAGAGATCTTGAAGGGTCTCGGCTATCGCGCCGACAGCGTGTCTGCCGAAGACGCAGCCGGTTTCCTTGCGGCCCAGACGTCGGGAGCTCCTGCGGCTGCCGAAGCTGCTACCGAAAAGAATGATGACGACAGCGTCGACGATGCCGATCACGCCGCTGCGGACGCTTCTGCTGAAGCACCGGCTGTCGAGGCACCTGCAGCCCAGGAAGCCGTCAACGAAACATCTGTTGGCGAGGCATCCGGTGCCGACGCGCCGGTGGCGACGATCGAGGCTGCAGATGGTGCGGCTGCGACTGCTGACGCCGATGCGACGCCTGCCGAGCCGAAGCCGGTCCTGCTCTGGCGTCCGGGTGGTCGCAGCGACAACCAGCGCGGCGCCCGCCCGGCGGGTGACCGTCGTTCGCAGGGCCAGCGTGCGTCGGCCGGCGACGGTAAGACCGAAAGCCGTCGCGATGATCGCCGACGGGATGGTGGTCGCAACGAACAGGGACAGGGCGGTAAGCCGCGCGACAACAACAATCGTGGCAATGCTGGCAAGGGTGATCGCCAGGAGCGCGGCGATCGTCAGGACCGCAAGGATCGTGGTCCGCGCCCCGAGCGTGACAACAACAAGTCGCAGCCTGCCCGTTTCGAGGCGAAGCCGCCGCGCAAGGAAAAACCGGTGGATCCGGATTCGCCTTTTGCCAAGCTCGCTGCCCTTAAGGAACAGATGAAGAAGTAGGATGGACGAAAAGCAGCCACCAAGCGGTTCGCGTCAGCGCATCGACAAGTGGCTGTTCTTTGCCCGTGTGACAAAATCACGCAGCCTGGCGCAGGAGCGCGTGACCGGTGGGCGTGTACGTGTCAACGGTCAGTCGGTGCGGCAGCCGAGCTATCAGATCAAGCCGGGAGACCGGCTTGAGATCGCCATGCCGGAGCGCGATCTGATCCTCGTTGTCCGCTTGCCCGGTGAGAGGCGTGGCCCCTATGAAGAGGCCCGGCACCTCTATGAGGATCTCAGTCCGCCGCCGATCAAGAAGGATGCCTTCACGCCGATGGAACAGGCGGTGCGGGCTCCCGGAGCCGGTCGCCCGACCAAACGGGACCGTCGCATCATCGATGAGCTGCGTTCCGGACCTGATTGGGGCGACGATTAGAAAATTTGTGGCGCCTGTGGCCAAATGGAGGATTGATAATCCTTGCCTTGGGCTTGAGAACACAGTAGCTCACAACGCTGTCCGACAGAAATCCCCGATGGGGACGCAAGGCCTCCGGTCCTGGGCGAGCAGCCCGGAATGCATTGAGATGCCAGACGTTCTCCACCCGTGCATAACGCCATCCTGGAGTGCCGCATGACCTATATCGTCACAGACAATTGCATTCGCTGCAAATACACCGATTGTGTCGAGGTCTGCCCTGTCGACTGCTTTTACGAGGGCGAGAACTTCCTCGTCATCCATCCCGATGAATGCATCGATTGCGGCGTTTGCGAACCGGAATGTCCGGCTGAAGCGATCAAGCCAGATACCGAACCAGGCCTTGATAAGTGGCTGAAGATCAATACCGATTACGCGAAGATCTGGCCGAATATCACGGTGAAGAAAGAGCAGATGCCGGAAGCCAAAGAGATGGACGGCGTCACGGGCAAGTTCGAGAAATACTTCTCGGAGAACCCAGGTTCTGGCGACTGAGCTTTCACGGCAAGTCCCGCTAGTTTGCTCAGGAGGGCCGAGGCACAGTTTCTTGCTCCTTGGCGCCACTTCGGGCACCAAGCTAGCCACGATTATGGCGCTCGGCAGTAAAATATTGATTTCCTCGTCTTTTTGTGATAGCCTCTCAAAACTGTTCCACTTTGCGGCATAGTTGTGCCCAGAACCATCACGAAAGCAACTTCACCATCGACCGCGGTCTCCGTGACATAAACGGCATTTGCTTGTCGTGTCTCTGTCGCGACGAGGGGGATGTTTGTTTGTGACGGATTGGATCAGGATGGAATAACCTGGCGGTTTCTTCCATCTCATCCGGGCCTGACCGACCCGGCGCCGGCATTATGCCGGGAGCAAAACAGGGAGTTTTTGAATCGAATGACGACTCAGCAGAAAAAATCCTCGGCACGCCACGGCTTTAAAACCGGCGAGTCGATTGTCTACCCGGCACATGGCGTCGGTACCATCACCGCTATCGAAGAGCAAGAAGTGGCCGGCATGAAGCTCGAGCTTTTTGTAATCGATTTCGAAAAGGACAAGATGCGTTTGAAGGTTCCGGTTGCCAAGGCCGTGAGCATCGGTATGCGCAAGCTGTCCGAAACCGACTTTGTCGAACGCGCTCTCAAGGTTGTGCAGGGCAAGGCTCGCGTCAAGCGTACCATGTGGTCCCGCCGGGCGCAGGAATATGATGCCAAGATCAATTCCGGTGATCTGATCTCGATTGCAGAAGTCGTTCGCGACCTCTATCGCGCAGAGAACCAGCCGGAACAGTCCTATTCCGAGCGTCAGCTCTATGAAGCTGCTCTCGACCGCATGGCGCGGGAAATCGCCGCCGTGAACAAGATGTCCGAGACCGAGGCCGTGCGCCTGGTCGAGGTTAATCTTGCCAAGGGCCCGAAGCGTGGCAAGACGATCGAAGAAGAAGACACCCAGGAAGAAGAAGCGGCATAAGCCGATCCTCTCATGGGTCACCTATAAAAAGCCTCCGGTGCGAACCGGAGGCTTTTTTGTGTCTGCCGTTTGCTGAGACTGGCTGATCAGGCAATAAAAAACCCCCGCCGAAGCAGGGGTTCTTCATGACTATTGGCAGAGCCGAAGTCGGTACCGGTCAGTTGCGGTTTCCGAGGAAGCGCAGCATGAACAGGAAGAGGTTGATGAAGTCGAGATAGAGGCGCAGCGCGCCCATGATGGCGGTGCGGCCAGCCGTCTCCTGGCTGTCGGATTCAGCGTAGGCAGCCTTGATTGCCTGGGTATCATAGGCGGTCAAGCCGGCGAAGATCAGTACGCCGATCACCGAGATGGCGAAGTCGAGCGCCGAAGACGCCATGAAGATGTTCACCAGCGATGCGATGATCAGGCCGAACAGACCCATCATCAGGAACGAGCCCATGGCCGACAGATCGCGCTTGGTGGTGTAGCCATACAGCGACAGGGCACCAAAGGACGCGGCCGTCACAAAGAAGGTCTGGACGATGCTGGCGCCGGTGTAGATCAGGAAGATCGACGACAGCGACAGGCCCATCAGGGCGGCATAGATCCAGAATGTCATCTGCGCAGAGGCGACGCTCATCTTATGGATGCGGAAGCTCAGGAAAAACACCATGGCGACCGGTGCGAGGATCACGACCCAGCGCAGCGGCGAGCCGTAGATCGCCTGGGCGAATGCCGGGCTGGACACGGCCATCTGGAAGGTTGCGTAAGCGGCAATACCGGTGATGGCAAGGCCCAGCGCCATGAGGTTGTAAACCTTGAGCATGTAGGCGCGCAGACCTTCGTCGATCATCGTCGCCGACTGGGTCTGGCCCGCACGGCTCTGATAGTTGCGAAGTTCAGACATTGTTTTCCTCTTTCAAGCTCCGAGGGATGACGGTACGGGCGTAGTGCCCGGGCGCCGCTGCGGAGCTCAGCATGCGTAACAACAATATGAGGTGTTCCTCGGTCTTGGACAAGAGCCGAAAGCTTAAATCGCGGTAATCCGGCCGACGGTGGGTGAAGCGTGCCAGAAGTTCTGTTTCTGGCTTAAAGTTCACGCAGAACGGGAGCCGCTTTCTGTCCGAGAATGCGCCAGGTGCCGGCCAGACCGATGCCGATGGTGACCACGAGAGCAATCAGGATTGTCATCACGGCGACGTCTGGCAGGAAGTTGGACGGCAGTTTCATGATCTGGCTCAACACGTACCAGGCGATGCCGCCGCCGGCGATCAGGGCAAACAGGGCGGTGGCTGCGCCAAGCAGCATGTATTCGTAGGTGAAGGCGCGGATCAACATGGCGCGCGTTGCGCCAAGCGTCTTCAGGATGACTGCATCATGCGTTCGTGCGCGGTTGCCGGCGGCAAGAGCGCCCGACAGCACGAGCACGGAGGCAATCAGCGCCAAGGCCGCCGCTGCCCGGATCGCCGTTGCAAGTTGCCCAACCAGGCGGTCCACCACCTCGAGGGCATCCTTGACCCTGACGGTGGTGATCGTCGGGAAGGCCTGCGTGACGGAACGCAGGATCGTGGCTTCCTCGGCAGACGTTGCCTCGCCATCGATCAGGGTTGCCAGCCAGGCATGCGGTGCACCGGCGAATGTGTTGGGGGAAAAGACCATGACGAAGTTCATCGACAGGCTTTCCCACTGAACCTTGCGGAAATTGGCGATCCTGGCGGTGATGCTGCGGCCAAGCACGTTGACGGTCACGGTGTCGCCGATCTTCAGGCCGAGTTCCCGGCCTTCCTGTTCGGAGAAGGAGACGAGCGGCTCGCCGGCGTAGCCGTCCTGCCACCAGGCGCCTTCCGTCACGCTGCTGTTTTCAGGTACATTGCGGGCATAGGTGAGGCCGCGATCGCCGCGCAAGACCCAGCGGCCTTCCGGCGGCACGTTGATCTTGGCGACATCCGTGCCGTTCAGTGCCAGGATACGGCCGCGCAGCATCGGGACTTCGACCAGCTTGCCTTCCGGGGCCTGGCGTTCGACAAGGCTCCGGAAGCTGTCGAGTTCGCTGCCTTGGATATCGACGAAGAAAAAGTTCGGTGCACGGTCCGGCAGATTGCCGGTCAGTTCACGGCGCAGGTTGCCGTCGATCAGCGCCAGGGCCACCAAAAGGCTCAAGCCGAGGCCAAGCGAAAGCGTCACTGCCGGCGTCAGGGCGCCGGGCCTATGGATGTTGCCGACGGCCAGACGAAGCGCTGCCGAATGGATCCGCGGGCTGCACCGCGCCGCAACTGCGATCAGATATGCAACCACGCGCAACAGAACAAATCCTGCGGCCATGGCAATGAGGAAGACCGTCGCTATGCGCCTTTCTTCCGACGAAAAGATCGCAAGGGCTGCGAGTGACGCCAGGGCCAGAGCGGTCGCAAGAAGATACGGCCAAGACGGCAGGCCACGGGTCTCGAAGCCCTGCTCGCGGAACAGGGCTGTTGCCGGAACCTGGCGCGCATGGCCGAGCGGCAGGATGGCAAAGGCGAGCGTTACAAGGATGCCGAAGACGGCAGCCAGAAGCAGCGCGCGCGGATAGAGCGTTGCTTCCGTCGAGATCGGCAGGATGCCGGCGAGATAACTGGCGGTGATCGGCGGGGCAATAGCACCCAAGACCAATCCGATCAGGATGCCGACCGAGGCAACCAGGGTGATCTGGATCAGGTAGACCATGACGACCACGGATGCCGGCGCGCCGACGCATTTCAACGTGGCGATGACGGTCCGCTTGGAATCGAGAAAGGCGCGCACTGCGTTGGCGACGCCGACGCCGCCGACCACCAGGGCTGTGAGGCCGACGAGTGTCAGGAACTGCGAGAAGCGCTCGATGTTTTCCGTCAGCGCCGGTGCTGCACGATCACTGCTGCGGATCGACCAGCCGGCATTGGGAAGTTCCGTCTGGGCGCGCTGCCGTATTATTGCCGGATCGGGCGCGGGGTCGCTGAAGCGAACCTTATAGGCCTGTTCGACGAGGCTGCCGGTCTCGGTCAGGCCGCTTGCCAGCAGCGCGGTGCGGCTGGTCAGGAAGCGCGGTGCAAAGCCGAAGCCATCGGAAATGGAATCCGGCTCATTAACGATTACGCCGTTAATCCGGAAGCGGGCATTGCCCACCAGGATTTCGTCGCCGACAGCCATGTTCATCCGGTCGAGCAGCAGTTGCGCAACGACTGCGCCATAGGCGCCGTTGCGTTGCGCCAGCAGTTCTGACAAGGGCTGGTCGGGTTCGGCCGTGAAACTGCCATAGAGCGGATAGGCGTCGTCAACCGCTTTCAGTTCGACCAGCGACTGGTCGGCGCCGTCCGGCAGACGCGCCATCGAGCGCAGCGCCGTCGTCAGCGAAACGGTACCCAGTCCCTGCAGGAAGCGTTGTTCCTCTGCATTGGCTTCGCGGTTGTTGAGTTCGAAGCGCATGTCGCCGGCGAGTAGCGTGCGACCTTCGGACGAAATCGCATCGGTAATGGCGGTCGAGACGGAGTTGACGGCGGCGATGGCGCCGGTTCCAAGCGCGATGCAGGCGAGGAAAATGTAGAAACCCTTGAGGCCGCCGCGCAATTCGCGAAGCGCGATGCGGAAGGCGATCCGCACCCGTGATGCAAAACCGCTCATGCGAGCACCGCGGCCGGGCGGATGGTTTCGGCGGCGCTGTCGCCGGCAATCGTGCCAGAGGCGACGCGAACCTGGCGCGAGCAGCGCGCCGCAAGGGCGTTGTCGTGGGTGACGAGCACGAGTGTCATGGCGCGCTCGGCCTGCTTGGAAAACAGGAGATCGGCAATCTGGCGGCCGGTTTCGGTATCGAGATTGCCGGTCGGCTCGTCGGCGATCAGAACGGCCGGGGACGGAGCCAGGGCGCGGGCAATGGCGACACGCTGCTGTTCGCCGCCCGACAATTGTCCGGGATAGTGGTTCAGGCGCTCGCCAAGGCCGACCGCCTCCAGTTCCTTGCGGGCAATGTCGAAGGCATTGCGGACATTGGCCAGTTCCAGCGGAACCGCGACATTCTCGATCGCCGTCATATTGGCAATCAGGTGGAAGGACTGGAAGACGATGCCGATATTCTTGCCGCGAAAATCGGCAAGGGCGTCTTCGTTCAGCGCGTGCAGCGCGGTGTCTCGGACATGGATTTCGCCGCTGTCCAATCGTTCAAGGCCCGCCAGAACCATCAGCAGCGTCGACTTGCCGGAGCCGGAGGGGCCGATGATGCCCACGGCTTCCCCTTCGGCTATGGTGAGATCAATATCCTTCAGGACGTGGACGGAGGCGGCAGCATTGCCCAGAGTGAGATCGGCGCTTTTGAGCTCGATGATGGTTTTTCTCACGCGCGGCCGTCCTATATCTATTGGAAATCAATTTCGTTGCCGCAGGATGCGACCTGAGGGCAATCTAGGAAAGCCATGATGAGATTTAAAGCCGTAGCCCTTCATTTCACCGTGATCCTGATGGCGGTACTGGGCGCCACCCGCCTTGCCGCTGCCGAGACAATCCAGCTGGTCGGCTTCGGCGACAGTTTGATGGCCGGCTATCAATTGCCGCAGGAGGATGCGCTGCCGGCCCAGTTGCAGCGCGCGCTGGTGGCGAAGGGACATGATGTTGTCATCACCAATGCCGGTGTGTCGGGCGACACCACGTCTGGTGGGCTTTCGCGTGTGGACTGGTCGGTGCCGGACGGGACGGACGCCGTGATCCTCGAGCTGGGTGCCAATGACGCGTTGCGCGGAATCGCGCCGGAACAGTCGGAAAAGAACCTGGACCAGATCATCAGCCGTTTGAAGTCGCGTCAAATTCCCATCCTTCTCGTCGGCGTGCTGGCGCCGCCGAACATGGGGGCAGACTATGGCGACAAATTCAATGCCATCTATCCCCGCCTGGCTGAAAAGTACGCGCTGCCGCTCTATCCGTTCATCCTCGACGGTGTGATCACCGACCGCAGTCTTTTGCTGGAGGATGGCATGCATCCCAATACCAAAGGGCTGGCCGTAATGGCGGAGCGCATACTGCCCCTGGCCGAAGAGCTGGTGAAAAGCGTTGAGGGTAAGTCTAAATAAGCGCTTGCGCCTGATGGCATTGCGTGATTCGCTGTGAGCATCTGCAAAAGATTCGGGGAGCTCGCGATGCCGAGATTATTCACTGCCCTCGAAATTCCGCGCAATGCTGCGATGAGCCTCTCATTGTTGCGCGGTGGTCTCCCCGGCGCCCGGTGGATTGATGTGGAGAATTACCACATCACGCTGCGCTTCATCGGGGATGTGGACGGACGCACGGCCGACGAGATCGTCGATCGTCTCGACCGGATTGACCGACCGGAATTCTCTCTCTCGCTGAATGGCATCGGTTCCTTCGGATCGAAGAAGCCGCATTCGATCTGGGCAGGCGTCACGCCGGCACCTGAGATGTATGCGCTACAGGGCGAGATAGAACGGATTTGTCAGCGGATCGGGCTTCCTCCCGACCCGCGAAAGTTTACGCCGCATGTCACCCTTGCACGCCTCAAGCAGTCTCGTCTCGAGGATGTGGTGCACTACCTGAGCGGTCGCGGCGACTTCCAAACAGTCCCCTTCATCACGCCTCGCTTCGTGTTGCTGTCGTCGAGGGAATCGGTGGGTGGCGGGCCTTATCTGACGGAAGAAGTGTTTCCGCTTCACGAAAACGGTTCGATGGCGAACTTTGCCACCAAGGCTTTGCAGCCTGAAAAGAGCATGGTGTAGACGGCGTCGAAATCGCCCTGTCCACCGTAATAGGGATCCGGGACATCGACATCGGTCGATGTCGCATAGTGGCTGAACAGATGCAGCCGGTCCCGGTTTTCGGCCGGTGCCAACGCACGCAGGCGTTCCAGATTGCTGGCATCCATGGCCAGGATCAAATCGAAGGTGGCGAAATCCTGCGGCTTGACCTGCCTTGCCCTCTGCCTTGAAATGTCGATGCCGTGTTGACGGGCGGTGAGGATCGAGCGGTTGTCTGGCGGATTACCGACATGCCAGCCGCCAATTCCGGCAGAGGCAATCTCGCCGGCATACGCATCCGATGCGACAAGGTGGCGGTAGATGCCTTCCGCAAGCGGTGAGCGGCAGATATTGCCAAGACAGACAAAGAGGATCGAAGGTGTGTTCATCGGCGCATTCCAACGGGAGGTGGAGAGATGAAATACGAGAAACTCGATGACGCGGCAATCGCTGCCCGTCTTGGCGAACTCAAGGGATGGTCGATCGCCCGCGCAGGGGTGGCGATCGAAAAGCACTATGTCTTCCGCGATTTTCGCCAGGCTTTCGGCTTCATGACCGAGGCGGCACTTGCTGCCGAAAAGCTCGACCATCACCCCGAATGGTTCAATGTCTACAAGCGGGTCGATGTTACCCTGACTACCCATTCTGCCGGCGGTCTGACGGAACTGGATTTCAAGCTGGCCGTTCTGATGGATATGGTGGCGGCACAGGACGATTGAATTCCCGGTGGCCAATCCACATATGCTTGATGGGTCCGAATGAAGGAATCGATGGACGATGGATGAGGTGAAGATCGGGGAAATTCTGCTGCCGGGCGACGAAGAGACGCAGGAGCGACAGGAAGCGAAGGTCCGCGGCCGGTTCTGGCCGACGTTGAAGAAGGCCGCCCGCCAGATCCCATTTTCGCGCGATGTCGTGGCTGCATTCTACTGTGCCACGGACCGCGAAACGCCTTTTCGTGCGCGCGGCATCCTGCTCGCGGCGCTCGGCTATTTCGTCCTGCCGCTGGACGCCGTCCCCGATGTCTTCGCCTTCATTGGCTTTACCGACGATGTGGCGGTGCTGACTGCCGCCTTCGCATTGATCAACAGGCATATCAAGGAACGGCATTACGATGCCGCGGATGAGGTTCTTGCCGAACACGCCGAAAATCCCGGCAAGGCGTCCTGAGCAAAAACAGGATTGCGGACGAAAAGTCAGATCAGCCTAACTCTCGCCTGATTTCCTCTTTCTACATCGCTACAGGGAGCCAAGATCCGAAACTGGCGGTTTTTCGCCGGATTTCGGATGCCAAATTCGGATCGACGACGCGGTTTGTGACAAGAAGGCGTCCGTCGTTCATCCTTTGGTAAGGTAAATTAAGTCAAACTGAACACAGGTTTTGACGAAGAGCGTCCGGTTTTCGACCGGATGATGGATGGAAACAACCGGCAGGAAGACATGTTTGTAAGAAGTAGCGTAGCCGCACTGGCACTTATCCTGGCAAGCAGCGGGCTCGCCGTCGCGCAATCGCCGACGCGTATCGAGCAGTTCAAGGCCTGGGGTGCCTATTCCTATAAATCCAACGGTGGCACGGTCTGCTACGTTTTGTCGGTCCCGACGACCAAGGAACCGGCCAGCGTCAATCATGGCGATATTTTCTTCGTCGTGTCGCAGCGCCCGGGCCAGAACATATCATATGAGCCGCAGGCGATGATGGGTTATGCGATGAAGGGCGATTCGAAAGTCAATGTGACGATCGATGACAAGAACTTCGTCCTGTTCGTCAAGGATACTTCGGCCTGGGTCGAGAATGCGGCCGAAGAACCGGCACTGGTGGCTGCCATGAAGACGGGCAAGTCGATGACGGTGAAAGCCACGTCGGCTCGCGGCACAGGCACCAGCTATAGCTATTCCCTGTCGGGTATTTCGGCGGCGCTGAAGAAGATCGAAGGCTGCAAATAATCCTTTTGGGTTCCGCATGATTGCATGGGGTCGGCACTGCCGACCCCATTGCTCGTTAAGGCTATCGCATCCATCGTGATGCTGCGGGGTGACGTCGGCTGAAAAAGCTGATATTGGCCCGCCTCAAAGTCGAATGCGCGACCATGTTCCGCATTACCAAGTCCCGCATTCATGCATCGCCAAACATTGATCGCCGCTCGCCGGTGGCGGCCCTGATATTGGCAAGAGGTTTGAACCATGTCCGTCACAGGCACCATTTCTGAACGTCCCAGCACCCTTGCGCCGGCCCTGCGTCCAGCCGTCTCGGCCGAAAAGCCGAGCCTGATCGGCATGGACCGGGATACGCTTGGCGCGGCACTGCGCGAAAAAGGCGTTCCGGAAAAGCAGGTCAAGATGCGCGTCGCGCAGATCTGGAACTGGGTCTATGTGCGCGGCGTGTCGGATTTCGACGCGATGGTGAATGTCTCCAAGGACATGCGCGAAATGCTGAAGACGCATTTCACCATTGCGCGGCCGGAAATCGTCGAGGAACAGATCTCCAACGATGGCACACGCAAGTGGCTGTTGCGTTTTCCGCCGCGCGGTGCCGGCCGCCCGGTCGAGATCGAGGCGGTCTACATTCCGGAAGAAGGTCGCGGAACGCTCTGCATTTCCAGCCAGGTCGGCTGTACGCTCACCTGTACCTTCTGTCATACCGGAACGCAGAAGCTGGTACGCAACCTGACGGCAGAGGAAATCCTGTCGCAGCTGCTTTTGGCGCGCGACCGGCTCGGCGACTTCCCCGATCGCGACGTGCCGCAAGGCGGCATGGTGCCGTCGAGCGACCGCAAGGTGACCAACATCGTGATGATGGGCATGGGCGAACCACTTTATAATTTCGAGGAAGTGAAGAAGGCGCTGCTGATCGCCTCCGACGGCGATGGCCTGTCGCTGTCGAAGCGCCGTATCACCTTGTCGACTTCCGGGGTTGTGCCGGAAATCTATCGGACCGGCGACGAGATCGGCGTTATGCTGGCGATTTCCCTGCATGCGGTGCGCGACGACCTGCGCGACCTGCTGGTGCCGATTAACAAGAAGTACCCGCTGAAGGACCTGATCGAAGCCTGTCGCAACTATCCGGGCCTGTCGAATGCCCGCCGCATCACGTTCGAATATGTGATGTTGAAGGACGTCAACGACAGTCTGGAAGATGCCAAGGGGCTGATCAAGCTGTTGAAGGGCGTTCCGGCCAAGATCAACCTGATCCCGTTCAATCCGTGGCCGGGTACGAACTACCAGTGTTCGGACTGGGAACAGATCGAGAAATTTGCCGATTTCATCAATGCCGCCGGTTATGCCTCGCCGATCCGCACACCGCGTGGCCGCGACATTCTCGCCGCCTGCGGCCAGTTGAAGTCGGAATCAGAACGCATGCGCAAGACCGAGCGGCTTGCCTTCGAGGCGATGATGATCGCCAATCACGGCGCCGACGACGAGGATTAAAAAAAAGCGGGCTTCGGCCCGCTTTTTCGTTTCAGACTATTGCTTTGTCAGCGCGTCACTTTGCCTGGGTCATCAGGATCTTGGCGGCGAAGATCGAGAAGACACCGGCAAAGGTGTAGTCGATGCCGCGCAGGATCTTGCGGTTGGCCTGCAGCCAGCCGGAGAGGAAATCCGCACCGAAGATGATTGCAATGCCGATCGGCAGCGACAGGATGATCGACCAGAGGCCGAGGAAGATCAGCTTGCCGGTGACATGCGGATCGTCGGCGGTGACGAATTGTGGCAGGAAGGTCATGAAGAAGATGATGACCTTGGGGTTGAGCAGATTGACCCACAATCCATTGACGAAAGCACTCAGCCGCGAGGCCTCGCTGTCGCCATCGGCCTTGACGACGAAGTTCGAGCCATGGCGAATGGCCTGGATCGCCAGCCAGAGCAGATAGGCAGCTCCCCCTGTCTTCAGCATCATGAAGGCGGTTGGCGACGCAACGATCAGCGCGGAAATGCCGAAGGCAACCAGGATGGTGTGGACCGAGATGCCGAAGCTGGTCCCGGCCAGGACCATCAGGCCGATCGAGCGGCCGTCGCGCAGGGACCGGCTGATCCAGAGCGTCATGTCCGGCCCGGGCGTCAGGGCCAAAAGCAGGATTGCAAGGCTGAAGGCAAGGAATGTCGGAAGGCTTGGCACGAAATCCATGGGTGACACCGCAAATCAAGAAGCCCGATAAGGCCGGAATGTCTTCCTTATCGGGCTTCGTGCGGCTTGCCAATCGGGTGGATTATTTTGCCAGATGCGCCTTGAAGGCCTCGGCATAGTCCGCATGCCAGCGCGACAGCGGTGGCCTGTTTTCGATGATATCGCCGGCAGCCCAGGCAATGCGCTTTTCGTCTGTTGCCCGATCGACGTCGTTGTCCGGGCAAAGGATGTAGAAATCGCCTCGGCCAATGCTTTCCAGCATGAACTCGACCGTCTGTTCAGACGTCCAGGCAGCGGCCGGCTTTTCTGCCCGGCCATTGGCGGTGAGCCCGGTATAGACAAAGCCCGGGATCAGCAGATGCGCTGTGACATTGCAGTTCGGGGTGTTGCGCAATTCGTGCTGAAGCGCCTCGGTGAAGGCTTTCACACCCGCCTTGGCGACGTTATAGGCCGGATCGCCCGGCGGCGTGGTGATGCCCTGCTTTGAACCGGTATTGATGATGATGGCCGGATCCTTGTGGCTGATCATGTCCGGTCCGAACACCCGTGTGCCGTGCACCACGCCCATCAGGTTGACAGAGAAGACATTATCCCAATTGGCCTGCGGACCAAACAGGCTGCTGCCCGGCTGAATGCCGGCATTGTTCATCAGCAGATGAACGCGGCCGAAGCGCTGAATGACGGCGCGTTCAAGCGCTTCCAGATCGTCGCGCTTGCTGACATCGGTCTCGATCGCAACGATGTCGCTTTCGGGATTTTCCGACAGAGCTGCCACCTGCTGGCATGCTTCGGCCAGCCTGTCGCCGCCGAGGTCGGCCAGCACGACGCACATGCCCTTGGACGCGAAGATCTTGGCGGCGGCCAAGCCGATGCCGGAGGCAGCACCGGTCACGACCGCAACCTTGCCCTTGGCCATCACGGATAGGATGTCTGCCATGTTTTGCTCCTTTGGTCTGTCATTGTGCCGTGACGGCATATGGTATGGTTTTCCTGCAAGTCAAACCGTACCGCTTCATCGCCTAGATAAGGTGACAGGCCCAAATTTGCATCCGTCGGATGCGGACCTGTCGGGCGCGTGCGTGCTCGGGCGATGATTTTGCAGTCTTCAAGAAAGTCGCGGAAGCGACTTCCAGCGGCGCGCTTGCCCTTGCACCGCGCGGGAAACCGGCTAAAAGTGCCGCCAAACCAGGGGCCCAGGTTGGTCGGGCTCGCCTTCATCAACGGACTTTATCATCATGGCACTCCCGAAAGACGTCAAAAAGGTCGTTCTCGCTTATTCCGGCGGCCTCGATACCTCGATCATCCTGAAGTGGCTGCAGACCGAACTCGGCGCTGAAGTCGTGACCTTCACTGCCGACCTTGGCCAGGGCGAAGAGCTCGAGCCGGCGCGCAAGAAGGCCGAGATGATGGGCATCAAGGAAATCTTCATTGAGGACGTGCGCGAAGAGTTCGTCCGCGATTTCGTCTTCCCGATGTTCCGTGCCAATGCCGTCTATGAAGGCGTCTATCTGCTCGGCACGTCGATTGCCCGTCCGCTGATCTCCAAGCACTTGATCGAGATCGCCAGGAAGACCGGTGCCGATGCCATTGCCCATGGCGCGACCGGCAAGGGCAATGACCAGGTTCGTTTCGAACTGTCGGCCTATGCGCTGAACCCGGACATCAAGATCATCGCACCGTGGCGCGACTGGGCTTTCAAGAGCCGCACCGATCTGCTGGCCTTTGCCGAACAGAACCAGATCCCGGTTGCCAAGGACAAGAAGGGCGAGGCGCCGTTCTCCGTTGATGCCAACCTGTTGCATTCCTCTTCCGAGGGCAAGGTTCTGGAAGACCCGTCCGTCGAGGCACCGGAATACGTGCATATGCGCACGATTTCGCCGGAAGCCGCTCCCGACAAGGCGACCGTGATCAAGGTCGGCTTCGAAAAGGGTGATGCCGTTTCGATCAACGGCGTACGCATGAGCCCTGCGACGCTGCTGGCCGAACTGAACAATTACGGTCGCGACAACGGTATCGGCCGTCTCGACCTCGTCGAGAACCGCTTCGTCGGCATGAAGTCGCGCGGCGTCTACGAGACGCCCGGTGGCACGATCCTGCTGTCGGCGCACCGCGCGATCGAATCGATCACGCTCGACCGAGGTGCAGCCCATCTCAAGGACGAGATCATGCCGCGCTACGCCGAACTGATCTATTACGGCTTCTGGTTCTCGCCGGAACGCGAAATGCTGCAGGCCCTGATCGACAAGAGCCAGGAGCATGTCGAAGGCGAAGTGACGCTGAAGCTCTACAAGGGCAATGTCATGGTCATCGGCCGTGAATCGCCCAAGTCGCTCTATTCGGATCAACTGGTCACGTTCGAAGACGACCAGGGGGCTTACGACCAGAAGGATGCGGCCGGCTTCATCAAGCTCAATGCACTGCGCCTGCGCACACTCGCCAAGCGCAATCTCGGCAAATAATTCACAGGTTCATCCCTGTTGTTGTCTTAGCCCGCCGTTTCTGACGGCGGGTTTTTTACGCCTGAAACCGGCTCGCCCGCAGAAAGCCGAGATATGCAAGAAGGGCGCCGACTTCCATGACCGGAATGATCGTGCCGAAAGCGGTCAGCGGATCGGTGAGGAGAGAGGCTGCTACGCCGCCGAGAAAGCCCGAAGCCATCTGGACGAAGCCGATCAGGGCCGCCGCCGAGCCGGCGATCTGGGGATGGGGCTGGAGCCCCGCCGTGGTGATGTAGGGAATGACGAAGGCGATGCCGAAGGAGCAGATTGCCACCGGCGCCATGATCGACAGGAAGCTCGGTTCAATCAGGCGGACGGAAAGTGCAATCAGGATGCCGCCGCCCGCTGCCATGGCCAGGCCGAGCCGCAGCGCACGCGTTTCGCCGAGACGGGGTGCCAGCAGGCGCAGTGCAACGGATCCCGAAAAGAAGAAGCCCGATTGCATCAGCATGCCGACACCGAACTGCGCCGGCGTCAGGCCGACCCGGTCGATCAGAACGAAGGGCAGCATGGTGGACTGCGCATAGAGGGCGCCGACGCAGCCGCCGAGCACGAGCGCGGCGAAGAGGACCCGCGGGTCGGCGATCAGGGTGCGATAGGCGCTGAGGATACGGTCCGGGCGGATCCTGCTGCGATCGGGGATCGCCGTCTCGCTCATTGCGAACGCAACGACGGCCGCACTGAGTATGCCGAAGCCGACCATCAGGTAGAACACGGCCTGCCATCCAGCCACGGACAAGGCGATGCCGCCCAGTGTCGGTCCGGCGGCCGGACCGACAGCAAGCATGATGCCGATCATGTTCAGTATGCGGGCGGCTTCGCTTCCGGTGAACTGATCGCGAACGATGGCGCGCGAGACGGTGACGCCAACCGAGGCGCCGATGCCCTGAACCAGTCGGCCGGCAAGCAGCAGGTCTACCGTCGGCGCCAAGGCGGCGATAAGACTGCCGGCGAGATAGATCAGCAGGAAGGCCAGGGTCGCCTTGCGTCTGCCGAAGGCATCGGAAATCGGCCCGGCGGCAAGCTGTGCCACGGCGAAGCCGGCGAAATAGAGCGAAAGGCTGAGCTTGATCGCCGAACTCGTGGTGTCGAAGGCGGTGACGAGCTGGGGCATGGCCGGCGTGTATATCGCCATGGAGACCGGGCCTATGGCCGTCAAAAGCGCGCCGATCAGCGAGGTTCGCCTCTCGCTCATGCGAGCATGTGTCATGTGAGCGGCTTTCGGCTGCTGGTGGGATTCAGGCGTTTCGGGCCGCAGCGCGACCGACCGGATGCAGCCCGGCGATGCAGACATAGTGCGGGAGGCCGGTGAAGGCGAGATCTTTTCGATGTTTACGCCGCGGCGAGAATGGTCCGGATCGCGAATGCGATCAGCTGGTGCGGTCGAAGAAATCCAGAACCTTGGCATAGGCGTCGGCGTTGTCGAGATTGCCGATCATTTCGGCGAGCGCATGCTGGGTGCGGTAGTATTCGGCATAGTCGAATTCAGTATTGTCGGTTAGGTTGGACAGATCCGCGACATTGCCGTGGCGGTCGACCGCCTGAAGCGGCAATTCGGTCGACAGTTCTCGATAGGTATCCTCGTCGATTTCAGCCCGATCGAAACTTTCGACGGCGATTTCGCGCAGTCGGCGCGGTGTCATGCTGGCAAAGACAGAAAGTGCTTCCTCGAATGTCTCGCGTTCTCGCGAGACCATGGGCTTCGGCGAGAGCTCGCTCAGACTTACCTCTTGCTGGAGGTTGCTTTCCTTGACCTTCAGAGACGGGCCGCCAATCGGCCGTATTGGAAACACTTCCATGGGACACACCATCCTTTCATAGGATAGATCGATCTATCTCCCAGTTCTAATTTTCGTCAACGTTGATGGAACAAAGTTGTGGGTCATATTGATTTTTGTTCACTGCTTTTTGTGTGCTTGTCATCTGTTCGTCGCGATAGCATACCGGATGAACGTGCTTCGCAGATCGGAAGCGCCACCGAAGGAGATGCTGATGACCGGTTCCCCCGTCTATAATCCTGCCGTTGTCGAATGGACGGGCCCGCATGGCCTGCCGAAGTTCGAGGAGGTTGCGGATGGTGATTTCGCACCAGCCTTCGAGGCGGCCTTGGCCGAGCATGATACCGAAATCGATCTGGTCGCGGACAATGCGGAAGCGCCGAGCTTTGAAAACACCATTGTCGAGCTGGAATTGGCCGGCGATAATCTTTCGCGCGTATCGGCGCTGTTCTGGAACCGGGCGGGTGCGCATACCAATCCCGCCATTCAGGCGCTGGAGCGCGAGATCGCGCCGAAGATGTCACGCCACTATTCGAAGATCGGCATGAATGCCGCGCTGTTTCAGCGGATCGACGCGCTGTGGAACGCACGGGACGAGCTTGGCTTGTCGCTGGAGCAGACCCGCGTATTGGAACGGCACTGGAAGGGTTTCGTCAAATCGGGCGCCAAGCTTCCGAAGGCTGAGCAGGAGCGTCTTGCGGCGATCAATGAACGATTGGCAAGCCTGGGGGCGCAATTCGGCCAGAACGTGCTTGCGGATGAAAGTTCGTGGACGCTGCCGCTGGCGGGCGAGGATGACCTTGCAGGCATTCCGGGTTTCCTGCGCGATGCCATGGCCTCGGCCGCGGCCGCCCATGCGGGTGGGCACGCCTATGTCGTGACACTGTCGCGCTCGATCATTGAACCCTTTTTGACGTTTTCCGAGCGCCGCGATCTGCGCGAGACAGCGTTTAAAGCCTGGACGGCCCGTGGCATCAATGGCGGCGCGACCGACAATCGCCAGATCGTCAAGGAGACGCTGGCGCTGCGGGCCGAAAAGGCTGCGCTTCTGGGATATGACAACTTTGCCTGCCTGAAGCTCGACAATACCATGGCGAAAACGCCCGACGCGGTAAACGGGCTGCTGATGCAGGTGTGGGAGAGGGCCGTGAAGCAGGCCGAGGGCGAGGCGCGTGAACTGGCCGAGCTGATCGCCGAGGAGGGCCGCAACCACGAGGTTGCCCCATGGGACTGGCGTCACTATGCCGAAAAACTGCGCGCCCGCAAATTCAACTTCTCCGAAGCCGAGCTGAAGCCCTATCTGCAGCTTGAGAAGGTCATCGAGGCCTGTTTCGATGTTGCGGGCCGCATCTTCGGCATCAAGGCCGTGCCGATGACGGGTGTCGCCGGCTATCACCCCGACGTGCGGGTCTTCGAGATCCGCGACCGCGCGGATCGGCTCGTTGCGCTGTTCCTCGGCGATTATTTCGCCCGCCCCTCGAAGCGTTCGGGTGCATGGATGAGTTCGTTCCAGTCGCAGCACCGGCTGACGCTGAAGAATGGACATGTCGGCGAAATCCCGATCATCTACAATGTCTGCAATTTCGCCAAGCCGGAGCCGGGCCGGCCTGCGCTTCTGTCGCTCGATGATGCCCGAACGCTGTTTCACGAATTCGGCCATGCTGCCCATGGCATGCTGTCGAACGTGACCTATCCGTCGGTATCGGGCACCAGCGTCTCGCGCGATTTCGTCGAGTTGCCGTCGCAGCTCTACGAACATTGGCTGATCGTGCCGGACATCCTGAAGACCTATGCCGTGCATTTCGAGACCGGCGCGCCGATGCCGCAGGCCCTTCTCGACAAGGTGCTGGCGGCTCGAACCTTCAATGCAGGCTTCAATACCGTCGAGTTCACCTCTTCGGCGCTGGTCGACATGGCGTTTCATACGCAAGGGGCCATCGAAGATCCGATTGCCGTGCAGAACGCGGTCCTGGCAAAAATCGGCATGCCTGCGTCCATCGTGATGCGCCACGCCACGCCGCACTTCCAGCACGTTTTTTCCGGCGACGGCTATTCGGCCGGCTACTATTCCTACATGTGGTCGGAAGTTCTGGACGCGGACGCGTTTTCCGCCTTCGAGGAAACCGGCAATGCGTTCGATCCGGAAACGGCCAGAAAACTCAAGGAAAACATCTACTCCGTAGGCGGCTCGATCGATCCGGAAGATGCCTACAAGGCCTTCCGTGGACGAATGCCGACACCTGAGGCAATGCTGAAGAAAAAGGGGCTGGCGGCTTAGTCAGCCTGCAAGAAAAGGCGATTTTTCTGCGCCGTCGGTAACCATTGAACCGGTGCCGACGGTTTCCCCTCTTTCGCAATTGCAAAAAAAGGGTTATGAGCGGCCCAAAGTAACAGGCGCGCCACCGGCACTTCACCGGCATTTGCACCAAAGCCACCAGAGATCCTTATCATGAAAATGCGCAACATCGCGATTATCGCGCACGTCGACCATGGCAAAACAACACTCGTCGACGAGCTCCTCAAGCAGTCCGGCTCGTTCCGCGACAACCAGCGCACGGTTGAGCGCATGATGGACTCGAACGACCTCGAAAAAGAGCGCGGCATCACCATTCTCGCCAAGGCGACGTCGATCGAGTGGAAGGGTCACCGCATCAACATCGTCGACACCCCCGGCCACGCCGACTTCGGCGGCGAAGTCGAGCGCATCCTGTCGATGGTGGACGGCGCGATCGTTCTGGTCGACTCGTCCGAAGGCCCGATGCCGCAGACCAAGTTCGTGGTTTCCAAGGCACTTAAGGTCGGCCTTCGTCCGATTGTGGCGATCAACAAGATCGACCGTCCGGACGGCCGTCATGAAGAAGTCATCAACGAAGTCTTCGACCTGTTTGCCAATCTCGACGCCACCGACGAACAGCTCGACTTCCCGATCCTCTACGGTTCGGGTCGCGATGGCTGGATGAACGTCAACCCGGACGGTCCGAAGGACCAGGGCCTGGCGCCGCTGCTCGACCTGGTTCTGGAGCATGTTCCCGAGCCGAATGTCGGCGAAGGTCCGTTCCGCATGATCGGCACGCTGCTGGAAGCCAACCCCTTCCTCGGCCGTATCATCACCGGCCGTATCGCTTCCGGCTCGATCAAGCCGAACCAGTCCGTCAAGGTTCTCAGCCAGGATGGCAAGACCGTTGAAACCGGCCGTATCTCGAAGATCCTCGCGTTCCGCGGCATCGAGCGTCAGCCGATCGAAGAAGCCCATGCCGGCGACATCGTCGCCATCGCAGGTCTGTCCAAGGGCACGGTTGCCGACACGTTCTGTGATCCGTCCGTTACCGAAGCGATGACCGCACAGCCGATCGATCCGCCGACCGTTACCATGTCCTTCCTCGTCAACGACAGCCCGCTGGCCGGTACCGAAGGTGACAAGGTCACTAGCCGTGTTATCCGCGACCGTCTGTTCAAGGAAGCCGAAGGCAATGTTGCGCTGAAGATCGAAGAATCGGACGGCAAGGATTCGTTCTTCGTATCGGGTCGCGGCGAATTGCAGCTGGCCGTTCTGATCGAAACCATGCGTCGCGAAGGTTTCGAACTTGCCGTGTCGCGTCCGCGCGTCGTCATGCACAAGGACGAAGACGGCAACGTGATGGAGCCGATCGAAGAAGTCGTCATCGACGTCGATGAAGAGCATTCCGGCATCGTCGTCCAGAAGATGTCCGAGCGCAAAGCCGAAATGGCCGAGCTTCGCCCGTCCGGCGGCAGCCGCGTTCGCCTGAAGTTCTTCGCGCCGACCCGCGGCCTGATCGGCTACCAGTCGGAACTTCTGACCGACACGCGCGGCACGGCCATCATGAACCGTCTGTTCCATGATTATCAGCCTTACAAGGGCGAAATCGGCGGCCGTACCAATGGCGTGCTGCTGTCGAACCAGTCCGGCGAAGCTGTTGCCTATGCCATGTTCAACCTGGAAGACCGCGGCCCGATGATCATCGAGCCAGGCGAAAAGGTTTATGCCGGCATGATCATCGGCATTCATAGCCGCGACAACGACCTCGAGGTCAACGTGTTGAAGGGCAAGCAGCTCACCAACATCCGTTCGGCCGGCAAGGACGAAGCCGTCCGTCTGACCCCGCCGATCCGCATGACGCTCGACCGGGCGCTCAGCTGGATCCAGGACGACGAACTGATGGAAGTGACGCCGAAGTCGATCCGCCTGCGCAAGATGTATCTCGATCCCAACGAGCGCAAGCGCCACGAAAAGTCCCGTACGGCGGGCGCTGCCTGATCCAAAAACGGCATTCAGCCTATCGGAACCCGGCCTTCACAGGCCGGGTTTTTTGTTGGGATGATCCCGCCATGCGGCTTGCAGGTCGGGTTAAAATGGCGTTAACCTTTCACCGTGCGACAAAATGATGTGTGGGAAACCTGGCCGGGGCGGATGAACCGCCTTTCAGTTTTCCGGTATACGGGTGAAATGGCGTTATGAAGACGTTATCAATCGAAATCAGGCGCGCTGAGCCCAGCGATGCCCGGGAAGTTGCGGATGTCCATCGCGCCTCCTGGC
>ERZ1034401.58-NODE-58-length-38463-cov-3.842168_pt1 | contig 38463 bp, 38 predicted proteins | sample MGYA00520601_ERZ1034401 | MGnify/ENA primary metagenome ERZ1034401 (study PRJEB33736, sample SAMEA104288476) | Azolla filiculoides | biome: Urban; feature: water surface; material: ditch water | place: Netherlands | collected 2014 ... | reverse complement strand
GCATCATCACCAGCACCAGCAAGGCATAGGAATAGGACACTGGCAGGGAAAGCCAGTTGGCGGCCACCACGATCGATGCGAACTTCTCTCCGATCCCGATCATCCAGCAGAGAATGCCGACGAGGATGACGGGCAGGACCCAGTTCATCGCCTCGACCATCACCAGCCGGAAATAGAAGAGGCCACCGACGCCGACGCCCTCCGGCAAAGTGCCGACAAACAGCATCTGCCACCAGATGAACGACACCAGGATGGCGGGCAGTGCCCAAGCAATGGCCCAGAACGAACGCAGGGCGCCACGGTCCGAGAGATCGAGATAGGTGAAGCCGGCTGCATCCTTCCTGAACAGCAACCAGAGCCCCATCAGATAGAACTCGACCTCTTTAAGCGTCGGCATGAGCGAACCATTGTTCGATGAAGGTCTTGTAGATCACTGTCAGCGTCTCGAGATCGCTGACCGCCACGCGTTCGTCGACCATATGCATGGTCTGCCCGACAAGCCCGAATTCCACCACCGGGCAATAATCCTTGATGAAGCGGGCATCCGACGTGCCGCCTGTCGTCGACAGCGACGGCGTGCGACCGGTGACGGTTTCGATCGAGCTGGACAGCGAGGCGATCAGACTGTTGCTGCGCGTCAGGAAGACATGGCTCGGCCGCTCTGACCACGCCATTTCATAGGTCATGGGGCCACGGCCTGGCCGCAGGCTTTCGTCGGTTGCCGCCGCATCGAGCCGACGCAGGATCTCCGCCTGCACCGTCTCCGCGGTCCAGCGATCGTTGAAGCGGATATTGAACTTGAAGCTCGCCGAAGCCGGAATCACATTGGTTGCCGGATTGCCGACATCGATCGTGGTCACCTCAAGATTGGACGGCTGGAAATTGTCCGAGCCTTCGTCGAAGGCCGGGGTCATCAGGCTCTCGGCAAAGCGCAGGGCGCCGCGCACGGGATTGTCGGCGAGATGCGGATAGGCTGCATGGCCCTGCACGCCGCGCACAGTGACTGTGCCGGAAACCGAACCGCGTCGGCCGATCTTGATCATGTCGCCAAGCTGGTTCGGATTGGTCGGTTCGCCGACCAGGCAGGCATCCCAGCGCTCGCCGCGGCCGGCCGCCCATTGCAGCAGCTTGATCGTCCCGTTCACCGCAGGACCTTCCTCGTCACCGGTGATCAGCAGCGAGACGGAACCCTGTGGTGCGCCTTTTTCTTCGAGCAGGCGGGCATAGGCGGCGATGAAGCAGGCTATGCCACCCTTCATGTCGACAGCTCCACGGCCATAGAGCATGCCTTCGGCAATCTCGCCGGCAAACGGACCATGCGACCAGTCGGCGGCTTGGCCGACTGGCACGACGTCGCTATGGCCGGCAAACATCAGATGCGGTCCGCTTGCGCCGGTCCGGGCATAGAGATTTTCGATGTCGGGCGTGCCGGTATCAGAATGCATCATGCGATCCACATGAAAACCGAGCGGCCGCAGCAGTGTCTCGATGACGCCGAGCGCGCCACCCTCTGCAGGCGTGACAGACGGGCAGCGGATGAGGGCCTGCAGGACATCGACGGGATTTGTAGCGATCATGACGACCAATGAATAGTGATGGCGCATCGGCGCGGGAAGAGCATGGCCTAGACTTAGCCCATGCACGAAACGCTGTCATCCGCCGCAGCGACGCGTAAGTGTCGCGGGCCGCCTCACGGAAGACGCCGGGGTCTGGTGTCCCGGCGGGTTGGGGCGCTCAGTCGCGCAACAATTCGTTGATGCCGGTCTTGGAGCGTGTCTTGGCATCGACGCGCTTGACGATCACGGCGCAGTAGAGGTTCGGCGCGACTAAGCCATTGGGCATGACATTGCCGCTGCCCATCGAACCCGCGACCACGACAGAATAGGGTGGTACTTCGCCATAGGTCACTTCACCGGTGGCGCGGTCGACGATCTTGGTCGACTTGCCGATGAACACGCCCATGCCGAGCACGGAACCTTCGCGCACGATGCAGCCTTCGACCACTTCCGAGCGGGCGCCGATGAAACAATTGTCCTCGATGATCGTCGGGCCGGCCTGCATCGGCTCCAGCACGCCGCCGATGCCGACGCCGCCGGAGAGATGCACATGGCTGCCGATCTGGGCGCAGGAGCCGACGGTGGCCCAGGTGTCGACCATCGTGCCTTCGCCGACATAGGCGCCGAGGTTGACGAAGGACGGCATCAGGATGGCATTCGGCGCGATATAGGCCGAACGGCGCACAACCGCATTCGGCACGGCGCGGAAGCCGGCAGCGCGGAATTCGCTTTCGCCCCAGCCTTCGAACTTCGAAGGTACCTTGTCCCACCAGGTCGACGCACCCGGACCACCCTTGACCACGTCCATGTCGTTGAGGCGGAAGGACAGGAGCACGGCCTTCTTCAGCCACTGGTGAACCGTCCAGTTGCCGTCGTCGCCACGGGTGGCGACCCGCGCCTTGCCGCTGTCGAGCAGGTTCAGCGCCTCGTCCACGGCGTCACGGATCTCGCCTTTTGTACCGGTCGATACGGTGTCACGGTTGTCGAAAGCCGCGTCGATGACATGTTCGAGACTGGTGAGATCGAGTGCGCTCATCTGAATTCCTTAAACTTCCTTGGCTAATCTTGGCGATGGAAACGATCGGGATCGATCGGAAACTGGCGAATTGCTCTACCGCATTCAACGGCGGTTGGAAACAGCCAGGGACGCCCTACGTTTCTGCATGGAAGGATACGGAATGGCAAAGCTTAAAAATGGCCGGCATCGGCGCAATGACGGGGTCTGGGACCCGCTCAAGGACAGCAAGGCGGATCGCCGCAGCGCAGAGGTCGTACCTCGCACCCCGCAATCGGAATCTCCCTCATATCGGCTTGCCTATGCCGACAATGATTTCCTCTGCCGCGAGGAACTCCGGCCGATACGCCTGCAGTTGGAACTTCTGAAGACGGAGATGATCCTCACAGAGCGAAACATCAAGTCGACGGTCGTCATGTTCGGCGGCGCCCGGATCCCGGCGCCGGGACAAAGCGCCTGGGCTGCGCGCAATGCGCTGCAGAAGCAAAATCTCGAAGCAGCCTCCGTCTATTACGAGGAGGCGCGCAAATTCGCCCGTCTTTGCTCGGAATTTTCCGCCCGCAGCACCTATCAGGAATATGTGGTGGTGACTGGCGGAGGGCCGGGCGTCATGGAAGCCGGTAATCGCGGCGCATCCGAGGTCGGCGCTCCTTCCGTGGGTCTCAACATCGTGCTTCCACACGAGCAGGCTCCCAATCCCTATGTCACGCCGGAACTCAGCTTCAACTTCCACTATTTTGCCATTCGCAAGATGCATTTCCTCATGCGGGCCAAGGCGATTGCAATCTTCCCCGGTGGTTTCGGCACGCTGGACGAGTTTTTTGAGGCTGTAACGCTGATCCAGACGAAGCGCATGGCGCCGATCCCGCTGATCCTGTTTTCCAAGAGCTTCTGGCACGGCATGATCAATTTCGATGGGCTGGCGGAATTCGGCACCATTGCCCCGGAGGATCTGAACCTCCTGCAATTTGCCGAGACGGCGGAAGACGCCTGGCGCATCGTCGCCGATTTTTACGACCTGAACGAAGAAGCGGCCCCGTAAGGGGCCGCCGGCATTTTTATGTCTGTGTGGTTTAGCGCATCATCCACATCGGACGCTTGGGCATGTCGTCGACCGAAATGACGCCGTCCTTGTTGCGGTCCGCCCGCTCGAACATCTTGTCGATCATCGCCATGGCTTCCGCCTGATTGATCTGACCGTTCTCGTCGGTATCGGCAACGCGGATCATCCTGCCCGGACCGCGTTCGCCGTGGCCGCGGTGTCCGTCACGGTCGGCCATGTCACGTCCGCCGTGGCGTTTGCCATCATGATGCTTGCCGTGATGCGGCTTGCCATCAGGTCCGCGACTATCATCCTGGGCCTGTTCGTCTCCGGGTCCACCTGGCGGCGGCGGCGCGACTTCGTCGGCATCCTCTTCATCCGACGCGGCATTTGCCTTCAGATCGGCCTTGAATTGTTCGCGCATCGCGTCGCGGTGCTTGCGGAATTCGCCCGGAGTGATCGCGCCGTCCTTGTCGGCATCGATCGAGACAAACAGGGTTTCGCCCGCAGCCTTTGCCTCGTCCTTGGCAATCTTGCCGTCCTTGTTGGTGTCGAACTGCTGCAACATCCGGACGAACATCACTTCACGGCCGCCCGGAGGTCCGCGACGACCATCGCGATCCTGTGCAAGTACGGCGCTGGCCGAGGTTCCGATCAGCAATGAGCCTGCAACGGCTGCCAAAGTGAAGAACTTACTTGTCATCTTATGGTCCTTTCGGGGGCCTGTTTCAGTCAGGAAACCCTACCGGTGCCATGTTGCCCATCCTACTTAAACATCGGTAAGCTGGATGAAACTTTGGTAAGCTTTGACTTTCTTCAACCGGCAATCGGCAAAAGCCGCTCCAGGAAGCCGGCCAGATCGTCGGTGATGTAGTCGACGCTGTCGGGATCGATATGGTCGACCCGTTCCCAGGTCTCCAGGATGGCCGTGCCGAGATTGCGTGGCACCAGAAGCACAGTCTTCATGCCCAGTGCCTTCGGGACGAGAAGATTGCGCGGCAGATCCTCGAACATCGCTGCCTTTTCCGTGTCGATCCGGTTCAGGCTGGCAAACTTGTCATAGGTCGCACCCGCCGGCTTCGGCTGGTAGTCCGCCGCGACGATGTCGAAAATGTCGTCGAAATGGTCGAGAATGCCAAGCGCCCTGGCCGCGGCCTGCGCATGCGCCACTGTGCCGTTGGTGAAGATGAACTTGCGACCCGGCAATTGCTTGATCGCCTCACCGAGCGCAACATCCGGCAGCAGTGCCGAATAGTCGATCGCATGCGCCCGCTCCAGAAATGCGTTCGGATCCACATTGTGATGCAGCATCAGGCCAGCCAGTGTCGTGCCATGCTCATGATAGTATCGCTTCTGCAGCAGCTTGGCCTCGGCCGGCTCCAGTTGCAGAAGTTCAGCGACAAATGCCGCCATGTTCCTGTCGATCTGCGCGAAGAGATCGACGTGGTGCGGATAGAGCGTGTTGTCGAGGTCGAAGACCCAGTCGCGAACATGGGCGAAATCAGCGGGCGAGGGGAGCTTTGCAGGTGTGTTCATGGGATCTATCTCTGCCATGCAACGGGCTGAAAGGGAACTGCCGTTGAAGCACTCGCTGCCAGCCCTTGGCGTACCGTGCAGGACTGTGTTAACGCCGCATCATGGAATTCTGGGCAATCATCACCTTCGGCAGCGCCTTCCTGCAGAACATGCGGTCGGCACTCCAGAAACATCTCAAGGGCAGGATGGGGACGACGGGCGCAACCTTCGTGCGCTTCGGCTTCGGCCTGCCATTTGCGTTTGTCTATCTCGGCCTGCTGCATTTTGCCTTCGGCCGTCCACTACCGGTGCCGGATGGCCATTTCGCCGTCTGGGCCATGCTCGGAGCCTTGGCCCAGATCGCCGCGACCTTTCTGCTCGTCCACCTGTTTTCGTTCCGCAATTTCGCGGTCGGCACTGCCTACTCGCGAACGGAGCCAGCCCAGGCCGCATTGATCGCGCTTATCCTGTTCGGTGAGACGGTCAGGCTTTCGGTGGTCGGCGCGATTGGCGTGTCGATCCTCGGCGTGATGTTGATCTCCGTCGCTCGGACCGAATTCACCCTGAAGTCGCTGGTCACCTCGCTCGGCAGCCGCACCGCGATCATCGGTCTGACCTCCGGCTTCTTTTTCGGCATGTCAGGCATTTCCTACCGTGCCGCATCGCTCTCGCTGGAACCCAGCCTGCCGGCTCCCGATTCAATCATGCAGGCGAGCTTCACGCTGGCGGTCGTCATCGTCATCCAGACACTGGCCATGCTGGTGTGGATGCTCTGGCGCGAGCCGCAGGAATTGTCGCGCATCCGCGCTGCCTGGAAAACCAGTGTTCTGGTCGGATTTGTCGGGGCAACCGCATCGTTCGGCTGGTTCATCGCCATGACCCTGCAGCAGGTCGCTGTCGTCAAGGCGGTCGCGCAGGTGGAAATGCTCTTCACCTTCGCGTCTTCGGTTCTCGTCTTCAAGGAGAAGATCAACCGTCTGGAGATCGCCGGCTGCATTCTGATCGTCGCCGGCGTTCTCCTGCTTCTGGTTGCCTGACGTTTAGGGAACGAGCAGCGTGCCGGCACCGGCTTCGGTGAACAGTTCGAGCAGCACGGAATGCGCCGTCTTGCCGTTCAGGATGACCACGCCCTGCACGCCGGCCTTGATAGCATCAATGCAGGTCTCGACCTTGGGGATCATGCCGCCGGAAATCGTGCCGTCCTTGATCAACTCATGTGCCTGGGCGACCGACAGTTCCTTGATCAGGTTGCCGTCCTTGTCGAGCACGCCCGGAACGTCGGTGAGGAACAGCAGGCGCGAAGCATTCAGCGCACCGGCGATCGCACCGGCAAAGGTGTCGGCATTGATGTTGTAGGTCGCGCCGTCACGACCCGGTGCCACCGGCGCGATGACCGGGATCATTTCCGAGCGCGCGAGCAGGTCGAGAAGTGTGCGGTCGACCTCGACCACCTCGCCGACAAAGCCAAGATCGAGAACCCGTTCGATGTTGCTGTCGGGATCGCGAACCTTTTTCTGCGCCTTTTCGGCAAACACCATGTTGCCGTCCTTGCCGCACAGGCCGATCGCCCATTCGCCGGTCTGGTTGATCAGCGCGACGATTTCCTTGTTGATCGAGCCGGCCAGAACCATTTCGACGATCTCGACGGTTTTCTGGTCCGTGACGCGAAGGCCGTTCTCGAAGCGTGATTCGATGCCCATCTTGGCAAGCATCGCGCCGATCTGCGGGCCGCCGCCATGCACGACGATCGGGTTGACGCCCGACTGCTTCAAAAGCGCGATATCGGCGGCAAATGCCTTGCCCAGTTCCGGATTGCCCATGGCATGGCCGCCGTATTTCACGACGATTGTCTTGTTTTCATATCGCTGCATGAAGGGAAGAGCCTGCACCAGCAGTCTTGCCTGGATTTCGCTTTCGGAAGCCGTCATCGGGAAAACCTCTTTTGGGATCGCGGCCTTTTAGCGCAAGTCCGGCCGGGATGGAATGATTGCCCTGCAATATAAGAGTGTGATGACACGCTTCTTTTTCCCGATGCATTGCCGAGCTCGGCCGCCACCCTATATGGCGCTTCGGCATTAAATGGGGAATTCATGGAACGCGAAGACATTGCCGATTTGCTGGGCCGTGTGTCGCTCCGCGACCGGGCTGCATTTTCCCTGATCTATCAACGCTGCTCGGCGAAACTTTTTGCGATCTGTATTCGTATCCTGAAAGACAGGAACGATGCAGAAGAGGCATTGCAGGACATCTTCGTGAAGATTTGGCAGAAGGCCGGCAGCTATGCCGGCAATGGCGATGGCGCAAACGCCTTTGCCTGGATTGCAGCGATTGCCAGGTATCATTGCATCGATCGGTTGCGCCAGCGAAAGCCTCCGACCGTAGAGCTGGATGTCGCCACCGAATTGCCGGATCTCGGGCCAGATCCCGAACACCACGCAATCTTGCGTTCGGAAGGTGCGCGCATTGACAGCTGTCTGGAAGCATTGGATCCTGACCGCGCGCAAGCTGTTCGCCAGGCCTATGTCGAGGGAATGTCCTATCAGGAGCTTGCCGAGCGCTTCGCCGTTCCGTTGAATACGATGCGCACCTGGCTGCGACGCAGTCTGTTGAAACTGAGAGAGTGCATGGATGGCAACGCCCGACCAGAGCAAGGGTGACCGATCACGCGACGAAGTGCTCGCGGGTGAATATGTCCTGGGCGTCCTGAACCTGTCAGAACGCCAGCAGGTCGAGGCGCGCCTGCGTCATGATTGGCAATTCGCTGCCATTGTCCGCCGGTGGGAGGCCAATCTTGCGCATTTCAACGTCGATTACGATGAAGAAGCACCGCCGGCAGCGATATTTGCGGAGATCGAAAGACGGATCTTCGGGCCTAGTCTGGTGCTTCCATCGAACGGACCATTGGCGGCGATATGGAATTCCTTGCCTCTCTGGCGAGGTGTGAGCGTTGCGGCAATTGGCATGCTCGCCCTTCTTCTCGGGTTGCAATGGGCAAGTGAGCTGCGTCCGAAGCCGGATCAGCAATTGACGGCCGAACTCGCCGGCAAGGACAGCGCCATCAGCCTCGTCGCCCAGTATGACGGGGCATCGGGACGTCTGGCCATTACGCCGGTCGCCAATGGCGGTGCCGAGGAAAGATCTCTAGAACTCTGGCTGGTGGAGGGCGAGCAGCCCCCCACATCGCTGGGTGTGCTGCCACAGACCGGCCAGGGCGAGATCCTGATCCCGGACGAGATGCGCGCCCGGTTGACGGGCGGTGTCACGCTTGCTGTCAGCGTCGAGCCCTTCGGCGGTTCGCCGACCGGCAAGGCGACAGGCCCGATCGTGGCTGCTGGCGAAATTCTTCGCTAGGATAAAAATGGCGAGCCAATTGAATGGCTTGCGCTTGGCAATGAGATTTTTTCAGGACCCCTGAAACTTAGATCTACTCCCCTCCGTCCTTTGTTGTGTTCCCCAAGAGGGAAACCAACGCCATCCGGTGGCAAAAGCTGCCCGGATCGAGAACACCAGGACAGAGGAAACCGAAATGTTCAAGACCACGCTTCGCCCGCTCGCTTTCACCGTTGCGCTGCTCGCCGGCACAGCTGCCGCCTATGCAGCCAACCCGATGGTTGGCGGTGCTGCCATGTTTGAAGACAAGAACATCGTCGAGAATGCCGTCAACTCCAAGGACCACACCACGCTCGTCGCTGCGGTCAAGGCCGCAGGCCTGGTCGAGACGCTCTCGGGCGCCGGCCCGTTCACCGTGTTTGCCCCGACCAACGACGCCTTCGCCAAGCTGCCGGCGGGCACGGTTGACACACTTCTGAAGCCGGAGAACAAGGCGCAACTGACAAAAGTCCTGACCTGCCACGTCGTGGCAGCGAGTGCGATGTCGGATGCCATCGGCAAGATGATTGCCGATGATGGCGGCACCCATGACGTCAAGACGGTTGGCGGCTGCGTGCTCAAGGCCAAGGCAACCGATGGCAAGATCACGCTGACCGATGAAAACGGTGGCGTCTCGACCGTGACCATCGCCGACGTCAAGCAGTCGAACGGCGTGATTCACGTCGTCGACGCGGTCATCCTGCCGAAGATGTAACAAAAAGGAGCCGTTACCGGCCCCTTCTTACCTTTTGCCGGGATCTTTGCGTCAGGATTTCCGGCCGACGGTCTCGGCGATTGCCGCGCGCAATTCGTCGAGACCGTTGCCTTTTTCCGATGAGGTCGACAGCACTTCCGGAAATGCGGCCGGATGTTTCTTGATTTTCTCGAGCGTCTCGGCAATCAGCCGCGGAACGCCGGCTTCCTTGATCTTGTCCGTCTTTGTCAGAACGATCTGATAGGATATCGCGGCCTTATCCAGCAGAGACAGAACCTCGTCGTCGTTCTTCTTGATGCCGTGGCGGGAATCGATCAGCACATAGACGCGTTTCAGCGTCGCGCGTCCGCGCAGGTAGTCGAAGACCAGCTTGGTCCAGGCATCCACCTGCTCCTTCGGCGCCTGTGCATAGCCATAGCCCGGCATGTCGACCAGCGCCATCGGCGGCATGTCGTCGGCAGCGCCGGAATAACCGTCCGGAACGAAATAGTTCAGCTCCTGCGTACGGCCCGGGGTATTGGACGTGCGTGCCAGTGCCTTCTGTCCCACCAGCGCGTTGATCAGCGATGACTTGCCGACATTCGAGCGGCCGGCAAAGGCCACTTCCAGCGGGCCTTCCGGAGGGAGGAATTTCATTGCCGGAACGCCACGGATGAAGATCCACGGGCGGCCGAACAGAGGCTGATCGGCCTTTTGATTGTTGTTTGTCATGGGATCGCCTTTCGTATGCCCTGTGAAATCCGGGTTTTGACCGGCAAAGTCAAGACGCAGAGGGCACGCGCGGCCCCGGTTCGCGGCGCATATGGCCGATTGGATAGGTGAACAGTGCCGCAAGCACGATGCTTCCGCCGATCATCGTCCTGGCCGAGGGCACTTCATCGTGCAGCAGAACCATCCACACCGGGGCAAGGATCATCTCTGCTGTGCCGAGAAGAGCGGCAAGAGCCGACGGGATCATCCGGGCGCCGGTCACATACATCGCCATGCCCAGGCCAAGGTTCAACGCGCCGAAGGCAAACAGCAGCGCCAGATCCGGCAGGCCCACGGCAAAGCCGCCGACCATGGGCGCGGCAATGGCCGAGGCGACGAAACAGCCCAGACAGGCTGCGGGCGTCATGCGAATTCCCGGATGACGCCGCGTCAGCACGGTCATGCACGCGAAGATCACCGGGATCAAGGCCGCTAGGCCAAGGCCGAGCAGAGAGCCGCCTTCGCCGATCGATGCCGCGACCATGATCGCCACGCCGACAAGCACGGCGCCGATCGCACCCCAGGTGATCGCGGTAATGGGTTCGCCGAGCAGCACCCGCGCGAGCAGGGCTGCAAACAGCGGAATGGCCGCCATGAACAGCACGACATTGGCAACCGGCGTCATGCTGACGGCCAGGACGAAGCAGGTCGACACAGCCGCAAAGCCGGTTGCGATCATCAGTCCCGGCCATCCCATTGCCCGGAAGAGCTTTGCGGTTCCCGAAGCCTTGTCGCGGATCAGCATGAAGCTCAGCAGGAACAGGCCGCCAAACAGGCATCGCCAGAAGACGATCGCCCAGCTGTCTGTCATGCCGATGAAGCGCTGGATCGCGCCGCCATAGCTCCAAGCGGTGGCGGAGCCCAGAACCAGGGCAATGCCGAGCCAGGGGCGGACGGCAGATAGAGACGAAGAGCTTGAGGCAGTCATCACGGGCTCACAGGGGGAGGTCACAAAAGAAAGCCCCGGTTGTTACCGGGGCTATCTTTCATCATTTGGTTTCGGCTGGCTTTCGCCGAAACACATTTCGGATGGTCTTGAACAACTCGATCTCGACGCCGTGGCGCTTCATGATGATCGACTGCTGCAGGACTGAAAGTGTGTTGTTCCAGGCCCAGTAGATCACCAGACCGGCCGGGAAGCTGCCAAGCATGAAGGTGAAGATCAGCGGCATCCAGTTGAACAGCATCGCCTGGGTCGGATCCGGAGGCGTCGGGTTCATGCGCATCTGTGCCCACATGGTCACGCCCATGATGATCGGCCAGATACCGAGATGCAGGAAGGTCGGCGCCTCGAAGGGCAGCAGGCCGAACAGGTTGACGAAACTCGTCGGGTCCGGCGCGGACAGATCCTGGATCCAGCCGAAGAACGGCGCATGGCGCATCTCGATGGTGACGTAGATGACCTTGTAGAGCGCGAAGAACACCGGGATCTGCAGCAGCACGGGCCAGCAGCCCGCGACCGGATTGATCTTTTCGGTCTTGTAGAGCTGCATCATCGCCTGCTGCAGCGCCATCTTGTCATCGGCATGCTTGACCTTCAGCTCTTCGAGCTTCGGTTGCACGCGCTTCATGTTGGCCATCGAAGCATACTGCTTGTTGGCCAGCGGGAAGAACAGGAGCTTGACGACGATGGTCGTCAGCAGGATGGCCACGCCGAAATTGCCGACATGACGGTAGAAGAAGTCCATCAGTTTGAACATCGGCTTGGTGATGAAGTAGAACCAGCCCCAGTCGATCATCAGGTTGAACTTGGGGATGTTGAGGTTCTGCTCGTAGCTCTCGATCACCGGAACCTGCTTGGCGCCGGCAAAGACCATCTGCTTGACCGTCGTGCTCTGGCCCGCCGGGACGCTGATCGCATCGCCCTTGTAGTCGGCCTGGAAGCGCGGCTGGCCATCGGTGAAGTGCGAGAAGCGCGATTCATAAGGGATGGACTGCGTCGGGATCAGCGAAGAGGCCCAGTACTTGTCGGTGATGCCGAGCCAGCCGCCGGTCGCCTTAGCATTGGTGACGGCTTCCTCTTCGATATCACTGTATTTGTGCTCCGAGAGGCTGCTTTCAGCACCCAGAACGCCAAGGAAGCCTTCATGCAGAACGAAGACCGAAGGTGTGGTCGGCTTGTTGTAGCGGGTCAGGCGGCCGTAGGGCGCCACGCTTGCTGCAGTCGTACCCGCATTGGCCACGGTGTCCTCGATCGTGAACATGTAATGTTCGTCAACCGAGATCGTCCGGGTGAAGGTCAGGCCGGCTTCGTTGGTATAGGTAAGCGTGACCGGCGTCGCCTGGGTCAGCTTCGCACCTTCAGGCGCGGTCCAGACAGTGGTCGGTCCAGGCGCGCTGCCGGCATTTTCGCCGGCGATGTAGCCGAGTTCGGCAAAATAGGCATCGGTCGTCTCAGCCGGGCTGAGCAGCGTGACGATCGGGCTGCTGTTGTCGACGGTCTCGTGATACTGCTTCAGGCGCAGGTCGTCGAGGCGGGCGCCGGTCAGGTTGATCGAGCCGATCAGGTCCTGCGTATCGATGGCAACGCGCGCAGATTTGGCGATTGCGGCTTCCCGGCTGGCTTCTGGCGATACAGCGGCAGCACCTGCGGGCAGGGCGCCATTGACCGAACCGGCGGCCGTTGTCGTTGCTGGTGATTGGGTCGCGGCCTGGCTTTGCTCAGCGGCGATACGCACTTCCTCGGCCTGGCGCTGGGCCTCGATCCGGGGGTTCATGTAGAAGAACTGCCAGGCAAGCACGATCACGACGGATAAGGCAATCGCGACAAAATAATTGCGGTTGTTTTGCATCATTCTTTCCTGGAACCGGCCTTCTGAGACCGTAGGTTAGTCGTCTGGCTGTTGGCTATGCGGTTGGTCAGTTGCGCTGCGAGCTGATCAAACGGCGCGTTCAGCACCTCGCGCCGGGCGACAATGACATAGTCGTGTCCCGGCTGCATTGCAAACGCTGCCTTCAGTCGCACGGCCTCTTTTAGCCGGCGGCGCATACGGTTGCGCTCGACTGCATTGCCATGTTTCTTGGTTACGGTGAAGCCGACGCGGGCTGGTGCGCTGTCTTTTCGGTCGAGAACCTCGAGAAGAATGAGGCGACCCTTGCGCTTTTCGCCGTTTCTGGCGGCGAGGAACTGGGGGCGGCTTTTCAGCCGCCCGACAGTGTTCTTCTGTTCTGTGTCTGTCATGAGCCCGTCATCTCGTCGGGCGCCTGGCCGTTAGGCCGACAGCTTGGCGCGACCGCGACCGCGGCGAGCGTTCAGAACTTTGCGGCCGCCAGTGGTGGCCATACGCGCACGGAAACCGTGGCGGCGCTTGCGAACAAGCTTGGAAGGCTGGTAAGTACGCTTCATTTATTTAATACCGCGGTGTGCGGCCCTTCTTGGATTTTGCATGTCTGCAAAAGCGTTGGTGCTATCGCACGGCTACCCGCCGCCGGGGCGGGTTTCCGAACGTGCGCGGCTTATAGTGTCGAAGGGCCTCAGAGTCAATCGGGCGTAAAGACAGGCACGCCGGCGGCCCAGACGCCATGAAGACCACATTTTATTGGGAGCCGCAGCGCCAAGCCTCCAGACAAAGGGTGCGCCACATGGGCCTTTTCGCAGCCAAGTCTTTCGCGCTGCACTAAAATGGCTTAAATCAGGACTGGAAACCCCGACGGCGCCAAGCTGGCGTGCGACAGGAGATGATACGGATGCTTGATCGGCAGGACAGCGAAACGCAGTCCGACCTTGGCGAGGTCTATCCCATGCCGCGCCGCATTCGAGGTCTGTCGGGCAAGCTGCTCTGGCTGACCATCGCCTTCGTCATGCTGGCGGAAATCCTGATCTTTGCCCCCTCCGTCGCCACCATGCGCCTGCGCTGGCTGCAGGACAGGCTGAACACGGCGGCTGCCGCCGGCGTCGTCATCGACGGCCTCCAGCCGCTTGAACTGCCGCGCCAGGTGCAGGACGATACCCTGATGACCACGGGCACCAAGGCGATCGTCCTGCGCAAGGACGGCACGTCGCGGCTGCTGGCCGTGACCGAGATGCCCAAGGAGGTCGACGCACAGTTCGATCTTGCCAACTACGGTGAGCTGCAATCCATCCGCGACGCCTTCTATACGCTTTTGTTCGGCGGCGACCGTTTGCTGCGTGTCTACGGTCCGGTCGGCGAAAGCGACATGGTCATCGAACTGGTGATGGAGGAAAAGGCGCTGCGCAAGGCGATGCTCGCCTATGCGCACAACATCCTGATCGTCTCGCTGTTCATTTCGGTGATCACTGCCATCCTGATGTATCTGGCCATCAATCGCATGATGATCGTGCCGATCCGCCGCCTGACCAGCAACATGCAGTCCTTTGCCGAAAATCCGGAAGATCCGACACGCATTTGGTTTGCCGGAGATGGCAATGACGAGATCGCGGTTGCCGGCCGTCACCTTGCCCGCATGCAGGGCCAGCTGCAAAAGACCCTGAAACAGCAAAAAAACCTCGCAGACCTAGGGCTCGCCGTATCGAAGATCAATCACGACATGCGCAATATCCTGGCCTCCGCCCAGCTGATGTCCGACCGACTCGTCGATGTCGAAGACCCGCTGGTCAAGAGTTTTGCACCGAAGCTGCTGCGCACCATCGATCGCGCCGTTGGTTACACCAACGAAGTTCTGTCCTATGGCCAGACCTCGGAGGCCGATCCGCGCCGGCGCCTCTTCCGCCTCGCCGACCTGTGTCAGGAAGTTCGTGATCTTCTCAACATCGGACCAGACAGTGGCATCGAGTTCATCGAAGCCATCGCACCCGATATCGAGGTCGATGCCGACAGCGAGCAACTGTTCCGCGTCATCCACAATATCTGCCGCAATGCATTCCAGGCGCTTGCAACCTATGTTCCGGAAGATCCGGACTATCCCCGCCGAATCACCGTCTCTGCCCAGCGCATGGGGGCCGTGGTGTCCATCACCGTTGACGACACGGGGCCGGGCATGCCGAGAAAGGCGCGCGAAAACCTCTTTGCCGCCTTTCGCGGCTCGGCGCGCTCCGGTGGCACGGGGCTCGGCCTTGCCATTGCCCGCGAGCTGGTCATTGCCCATGGCGGAACAATCGCACTTGTGGAAAAGCCTGGCCCCGGAACCCTGTTTCGCGTCGAGATCCCAGACAGGCCAGTGTCTCTGAATGACTGGCGGGCACGCGCCTGAGGGCTCCGGATTTCGTTCGTGACGGCAAAATGACTCTTTTTTTGCAAAGGCGCTTGCAATCCTCCGCGGTCCGCTTTAGAGGATCGCCAACGCCGACAAACACAGTCGGTTGGCAAGCACCCGTAGCTCAGCTGGATAGAGCACCAGACTACGAATCTGGGGGTCAGGAGTTCGAATCTCTTCGGGTGCGCCATTTTTCTTCTTAAAATCATAGTCTTGTAAAGTTGCCTCTTGCTGGAGGCGATTTTCGATACGGACAAGTAATGTCCCGGCTCGCGTTACTCGCCCATGCTGGAAAGCAGTTCGTCGAGCTGCTCCAACTGCTCCGGCAATGCTGCCGCCGAGCCCTCTAGGGCTTCTTCAAGCGCCTGCTTCGACGGGTAGATTTCCTGGAAACTCAACAGCGTCTTCCCGTCCTGATCCTTGAAGGTCACGGTCGTGACTGCGCCCTCTTCGTCCTCGTCGTTGGTCCAGACGATGCGCTCGTTCGGCACCACCTCGAGATACTTGCCGAAAAAGGCCATGGTATCCGAACCGCCGGCGGCGATTTCCAACCGATATTTGCCGCCGGTCCGGACATCCATGTCGCACGACACGAGCGAAATGCCGGTTACCGATTTAGGCATCCACCACCGCTGGAACAACTCGGGCTGGCTCCACGCCCTGTACACTGTGCTCGGCGGCGCATTGAATATCCGCACGGCAACGAGTTCGCGATCCCCTCTGCGCTCGACGGAGGTGCGGTTCTCTCCATCACCTCCACTGTCAACTTCCTGATTCATCACGACCCTCCCGTTTCATCTCACCGAAGTTTTCCTCCCGTGCTTCCTATCGGGCCTCGCAGAACTCGCAATGCGCCTCCGTGCGCCCGGCCTTCATCCTGAGCCTATCCGCGAGACTGATATCGACGCAACCTATCGTACAAGCTGTTCCGGCGCCAATCAGGTGATCGGCCCACGGCTAGCATATCGATACAGTGGTTTGATCGTTGTGGGCGGACGCATTCCAAAGTCCGCATTGCTCCATGCCGGCAGAGGCGGTATCTTTGGCAATGGTCGGCATCGATCGCGATAGGCGCGCTTGGCCAGCCCGTGGAAAGACCGACCGAGGACCAATGGCCCGCAAGAACAGAGACGAAGTGCCTTCATCGGATGTGGTACTAGAGCCGGTGTTTTGCCCGCTATGCGAGCGCGTGATCCCGGATGATCAGATGGACCACCACCATCTCGTGCCAAAGAGCAAGGGTGGCAAGAAAACCGTTGGTCTGCATCGCATATGCCACGACCAGATCCATGCAATTTTCACCGATGCCCAACTCGCAAAGAAGTTCAGCACGATCGAGGCCCTCCTTGAGGATCCTGCCGTGCAGAAATTCGTCGCCTGGGTAAAAAGCAAGCCACCGGGTTTTTCCGACTCGGCAAGGGAGCAGCGGCAAACCTTCGGTTCGGGCCGTGGGCGAAAGTAATCGCGCGGATCGTCAGCAATCGGCTGGCAAGCAGACCGCGCAGTCGTCTTGGTCAACCGCATCGCGTCAACGGTGACGTGCGTTAAATCTCATCCGACTTCTGGCTGCCGACCGCGGTGCAGGCAAGGCTATCGCGGATTTGATGCCGCAGCCAGTCATTCGCAGGGTCGCTGTCAGCGTGCTTTGCCCAGACCATTTTCACCGGCGGAAAGGTCAGATTAACGGGCAACGGGCTGACCTCAAGCCCGAGAAGCGCCGCATAGCGACCGGCAATCCGGCTCGGCACCGTGGCAATCACCGGTGCGACCTGTGCCGCCGAGAGCACCGACATATAGCCGGGTGCGGCCGTGATCACGTTCAAATCCACGCCGGCGATTTCCAAGGCATCCTTGATGCAGCCCTGCAATGTCTCGTTCTGGGAGATGGTCGCATGTTCGGCGGAAAGATAGTCCGAGAGTTCCACTGGGTTCGACAGAGCCACAAGCGCCGGATTGTAGCAGCATGCCATTTCCGGTTCGTACAGTGTCTCGAAGGACCGGCGGCTCGTCTTCGAATAGGTGCAGCCGACCGCGATGTCGATACTGCCATCCTCCAGCGAAGGCTCCATCGCCTCGTAAGGAAACACCCTGGCTAAAACCTTGAGGCCGGGTGCATCGCGTCGCAAGCGCATTGTCAGTTCGGGGATCAGCAACAGCTCGATTTCCGGCGACATGGCGATGCGGAACGTCCGCTCTTCAGTGGCGGGGTCAAAAGCCAGGCTACCGGTCAGTGCCATCTGCGCCTGGCGCAGGGCATGGCGCACCGGGATGGCCAAACTGCGCGCCCGCGCTGTCGGCTGCATCACCTGGCCGACCCGTATGAACAAATCGTCCTGAAGCAGGACCCGAAGCGTTGAAAGGGAATGGCTCATCGCAGGTTGCTGGATCTTCAGCCGTCGAGCCGCCCTGGTGACATTCCCCTCCGAGATCAGGGCGTCGAACGCAACGAGCAGGTTGAGGTCAAATGATCGCAAATTGAAATGATCGATAGTTGTCATGAGCCACATCGATTTGATTGCTGGTGTAGCGCTACATACGTGCTCTGCAGGTCAGTTCCAAGACCCTCTGATCAACACGCCGCACAACACTCAGGAGTTTACCATGCAGACCCGCCGTTCCCTTCTTATCAGCACAGCCGGTGCAGCCCTCGCCGCCGGTGCCATAACCACCTTGCCGGCCGTTGCCTTCGCCAAGGCGCCGATGGTCGGCAAGCAGGCCGCCAGCTTCTACCGTTTGAAACTCGGTGACTACGAGATCACCGCGGTCTCGGACGGCACGGTGAAACTGCCGATGTCGAAAATATACAGGCACATCACCGAAAAGGACGCAGAGACCTATCTCGCAGGTCATTTTCAGGCCGATTCCGAAGTTTCGGTCAACGCCTTTCTGGTCAACACCGGCGAGAGGCTCGTTCTGATCGACGCCGGCACGGGCGACCTTTTGGGGCCGGCGCTTGGCAAACTTGTCTCCAACATCGAGGCAGCGGGGTACAGGGCGGACCAGATCGACGATGTCATCCTCACGCACATCCATGCCGACCATTCCGGCGGCCTTGTTGCCAATGGCAAGCGCGTGTTCGAAAACGCGATCCTGCGCGTCAACCACCGCGAGGCCGAGTTCTGGCTGAAAGCCGATGCCACGGCCAAGGCCGATAAGGTCCTGGGTCCGCAGATCGCCCAGGCCGAGAAATGCGTTGGCCCCTATGTCGACGCGAAGAGGTTCGAAACCTTTGCAGATGATGCCGCGCCTTTGCCCGGCTTTGGTTCGGTTCTGAGGGCCGGCCACACCCCCGGCCACAGTGGTATCATTGTGGAAAGCCAGGGGGAGAAGATCGTGTTCTGGGGTGACATCGCCCATGGCGACGTGTTGCAATATGACCATCCGGAGGTCACGGTCGATTTCGATGTGGACCAGACGATGGCTGCAGCCTCACGTTCGGTTGCTTTCGCCGAGGCCGCCGATCAGAAATATCTGGTCGCGGGCGCCCATCACGCCTTCCCGGGCATCGGCCATGTCAGGCGCGATGAGACAAACTACGACTGGGTGCCGCTGGTCTACAGTGCCAATTACTGAGTTCGGACCAGGCCTCGTCTCCGCGACGGGGCCTGATATCGCTTGCTCCATTGCAAATGGCAGCAGCGCTTTGCCCGCCTGGCAATCAATGCCCAGCATCGTAGTAAGTCGCTCAATGTTCGGGCCGCATTGACCGACAAGCTTTAAATCAGTGATCGCGCCTGCTCCGCGGCATATGACATCCGCCAGTCTGGCATGATGCTCAGCGCCGTCACCGATTGCCCCAGCCGGATTTTGGTCGTCCTTGCCATCGGTCTTGGCTTGCCTTCACGGGTCAAAAATTGTCATGGTCTGATCACCCCATCTAATATATCAGTTCATGGAAACGTTACAGTGCGAGATTCGCCGCGCCTCACGGCGTGAAAGGCTCGACGACTGCAACGCGTGACGGTTTGGGCTGCCAATATATTCGGCAGCGTGCGGCGGGCTTGGGTAATGCCGCTTCGATACGGGGAAATTACAGATGAGATGGAAGCGGACGATACAGCTGCTCGACGTTCACGCCGAGGGTGAGATCGGCAAGGTCGCGATCGGTGGCGTGCCGAAGATCCCGGGCGACACCGTGGCGGATCAGTTGGCTTGGCTGAACACCGACCCAAAGGGCGAGGAACTGCGCCGGATGCTGGTATTGGAGCCGCGTGGTGCGCCGATCGGCTCGGTCAATTTGCTCCTGCCTCCGAAAAATCCTGCCGCAGATGCCGCCTTTGTCATCCTGCAACCGGATCAGGCGCATGCAAGCTCCGGTTCGAATTCGATCTGCGTCACCACGGCATTGCTGGAGGCCGGCATTGTCGAGATGCAGGAGCCGGAAACCATCGTCATGCTGGAAACGGCGGCCGGCCTCGTCAAGGCGACCGCGACCTGTCGCGATGGCCGCTGCGAGCGCGTCAAGCTGACCATGGTGCCCTCCTTTGTCCACGAGCTCGACGTTGCGCTCGAGACCGAGCATTGGGGCCGGATTACCTTTGATCTGAGCTATGGCGGCATCTTCTACGCCCTGGTCGATGTCGGCCAGGTCGGCCTGACGATCGAAAAGGCCAATGCCCGCGCGCTGGTCGAGGCAGGCATGATCTTGAAGCAGGAAATCAATCGGCACATTCCTGTTGTGCATCCGGAGATCCCCGCCATTTCCGGCGTCGCCTATGTCATGTTCCGGGATGTCGACCCCGATGGTGCCGTGCGCACCTGCACGACCATGTGGCCGGGCCGGGTGGATCGTTCGCCCTGCGGCACCGGCAATTCGGCCAACCTGGCAACGCTGCATGCGCGTGGCCGGGTCAAGGTGGGTGATGTCATGCTGTCGCGCTCGATCATCGGCTCGGAGTTCGAGGTCGGCCTTGCAGGCGTCACAGAAGTTGCTGGGCGTCCGGCTGTCATTCCGACGATCAGCGGCCGCGGCTTCACCTTCGGCCTGCATCAGGTTGCGCTCGATCCGTTCGATCCCTTCGAGCATGGCTTTGCGCTGACCGACGTCTGGGGTCCATCATCCGGCTCGATCGGCTGAGGCAGCGATCCTGCAGGATGGGGCGATCACCATGGCATTGCGAAATTCGTTAAACTGCAATGCAAGTTGGTAGGCTAATCGTAAGGGTCTTGTTTTTCCCCATCTTGCTATCTGCCGACGCCACCGAATATGTAGGATCGATATGTGTAAATCTCAGATTGGCAAGTAATTTCTAAATGAAAGAACTCATTGCGATAGGATCAACCCTGCTGCCGTTTCCGGCAATGCCTTCCACACTTCGCGGAAGTGCGGTGTTTTCCGGTTTAACTCTTGAAGAGGACCGGGATTGGCTGTCCCGATGTCATACACGTGCTCTTTGTGCCGGTGAAAGCCTCGTCGACTTCGAAGATGCGTCGAAGGATGTCTTCATCGTCCAGACGGGCGAGGTTCGGGCGGTTCTTCGCTTTTCGGTGGGCAAGGAAGCGATCCTCGGCACTTTCAAGCGCGGCGATATTCTCGGTGAACTGGCGGCCATCGACGATCTGAGCCGTTCGGCGAGCCTGATGGCGGTCAGCGAAGCACTTGTCACCGTTATCCCCTATGCGGTGTTCCATGACATCTTGAGGCAACGCCCGGATGTTGCCCTGTCGCTGCTGCAGCTGTTGTCGAAGCGCGTTCGCGCGATGAACGAGCGCCTGTCGGAACTGTCGTTCCTCGACACCAAGCATCGCCTCTACAACACCCTGCTGCGGCTGTCGCGCCTTCGCTCTGATGGCGGGCGTGAGCGCATCATCTCGCCGCCGCTGGTCCATGCCGAGCTGGCCGAGCATATCGGTGCCAGCCGGGAAACCGTGTCGCGGGAAATGTCGCGCCTTGCGCGCGAACAGCTCGTCGAGCGCACCAGCCGTGCCATCGTGCTGAAGAACCCGGTCGAACTGTCGAAGCGCATCTCCCGTGCGCTTGAGGGCTAAAGCCCCGATCAGGGATAGATCACGCCCTTGCGCAGGATGACATTGGCATAGAGCCGCGGTTCGCCGGTCTGGACAATTGTATGGGCCGCCTTAACCCGATTGTAGAAGTCGGCGCCGATCAGCGGCGTGACGGCGATTTTGGGTTCGTGGCGGGCGCAGCAGGCGATGATTTCCTCATGCACCGGATCGATCTGCTCGGGCTTGCCGCCAACTGTCGATCGGAAAATGGCTTCCGGCACGAAATCGTCGATCGGCATGACGCTCAACACCGCATTCAGCACCGGGACGAGATGATGGCCGTCAAGCCGCACCAGCCGGCGCCCGTGTTCCAGCGCCGGATAGTTGCCGTCGACAATGGCAATCTCGTCGCCATGGCCCATCGCGCGCAACGTCGCCAGGAGTTCGGGACTCAGGAGCGGATCAATTCCCTTCAGCATTTTCTATTTCCTTGAACAACACGGTTTGGTCGATGAGGTAGCGGGCAAAGATCGGCAGGCTGGCGCCGCCGATGGCGCGCGCCTGGGCGCCGACCGCCCCTTCGATGATCTCCGGAATGACGACGCCCTGCAGGTCGAGGCGGTTGACCGCTTCGACGGTGGCCGTCACCAGGCGGCTGCGCACCCAGTCGGGAAAGCCTCCGTCGATGATCGCGGCAGAAAAATCGATGATTGACACGGCAGCGATGACCGCTTGCGCGAGGGCTGCGGCCGTATCCTGGATCCAGATCTCCAGCGGTTCGCCGAAATCAATCCATTCCTCGGCCGCATACCAGAGCGGCTGCGGATCGATCCCGCGCTCGCGCAGCAGGTTTTCCAGAACGAAGATCGAGGCAATGTCGAGCAACTGCCGCGTTTGTCCATGCTTGTCGCGCACAGGCAGGGGGCCGATCGCACCGGCGGTTCCGGTTCGCCCGACAAACAGCGAGGAATTGACCACGATGCCGCCGCCGATGAACGAGCCGATATAGAAATAGACGAAGTCCGGATGCTGGGAGCCGGCCCCGAACACCAGTTCCGCCCCGCAGGCACTGGTTGCGTCGTTGCGCAGATAGACCGGATGGCTCATCCGGCTCGCCACCTCGGCCTGCAGGTCGACCGTGCGCCAGATCTCCATCGCACCGTCCGGCGCGCCGACCTCTTCCGCCCAGTTCCAGAGCTCGAAGGGTGCCGCGATGCCAATGCCGGCAATGCGCGCCTGGTGCTCCTCGCTCATCTGCGCTTCCATCTCGGCAATGCCCTCGCAAATGAAGGGCAGAAGATGGTCGGGATGCGGATAGCGATAGGTCCGGTGCTTCTGCATGCGGATCTGCCCTACGAAATCCATCAGCACCAGGTCCGCGCTGCGTCGGCCGATTTTCACACCGAACGAAAACACCGCTTCCGGATTGAGATACATCGGGATGGAGGGTTGCCCCACGCGGCCACGCACCGGTTCGCCGCGCAGAAGCAGCTTGTCGCTTTCCAGCGAGCGCATAATCACCGACACGGTCTGGGCGGACAATCCGGTCATCCGGGCGATATCCGCCTTCGAGTAACCGCGGTTCTGCCGGACCAGCGAAAGCACCAGCCGCTCATTGTAGGCGCGCACGCGCACCTGGTTCGAGCCGCCGCCGGCACTCACCCTGGGCGTCTGTTCCACCAGCTGTGCTTGATCATTCTGTGACACTTGAGGCCGCTCCTCCCGACCGCTCCGTCGTAACGGAGCCTTAGCAGAATGTCACAGCGATTTAATAATTCAATTGGATTTATTTATTGACAGCGAAAATGTTCTGATGTTCTAAATAGTGGCGTGGAGGAGCGGTGCCGGGTGGCGCCGAACCGGGCTGATATTGATCGGCCCGGCCGACATGCGACGGCCAGAGGAACTGGCTGAACACTTTCGGGAGGAAATTATGAAGAAATCACTGCTTACCGCTGCCCTGTCGACCCTGGCTCTCGGCGTTGTCTTCGCCGCGCCGGTACAGGCCGCAGATGTATCGGCATGCCTGATCACCAAGACCGACACCAACCCCTTTTTCGTCAAGATGAAGGAAGGTGCGACGGCCAAGGCGGCCGAACTCGGCGTCACCTTGAAGGCCTATGCCGGCAAGGTCGATGGTGACTCGGAAAGCCAGGTCGCCGCCATCGAAACCTGCATCGCTGACGGCGCCAAGGGCATTCTGCTGACCGCCTCGGACACCAAGGGCATCGTCCCCGCCGTCCAGAAGGCACGCGACGCCGGCCTGCTCGTCATCGCCCTCGACACCCCGCTGGAGCCGATCGATTCAGCCGACATGACCTTCGCGACCGACAATCTTCTTGCCGGCGAACTGATCGGCAAATGGGCGGCAGCCACCCTCGGCGACGCTGCCAAGGACGCCCGCATTGCCTTCCTCAACCTGACCCCGTCGCAGCCGTCGGTTGACGTCCTGCGCAACCAGGGCTTCATGAAGGGCTTCGGCATTGATGTCGTTGACATCAACAAGATCGGCGACGAAACCGATCCGCGCATCGTCGGTCACGACGTCACCAACGGCAATGAAGAAGGCGGTCGTACCGCGATGGAAAACCTTCTCCAGAAGGATCCGACCATCAACGTCGTGCATACCATCAACGAACCGGCAGCCGCTGGTGCCTATGAGGCGCTGAAGGCGGTCGGCAAGGAAGGCGACGTCCTGATCGTCTCCGTTGACGGCGGTTGCCCGGGTGTAAAGAACGTCGCGGAAGGCGTTATCGGTGCCACATCGCAGCAGTATCCGCTGCTCATGGCATCGCTCGGCATCGAAGCGATCAAGAAGTTTGCCGATAGCGGCGAAAAGCCGGCTGCGACCGAAGGTAAGAACTTCTTCGACACCGGCGTGGCACTCGTCACCGACAAGCCGGCTGCCGGCGTCGAATCGATCGACACCAAGGCAGGCCTGGACAAGTGCTGGGGCTGATCCCCAGCCCGGTCTGACGACGAAGTTCTGGCGGGAGACATCCCGCCAGCCAAGGTGCGAAGCGCCCGGCCCCGGCGGCGGCCCAATCCAGGCGGCTGCCCAACCCAATCAGCGGTAGGCCGGGCGTGTCCTTCGTGTAGAAAGAATTCCATAACGGCAGGGAGGATAACCCATGCAGCCGGCCAATCCCGAAACGCGGACTGCGCAGGACTTCGAAAAGGTCCTGACCCAGAGTTCGACCCAGATCGCCTCGTTTGATCGCCATGAGCGAAGCGCTCTGGAGCATTTCCAGCACTTTCTACATTCGAGCCCTGCGGCAGTTGCCTTGATCGTTCTGGTCCTGTCACTTGCGGCCTTCGGCACCATTCTCGGCGGCAAGTTCTTCTCGGCCTTCACCCTGACGCTGATCCTGCAGCAGGTGGCGATTGTCGGCATCGTTGGGGCGGCCCAGACGCTGGTGATCCTGACAGCCGGCATCGATCTCTCTGTCGGCGCGATCATGGTCCTGTCTTCGGTGGTCATGGGCCAGTTCGCCTTCCGCTACGGTCTTCCGCCTTCGCTGGCCGTACTTTGCGGTTTTGCTGTCGGTGCGGCCTGCGGCTTCATCAACGGCGTGCTTGTGGCACGCATGAAACTGCCGCCCTTTATCGTCACGCTCGGCATGTGGCAGATCGTTCTGGCGACCAATTTCTTGTATTCCGCCAATGAAACGATCCGTGCCCAGGATATCGAGGCCAATGCGCCGATCCTGAAATTCTTCGGCGAGAACGTCCGTATGGGTGGCGCAGTTCTAACCTATGGCGTCATCGCCATGGTGCTGCTCGTCGCCCTGCTGTGGTATGTCCTCAACTACACAGCCTGGGGACGCCATGTCTACGCGGTCGGTGACGATCCGGAAGCCGCAGAACTTGCAGGCGTCAACGTGAAGCGCATGCTGGTTTCGGTCTACACCTTGTCCGGCCTGATCTGCGCGCTCGCAGGCTGGGCCCTGATCGGCCGCATCGGCTCGGTCTCGCCAACAGCCGGTCAGTTCGCCAACATCGAATCCATCACCGCCGTGGTGATCGGCGGCATCTCGTTGTTCGGCGGGCGTGGATCCATTCTTGGAATGCTGTTTGGCGCATTGATCGTCGGCGTCTTCCAGCTCGGTCTGCGCCTGATCGGCACCGACCCGCAATGGACCTATCTCCTGATCGGCGTCCTGATTATCTCCGCCGTTGCAATCGACCAATGGATCAGAAAGGTAGCAGGCTGATGACCCGGGAACCAATCCTCACCGCCCGCGGACTTGTGAAACGCTATGGTCGCGTTACCGCGCTCGACAATGCCGACTTCGATCTCTATCCGGGCGAAATCCTCGCCGTCATCGGAGACAACGGTGCCGGAAAGTCTTCGCTGATCAAGGCGATTTCCGGTGCGGTCATCCCCGACGATGGCGAGATCCGCCTCGATGGGACGCCGGTGCAGTTCCGGTCGCCGATCGAGGCCCGCAAGGCCGGCATCGAGACGGTCTACCAGAACCTTGCATTGTCGCCCGCACTCTCGATTGCCGACAACATGTTCCTCGGCCGCGAGATCCGCAAACCGGGCATCATGGGCTCGGTTTTCCGTTCGCTTGATCGCACTGCGATGGAAAAGATCGCCCGCGACAAGCTGTCGGAGCTTGGCCTGATGACGATCCAGAATATCAACCAGGCGGTGGAGACCCTCTCGGGTGGCCAGCGTCAGGGGGTTGCCGTCGCGCGTGCGGCCGCCTTCGGCTCAAAGGTTATCATCCTCGATGAGCCGACGGCCGCCTTGGGCGTCAAGGAGAGCCGCAAGGTTCTGGAACTGATCCTCGATGTGCGCTCGCGCGGCATGCCGATCGTTCTGATTTCGCACAACATGCCACATGTGTTCGAGGTGGCGGACCGCATCCATGTCCATCGTCTCGGCAAGCGCCTTTGCGTCATCAATCCGAAGGACTACACCATGTCGGATGCGGTCGCCTTCATGACCGGTGCCCGCGAGGCCCCGCAGGAGGACCTTGCCGCATGAGCGGGCAGCTCGAAGCCCTGGTTGCTGAAATCGAGAAACGGGCGCAATCCAGCGCCCGTTTCATCGTCGCCATTGCCGGTCCGCCCGGAGCCGGAAAGTCGACGCTTGCGGACCGCCTCTACGAAAGGCTGCTCGCCCACGGACAGGCCGCCACGGTCCTGCCGATGGACGGCTTTCACCTCGACAATGGTATCTTGCAGGATCGTGGCCTGCTGGCGCGGAAAGGCGCACCCGAGACCTTCGATGTGCGCGGCCTTGGCGATATCCTGCGTGCCGTGCGCGCCGGCGGCGAGGTTCTCGTTCCGGTCTTCGACCGCAGCCGGGAACTGGCCATTGCCGCTGCTCGCTGTATCTCGGCGGACGATCGCATCATTCTGGCCGAGGGCAACTATCTCCTGCTGGATGACAAGCCCTGGAGCCTGCTCGCACCGCTGTTTGATTTCACCGTCTTGGTGTCACCACCCGTTAACGAATTGGAGCGGCGGCTGGTCGAGCGCTGGCAAAGTTTCGGCATGACACCCGACGAAATCGCCGAAAAGGTCGGCGGAAACGATCTTCCCAATGGTCGGCTGGTGTTACAGCACAGCCGTCAGGCCGATATGAAAATTGATATTTTCTAGATATTACAAATGCTTGGGCGATTTACACCTGTGTAAATCCTTAAGTTCTAATTAAATCGCCGGTCGCTAAAATTGTATCTATTTGCTTCAGCGAATTTCAGCCTCCTCTTGATACAACTCCTCCTTGAAAGATTAACGCTGACACCCATGTCGTGGCGGTAAAAGCCAACGGGATGGCTCGCTTTGGATCGGTGTCGGAAAGGGGAGTGTGAAATGACAATTCTGATCGTTGAAGACAACCCGACCAATGCGATGATCCTCAAGCATCTGGCGAAGAAGGTCACCGACGAGGAAATCCGCGTCGAACCGGATGGCGCATCCGCACTGGCCCTCTGCCACAGCCATGCCTTTTCCATGCTGATCGTCGATCATATGCTGCCGGGCATCTCTGGTCTGCAATTCGTCAAGGCCGTTCGCCTGATGGATCGTTATGCCGATGTGCCCGTGATCATGGTGACGGCCGATACCGAGCCGCGCCTGCGCGAAAGCGCCGAGGCCAGTGGCGTGACGGACTTCCTGACCAAGCCTGTGGAAGCAGTGGCCTTCCGCCAGCTCCTTGCCGACCATCTTGGCGCCAATACAGAACTCTCGAAATCTGCGTGAGCCGAGTTCGGGCCTGAGGAAAGAGCCATGAAGCGCATTCTCATTGCATTGCTGGCGGCAGCCATGTCGGGTGTTTCCGCATTCGCGCTGGAAGCGCCCACCGGCCTGGTCATCTTGACCGTCAAAGGCGCTGTAACCAACACCAATGTCGGCGATACCGCCGCTTTTGATTTTGCCATGCTGGAAAAGCTCGAGAGCCGCCAGGCGGTGGTGGAAACCCCGTGGACGACAGGCAAGACGACCTTCGAAGGGCCGCTTCTGCGCGCCGTGCTCCAGGAAGCCGGTGCATCTGGCAAAACACTCACTGTGCGCGCCCTCAATGATTATTCTGCAGAGATTCCCATTGTCGACGCGGAAATCGCCACCATCCTGGCAATCCGTCAGGATGGGCAACGCATGTCGGTCCGCGAAAAAGGCCCAATGATGCTGGTCTATCCCTTTGACCTTGAGCCGGGCCTGTACAACGAAAAATACTTCTCGCGTTCGGTCTGGCAGATCAAGGAAATCGAGGTCGCCAAGTGATGAACCAGCGGGCAACAGTCAAGCAGGCAGCGGGTGAGGGCAGCGTTGCCCTGATCCTGCAGATCCTGTGCGCTGTGCTCCTCTTTGTCCTGATCCTGCTGTTTGTCGATATCGCCCGCCAATACCGGATCATGGAAGACGGCGTGCGCGAAAATGCCCTGTGGTCGGTCTATCAGCTGGACCGCGAGGTCAGCACACTCGAGGACAGCCTGGCAGATCTTCGCGTCCAGCCCGCGTCCGCAAAGCTCCATGATGAACTCGCCCTGCGCTATGACATCTTGTATTCGCGCGTGGATATCGTCGAGCAAGGCAAGTTCGGCAGCTATTTTGCCGACGATCAGCAGATCCGCGGCCTGATCGCAGACATGGCTGCTGTCGTCCGTGCCCAGCAGCCGTTGTTCGATCGCTATGCTGCCGGGCGCTTGCCCACCGCTGCAGAGCTTGATGAACTCGATACGGCTCTGGCCTCTCTGGCTCTGACGTCGCAAGATCTGTTGATCCACACCAATGCCCGCCTCAGCCATGAGCGTGCCGATAGCCGCGACCTGATCCTCGGCCTGGAGCGGACCTCGTTCGTGATGCTCGGCCTGCTGATGGCTTCCGTCGTTTTCCTCGTGGTCACGCTGAACCGTCAGTTGAGATCGGTTCGCGAAACCAGCCGTGAGCTGGAGGTCATGGCCAGCCAGTTGTCGGAGGCCTATGAGGCTGCCGATGCCGGAAACCGGGCGAAGTCGCAGTTCATGGCGACCATGGGCCATGAAATCCGCACCCCCCTCAATGCCATTCTCGGCATGTCGGAATTGCTGGAGCTTTCGGAGCTGCCCGAAGACACGCTCTATAGCGTCAAGACCATTCGCTCGTCCGGCGAAGCCCTGCTCGAAGTGATCAACGAGATCCTCGATTTCTCCAAGATCGAGCACGGTAAGCTTGAGCTTGAGCAGCGGGCATTCGATGTCTGCGGGCTCGCCGAAAGCACCGTCAGCATCATCCGCGGTCGTGCCGAAGATCACAAGAACACGGTCATCCTCGACCTGCCGGAATCGCTGAACACGCTGTTCGTCAGGACTGATCCGACCCGTTTGCGCCAGGTTCTGCTCAACCTCCTGTCCAATGCGGCGAAGTTCACCCATGACGGCACGGTCACGCTGCGCCTGCGCGAGTTCTATCGCGAAGGCAAACTGATGATCCGCTTCGAGGTCGAAGATACCGGTATCGGCATTGATGAAGCCGGCCTCGACAAGCTGTTCAAGCCTTTCTCGCAGGTCGATGCATCGATCAGCCGTCGTTATGGTGGCACCGGCCTTGGTCTGACCATCTGCAAGCAGATTGTCGAAAAGCTGGGCGGCGAGCTCGGCATGAGCAGCACTGTCGGCGTCGGCAGCATATTCTGGTTCGAACTGGCGGTCGTGCCTGTCAGCCGCGAAGACATCAAGAAACTGACGGCCACACGCGACAGCGAAGAGGATCTGCCACGGCTGAAAATTCTGCTGGTGGAAGACAATCGTGTCAATCAGATCGTCGCGACGCGCTTTCTGGCAAGGCTCGGCCAGGACGTGGAAATCGCCAATGACGGCACGGAAGCCGTGGTCCTTGCCCGCCAGCAGAAGTTCGATCTCGTGCTGATGGACATGCAGATGCCGGTGATGGACGGTATCGAGGCGACGCGCCGGATCATCGCCGAGCGCGGCCCGTCGGCCGAAACGCCGATCATCGCGATGACCGCCAATGCCTCGGATGACGACCGCCGTCGCTGCCTGGATGCCGGCATGTCCGGCTTCGAATCCAAACCGGTAACCCTGGAAAGGTTGCGCAAGATGATTGCCGACGCAACAAACCCTGTCGACGAAACGGTGCTTCCGGCCACGGCCGACATCAGTGAAGAGGCCCCGGGCCTTCCACAGCCGGACTTGAGCGACGTCATGCCGCTCCAGGTTCTGCCGGGTCTCGGGATCGAGGGCCTTGATGAGGCTCGCCATGCCGAACTTGTCGATGCGCTCGGCGAGGAGGTTTTCCAGGAACTGGTCGAATCGTTCTTCGACGACGCGACATCCCTGATGGTCGATCTCAACCAGGCTGTGCAGAAGCCGGACCCGGAAAAGATCGATCGTGTTCTGCACACGATCAAGGGCGCGGCGGTAAACGTCGGGCTGAACGAAATTGCGGTAAAGGCGAATGCACTGCGGGGGCATCCGCCATCGCCTGCACAAGTCGAATTGCTGGGCGAAGAAATCCTCGCCCTTAAATTTAAATTGGTAGCCTGAGAGGCACGGAGGCGTTCATGCGTATTTTGTTGGTAGACGACAACAGTACTAATCTGAAGCTTCTGACGAAGCTTGTCGGCAAGCTCGATAATTGCGAGGCCTTGACCTATTCCAGCCCGGATTCCGTCCTGTCGGCCCTGCCGGAACTGGATTTCGACATCGCCATCATTGATTACCAGATGCCGGTGTACAATGGCGTCGAGCTCTATACGGAGATCGTACGCTTTGAAAAATATGCCCAGGTTCCGGTCATCTTCATCACCGGCGACAAGGACATGACCACGCGCATGGCGGCACTGAATGCCGGCGCGATCGATTTCCTCACCAAGCCGGTCAATCCTGTCGAGTTCAATGCCCGTGTGCAGAACATCGTCAGCCTGGCCCGCGCCCGCCGACAGCTTGCCGACCAGGCCGAATGGTTGCGCCGCGAGGTGGAGCGTGCCGTTGGCGAATTGCGTGAGCGCGAGCAGGAGATCATCCATCGCCTGACGCTGGCGGCCGGTTACAAGGATCCCGACACAGCCCGCCACACCCTGCGCGTTGCCGCCTATTCCGAGGCGATCGCTGTCGAGCTTGGTCTTCCGCCGCAGGTCTGCCACGACATCCGCCTGGCGGCTCCGATGCATGACATCGGCAAGGTGGCGATGCCCGACACGGTGCTGTTGAAACAGGGCCGGCTGACCGAGTCGGAATACCGGCAGATGCAGGCGCATGCCCAGATCGGCAGCGACATCCTCGGCCAGGCGCATTCCTCGCTTCTGCAGCTGGCCTCGGAAATTGCCGCCAGCCACCACGAACGCTGGGACGGCCAGGGCTATCCGAACCGGATCACCGGTTCTGCCATCCCGATCTCCGGCCGAATCGTCTGCATCGCCGACAATTTCGACGCGCTGACGACCGAGCGCCCCTACAAGCCGGCCTGGAGCTTCGAGCGCACTGCCGAGCATATTCTCGGCCGCGCCGGCACCCAGTTCGATCCGGATTGTGTTGCCGCCTTCGAGCGGGCGCTGCCGCGCATTAAGGCGATCATGGAACAGGACAGGCGGGAACAGGCCGAGGAAGCCGAACGTGTCGCCATCGCATCCGGCGACCACAGGGTGGCCTGAGAACCTTTGATCGTGTCTTCGAACGTGCTAAGGGCGGCAAGCTCTGCTAGCCCAAACTCGGCTGGCCCAAGTTCTGCAAGCCGGAGGCACGTTCATGCGCTCACTGACTATCCGCCGCCCTGACGATTGGCACCTGCATCTGCGCGACGGCGCCATGATGGAAGGCGTGATCGGCGATACCAGCCGTCATTTCGCCCGCGCCATCATCATGCCAAACCTCGTGCCGCCGGTGGTCACCACGGCGGATGCCCGCGCCTATCGCGAGCGCATCGTCAAGGCGATCCCGGCCGGCGACACGTTCGAACCGCTGATGACGCTCTATCTCACCGAAGGCACGAGCCCGGATGATCTGGAAGAGGGCAAAAACAGCAGGTTGATCACGGCGGTCAAGCTTTATCCCGCCGGTGCCACGACCAACTCCCATGGCGGCGTGCGCGATTTCGAAAAGGCGATGCCGGCGCTTGAGCGCATGGCGAAGATCGGCCTGCCGCTTTGCGTGCATGGTGAGGTGACCACACCCGAAGTCGACATCTTCGACCGCGAAAAGGTCTTCATCGACACTGTGCTGGATCCGCTGCGCAAGCGTCTGCCGGAACTCAAGGTGACGATGGAGCATGTGACGACCTCAGACGGCATCGACTACATCAAGTCGGCCGAGAGCAACCTGGCCGGTTCGATCACCACCCATCACCTGATCATCAATCGCAATGCCATCCTCGTCGGCGGCATCCGCCCGCATTATTACTGCCTGCCGGTCGCCAAGCGCGAGAGCCATCGTCTGGCCCTGCGCGCAGCCGCAACCTCCGGCGATCGCCGCTTCTTCCTCGGAACGGATTCCGCCCCGCATATCGACCCGCTGAAGGAATGCGGCTGCGGCTGCGCCGGCATCTATACCTCGGTCAACACGATGAGTTGCCTCGCCCATGTCTTCGAGCAGGACAATGCGCTCGACAGGCTGGAAGCCTTCGCCTCGCTCAACGGCCCCGCCTGGTATGGCCTGCCTGCCAATGACGAGACGATCACGCTGATGCGTCGCGACGAGCCGGTCGATTTCCCGGCAAAGATCGAAACCGGTGCCGGCACGGTGACTGTGTTCGACCCGATGTTCCCGCTGCATTGGGACGTCGCCTAGGCACAATCCACAGCCGCATCGCTTGTCAGCGGCGCGACGCCCGGCTAGTTTGCGGTCAGGCCGGATGCAGCCTGCCGCCCGCAGCGGAAACGCCATGGTGAATGCATCCCAACCTGTCTCATCCACCGGGTCCCGGTAGCCAGATGACGAAGGGGTCAGCAACGCGGGCGCTGATAGCTCCATTCGTCTCTTGCAGAGGATGAAACATGCGTGATTTTCGCGATGCCAAGACAATGGCCAAGTCGCTCCGACAACGTTTGACGGAACGCGGCCTGACAATCTCCCACAGTGAAGCGCTCGAACTCGTGGCCGAACAGTTTGGCTTCGAAAACTGGAATATTCTGGCGGCAAAACTGGCTGCGGACGTTGATCGTCCAACCCCTGTCGCTCCCCAATTTGCGCCGCCCATTCCGATATTCAGGATTTTCGATGTCGCAAAGGCCCGAGAATTCTATTGTGACTATCTTGGGATGACGGTCGATTGGGAGCATCGTTTCGGCGAAGACTTTCCGCTCTATCTTCAGGTGTCGCGGGAAAACCTTGTACTGCATCTGAGCGAGCATTCGGGCGATGCCAGTCCCGGTGCCCGTATCTTCGTCTGGGTGACGGATGTCGTGGTTATCCACAAGCAGATCACGGCGCGCGCCTATCGCTTTCTCAAGCCCGGTCTGAAAGACGCAGCTTGGGGTCGCGAACTGCACCTGACCGACCCGTTCAGCAACCGTATCACCCTGTGCCAAAAGGCCGAGGGTACCACGGACGGCCTGTAACGTTGCCTGTCTGCGTTAGAATGCCCCCGCCATCCCCCGGATGGCGGGGAATGACACATCAAAGGGTTGCGAGTTGTGGCCACAGTCCGGTGATGCCGACAAGGATCAGATAGATCGCCACGACATAGTTGAGCAGTCGTGGCATGACCAGGATCAGGATGCCTGCGATCAAGGCGATAATCGGCTGGATGGCGAGTGTGGCGTTCATTATGTCTTCGTCTCCTGGTTTTGAAGGTCTCGAACATTCGCTCCGAGACAATGTCGGCGGCATTCTTGACCGCGACAAGCGCCCGCCGAATAGTGCGGGTGCCGCGCCAAAAAAGCCTGCGGCGGATTAACCCGACCGAGGCCGAATTGTTCCATGGGCGGAACGCTCTCGACCGCTTTGTAGCACGTGAGGCAAGGCAACCATCTGGTTTCGCCGTCCTCTTCCTGCTATGGGCGCATGAACCGCATATCAAGGAGCGCCGGATGACCCAGACCACATTCACCGATCCTGCCGTCATGGCTGAACTCGTCGCGAAGATGCTTTGGGAAATCAAGGCGGTGCACTTCAATGCGGCAGAGCCCTACAAGCTTTCCTCCGGCATGAAGAGCCCCGTCTATATCGATTGCCGCAAGCTCCTGTCCTATCCCCGCGTCCGGTCCGCGGTGATGGATTTTGCCGCCGCCACCCTGATGCGCAATGCCGGTTTCGAGCAGTTCGACTGCATCGCGGGTGGCGAGACGGCCGGTATCCCGTTTGCGGCACTGCTTGCCGATCGCCTCGGCCTGCCGATGATCTATGTCCGCAAGGCCCCCAAGGGCCATGGCCGCAATGCCCAGATCGAAGGCCATATGCCGGAAAACTCGCGCGTGCTCGTCATCGAGGACCTGACGACCGCCGGCGGCAGCATGTTCAAGTTCATCGAGGCTGTGCGCGCGGCAGGCGGTATCGTCGACCACGGCATTGCGCTGTTCTTCTACGGCATCTTCCCGGAGGCAGAGCAGCGCTTCGAAGACGGCAAGGTCAAGCTCCACTACATCGCCACCTGGCGCAACGTTCTCTCCGTCGCCCGCGAGCAGAAGCTTTTCGACGAACAGACCCTGTCGGAAGTCGAGGCCTTCCTCGATGCGCCGCTCGACTGGTCGGGACGCAATGGTGGGGTTTCGTCGCTCGGCTGAGCAATTGCCCAAAGTCGCGCTGGAAAAACGGAACGCTTTCGTTTAAATCGATTGAAACATCTATCGGGAGGTCGAGATGATCCTGTGTTGCGGCGAAGCGCTGATCGACATGTTGCCACGCGAAACCACGCTCGGCGAGCGGGCCTTTTCGCCCTATGCCGGCGGCGCGATCTTCAACACGGCAATCGCGCTCGGCCGTCTCGGCATCGAGACGGGCTTCTTCACCGGCCTGTCCGATGACATGCTCGGCGACATCCTGCGCGAAACACTGAAATCCTCCGGCGTCGATTTCAGCTATTGCGCCACGCTGTCGCGTCCGTGCACGATCGCACTCGTCAAGCTCACAAACGGCCAGGCATCCTACGCCTTCTATGACGAAAACACCGCCGGGCGCATGATCACCGAGGCCGATCTGCCCACCCTCGACGAGACCTGTGAGGCCCTGCATTTCGGCGCGATCAGCCTGATCCCGGAACCCTGCGGCTCGACCTATGAGGCGCTGATGACGCGCGAGCACAAGACCCGCGTCATCTCGCTCGACCCCAACATCCGCCCCGGCTTCATCAAGGACAAGCAAGCCCACCAGGCCCGCATCGCCCGCATGGCGGACATGTCCGACATCCTGAAATTCTCAGACGAAGACCTGGACTGGTTCGATCTTCCGGGCACCCAGGACGAACGCGCCGCCTACTGGCTGACGCGCGGCGCCAAACTAGTGGTGCTGACCAGGGGCGCGGAAGGTGCCACCGGCTATACCGCCAACTTCAAGGTCTCGGTTCCGTCCAACAAGGTCGAGGTGGTCGACACCGTCGGTGCCGGCGACACGTTTGACGCCGGCATTCTGGCTTCGCTGAAGCGTCAGGGACTGCTGACCAAGGACAAGGTCGCGACGCTGTCGGAAGAGGCGGTGCGCCAGGCGCTGACGGTTGGAGCGAAGGCTGCCGCCGTGACGGTGTCGAGGGCAGGGGCCAACCCGCCGACGGCGGCGGAGATCGGGTTCTGAGGTAGATCCTTTACCGCTGTTCACCGAAAGGTTTGGATATCCGTAACTTGTCTGCAGCCTATTGTGGTGTCGATCCGACTGCGATGTATCGTGTGGCGATATAGAAGCAAGTGGATCTCCGCGTGTTTGGACATGAATTTTTGCCGTCCCCAGAGTGGGCGTTGGGCAGCAAATACTACGCAATCTGGTTGGGCATCTTCATTGCTGCTTGTGCGTCCTGGGGTGCGTGGAAACTTTCGAAAACCCCGCCCGACACAAGGCTTTATAAGTTCGCGGATTTTTATTTGTCCCGGCCAGGGTACCTTTCAAGAGAAGTACGCAAGAAGATTGGGTTAGGACTTATTCCAATAGCGGGTTTCTTGACAGGTTATGCCTTGATTACCGACCTGGTGCCCTTGTCGATCACAGTGGCGCTTGGCGCGAAGACCGAGCATTTCTACACGGTAGACCGCACCGGAGTGGAGGCGGGATGCCGATCTACGGTCTATCTTCGGGATATGCCGTTCGCCAACGATCGCATATGCGGGCTACCTGATTGGTTTCGTATCTCGCTGAAACCCGGGAACGTCCTAGCGGTCAAGGGAGTTGGAACAGGTTTGGGTATCTTTGTTGATGTAGTTCGCGTGGTTGGCGATGGCGCCGCACAATCAGGCAATTGAAGCCGCCACGAACTCCACCTTGATCCGGTCTGGATCCTCGACGAAAAGCGCATAGTACTCTGTTCCGCCATTGGCAAAGGGATGGCGGTCCTCATAGAGAATAGTCACGCCATTGGCGCGGCAGAAGTCGTAGAGGGTATCGACCGTTTTCCGATCGGGCACGCGGAAGGCGAGATGGTTTAGACCGATACCGCTCCGGTGATAGTCCCGATGGGCATGCTTCGCTGCCACTTGCACGAAAGTAAGATAGGTCCCGCTCTCGTGATCGAGTGAAAAACCATCCTCCCAACGACCGACTTCCTCATAGCCAATCTGCGTGAGCAAGGAAGTCCAGAACGCGTGCGACCCGTCCAGGTTTGAAACGTAGATTTCGACATGATGAAGCATGCTAAGTCCTTTCGGTATAAGGACGATGCGGGGCGCTCACCCCATCTTCCGCTCCGCCAGCACCCCGACCAGCCCCGCCGTAGAGCTGTCGTGCCCGGTCGCCGCCACCTTGCCCTGCACCACCGGTAAAAGCCCTGTCGCCAGTTCCTTGCCGAGCTCTACGCCCCACTGGTCGAACGAGTTGATCCTGAACAGCACGCCTTCGACAAAGACGCGGTGTTCGTAGAGCGCGATCAGGCGGCCAAGCGCAAAGGGTGTCAGCTGGTCATAGACGAAGGTGATCGACGGACGATTGCCGGAGAAGACGCGGTGCGGGGCGAGGAAGTCGGCTTCTTCGTCGGGAACACCCTTGGCGGTCAACTGACCCTTGGCCTCTGCGAGCGTGCGGCCCTTCATCAGCGCTTCAGACTGCGCCAGGCAATTGGCGATCAGCAGCTCGTGCTGGTGGCGCAGCTTCGCCTCGAAGCCGTTGGCGGCGATCATGAACTCGGCCGGGATGACGCTCGTGCCCTGGTGGATCAGCTGGTAGAAGGCGTGCTGGCCATTGGTGCCGGGTTCCCCCCAGACGACCGGGCCGGAGGCACCTGAAACCGGCTTGCCGTCGATGGTCACGCTCTTGCCGTTCGATTCCATGTCGAGCTGCTGCAGATAGGCCGGAAAGCGCGATAGCCGCTGGTCATAGGGCAGGATCGCGCGGGTCTGGTAGCCCAGCACGTTGCGATGAAACACGCCGATTGCGCCGAGCAGCATCGGCAGGTTTTCCCGGAACGGTGCGGTGCGGAAATGCTCGTCCATCGCATGGGCGCCGTCGAGGAAGCGGCCGAAATTCTCAGCCCCGATCGCGATCATCAACGGCAGGCCGATCGCCGACCAGATCGAATAGCGTCCGCCGACCCAGTCCCAGAAGCCGAAGACACGGGTCGGATCGATGCCGAAGGCGGCGACCTTGTCGAGCGCGGTCGACACGGCGCAGAAGTGGTGCCCGACCGATGCCTCGCCGAGCGCTTCGGCGATGAAGGCGCGCGCCGTCTGCGCATTGGTCATGGTCTCGATCGTCGTGAAGGTCTTGGAGGCGACGATGAACAGGGTGGTTTCCGCCGAAAGCTGCTTCAGCGTGTCGGCGACATGCGCGCCGTCGATATTGGAGACAAAATGCAGTTTGGGGCCGTCATGGAATGGCGAAAGCGCCAGCGTCGCCATCACCGGGCCGAGATCCGAACCGCCGATGCCGATATTGACCACATCCGTGATCGCCTTGCCGGTCGCGCCTTTGATGCTGCCCGAGCGAACACCCTCGGCAAACCGACCCATGGCCTCCAGCACCCCGTTGACGTCAGGCATGACATCCCGGCCGTCGACCAGCACCGGGCGGTTGGATCGGTTGCGCAGCGCCGTGTGCAGCACCGCGCGTCCTTCGGTGAAGTTGATCGCCTCGCCGGAGAACATAGCCTCGCGCTTGGCTGCCACGCCGCCATCCGTACACAGCTGCTCGAGCAGCGCCATGACCTCGTCATTCACCGCGCATTTGGAATAGTCCATCAGCAGGTCGCCGGCTGCGGCGCTGAAGCGGCTGAATCGTGTGCCGTCGGCGGCGAAGGCGGCCCTGAGGTCGTCGGCATGTGTGGCCGCGACAGTGCTGGTCAGCTGATCGATGATGGCTTGCATGGACGGGTCCCCGTTTCGAAAACGATGGCGGGACATTATGCGGAGCACACGGCGGGATCAAGTCGGTGAAGAGCCCGATCCCGCCGCATTTCAATCGATTTATTTTTGATCGCGCAATTCACGCCGGAGGATCTTCCCGACATTGGTCTTCGGCAGCTCGGTGCGGAATTCGATGAAGCGCGGCCGCTTGTAGTTGGTCAGGTTTGCGGCGCAATGGGCCTTCAGTTCGTCGATCGTCAGGGCCGGATCCTTCTTCACCACGAAGAGCTTCACCGCCTCGCCGGAATGTTCGTCCGGCACGCCGACGGCGGCGCATTCCAGCACGCCCGCATGCATGGCCGCCACTTCCTCGATCTCGTTCGGATAGACGTTGAAGCCGGAGACCAGGATCATGTCCTTCTTCCGGTCGACGATCTTCGAGTAGCCGCGTTCGTCCATGTAGCCCATGTCGCCGGAGCGAAAGAAGCCATCCTCGGTCATCACTTTGGCGGT